>Ga0194130_10001458_pt1 | contig 38130 bp, 31 predicted proteins | sample TA2KigsurfametaG_FD_160084 | JGI IMG/M metagenome (GOLD analysis project Ga0194130, IMG submission 160084) | Freshwater microbial communities from Lake Tanganyika, Tanzania - TA2015050 Kigoma 12 surface | ecosystem: Environmental > Aquatic > Freshwater > Lake | place: Tanzania: Lake Tanganyika...
TGCTGTATCTGACCACGGCTTTATGAGTGTTCAGCTACAAAAGGATACTATGAATTTGAAAGTAGTAAATTTCGAGGGAAAAGAATTGTATAGAACATATATTAATAAGTGATAAGCGCTGCCCACACCACAAACAAGTTTATAAAGCCCTGTAAAACAATAAATTACAGGGCTTTCTTGTTCCTAGGGGATACTGAAGCGGACAGTTTTATAACTCAATCGCAACACTGATAAAGAACAATGTAAACTAATTAAAGTGATGGGAGCTTACAGATAGGGGTAGAGCGCCATCATGATTGAGAAAGTCATCACGCCCGAATTCTAGAAATATCAGTGTCTGAAATTTGGGAGTAACTCAGTTAGTAATTCCGCCAACTGCTAAATGGCCGAGTTTCGGATAAGCTGACGCTTTTAGATAATAATAAAATTATCTCTATTGGCTGTAGATTCCGGACGAGACAATACTCTTTTAATTCGTGAGTTTTTATATATTTCCCTTAAATTACTTAATACGATCACTTCTTATAACCTTAGACCAAAAATTTATTTATAATGGATAATGGCTTTTTAATTCAGATTACAAATAAATCAAATGTATTTAAACAGGTCTATCTGTTCTCAAATGAATTACCTGAAGGTGTTGATGTTCAAACATTGAATGGTTCATATGATTTCAATGCATTACATAAAACTGCAATCAATCAACCTTTTACGGGTAATTCAATAACGACAAACTATAGTGATATTATTCAGTTGGAGATAATAAATGATGGTGTTTGTAAGCAACTGGAACTTCTTGGCCGTTTTGAAGGAGAGATGATCAAAGTAGATGGAAATGAGAATTCAATAAAAATAAACTGCCCACCACACTCTGTTTTTACCATAAGGCTGTTTTATCTACGTTCTTAATATTCTTAATCCAAATTATCGAAATTCACAAACTAAATACTGTCTGATAAAAGGGGCACTTACAGTTCTACATACTTTGCATTGGCTATCAAACTGATAGGCATTCGATTAGGCCATTACAAACCAAGAAACATAATAAAATAAAAATTTCTGAAATAAGTAAGAGTACGTATATTTATTCTACCTAAAACTTTTTATATGAGAAAAATAATTCCTTTACTTTTTTTAGCTGTTATTGGATTTAATTTAACGTCGGCCGCCCAAAAAGCTATAACATCTGTTCATTTCTATGATATTAAAAATGAAGCGATGGAAAAAACATATATAGCTAGCTTAAAAGAAATTAACACCATTATGGCTGAAATGGGATTCCCAAAAAACTACTACAGCTATATGAAGTTAAGTACTACGGATACCACTAAAACGTATAGAAGCTGTACCATAGGTCATTGGACCTCTGAAGAGGATTACAAAACGATTCATGACCACCCGAAATTTAAAGCCTGGGCAGAAAAAAATAAGGATAATAATGCCGTTTTTATAACAGGTCAGCTATACAGAAGATTTTACGCTGCTGACTAACCTATAGTAGAGGCCTCATTAATAAACCCAAAATAATAAAAATGAAAAAACTTTTATTCTCAGCAATCATTGCCCTTGCGGTAGTAGCCTGTACCCAAAACGGCCAAAAGACCGCCGCTAATCCTCACCAGGTTGGTGAAAATTATGACAGCACCGCCTACATGGATGTGATCAAGGCCAGTTTTAAAGATATTGAGACCTATGATTCCGTTGTCTATAGAGCAAGATATGCTGACACCGCAAAATTTCATGACAACGACAAGTTAATAACACTGGATGACAATGTCGCTATGCAAGGACAGTTTTTAGCGGCAGGTATAACAGCCAAAGTAAAGGATGATTATATTATGTGGGGCAGTCATTTTAATTTCAAAGACGGAACCCAGGGAGATTATGTATACTCTTACTTAACAGTCACATTTACAAAAGGAGATCAATCTGTTGATATAGTCGTTTTTCAGGCAAACCGATTTAACAAGGATGGAAAAATTGCTGAGGAATGGATAGTATATGACACTTCAAAGATGGCTACGCTAATGAACTAATTAGTATGCTTTACTAGTAAAGCCCCTACAAACTGATTTGTGGGGGCTTTTTTTTGGGAAATGGATCCTGCTAAAAGAATATTAACGAAGAATACCTTAGTCTTGAGATAGAGGAAGATCTGAGTTAGAGATATCCCTATGTAGCTTCCATTTTCCATCCTCCTTTTTCCAGAGTACCAAATATTTGCCTTTATCGATTAGGGTGCCATCTTTGGTTTCAATACTTATCAATCCTTCTTCTGTTATATACTCTTCATTTCCCCAGACCGCAAGCGTAGTAAGTGTCATTTTACTCACACCGCTATTAATTATGCCTCCCCAAGCACTTATAATATTTTCTTTGCCTGTTACAGATGGCATATGGCTGAGCATTAACGACGCCTCTGAACTATACGCTGAGGCTAGTGCCACAGAGTCACCCTTTGACAAATTATTTGCCAGTTCGAGATTAACCGCCTCAATTTCCTTTCTAGCATTTGCCAGATCAAATTGCTTAGAAGAAGTACAGGCAACTAAGCAGGCTGAAACAATAAGACATAAGAATACATTTTTCATGTTTAGTTGATTTTAGTGGCCAAAGTAACCATATTTTGATAAAAAGAAGGCCGATGAATGAAAAAATAAGGTACATTCAAAAAAATTACAGGATGAAAAAGTTCATTTTGGCTGTTCTCCTTTTAGGAGGCTTTAGTGCATATACCAACGCGCAAAGTGCTAAGGTTGATTTTTCACAAAAACCGCCAAATATTGATTCTCTAATACCCAAAATAGCAGCCGAAAAAAATGATAGCGCCCGGTATTACTTAGCCATGAGCGCCCTGACAATTTCTGAAACGAATCCAGTGGAGGATATGCACAATTCAGAGATTATTCTTCTACACGGACAAAAGAACAACGACTTGGTCTGTCAAGTACTTGGCTATTGCTGCCTTTGTTATGACTACATCCAATTTGGTAATAAGATCAAGAGCCTGGAATTCGGCATTAAGGCAAACCAAGTAGCCGAAAAATCAAATGATGACCGCTTAAAAACGTTTGCCAAGGCAATGCTGGCACTCACCTATTTAACCATGGGAGACTTTGAAAAAGCCGTCTCCTACAATAAAGAGGCGATCGATGCAGGATCAAAATATGATACGGATATTATCTCTGTTTGTGCAGTCAACGATATGGGAACAATTTATTTGGCCATGGGAAAAATAGATTCTGCCCTTGTATACACCCAGAAAGCTTATGAGCTCGCCATAAAATCAAACATAACTTATTGGCTAACCTCCACTTACTTACAATTTGGTACTATACATGCGTCGTTGAAAAATGGAAGCCTTGCATTGAACTATTGGAATTTAGCGCTCGAAGAAGCAAAAAGAATAGGTTCCCCTAAATTCGCCAGCACGGCCTATAATGCCATTGCCCAGTTCTATTATAGTTCAAATCAAAAAGACTCCGCTAAAGCATATGCATCAAAAGCCATTACGAGCGTCACCAATACCCCTTTTTATACGCTGAATGTAGAACCAGCAAAGCTACTGTTGAATATTTATCGTGATACTAATATAGACAGTGCTTTTAAATATTCAGAAATATACAGGACGGCTACGGATAGTTTATTCAATATTAGAACGCTACAGCAAGCCCAGCTGATGGCAGTAGAAGAAGAAGCTCGAATAGCCGGGCTAAAATTAGAAGAGGAAAAAGAAGAAGAGGCCTATAGGCAAAATTTACAGTATACTTTTATTGCATTGGGGATTATCTCTTTTTTAATGATTGTTATTTTATTTAGCAGAAGACACATTACAAATCCAAATGTGATAAAATTTTTGAGTGTCATTTCCTTATTGATCGTTTTTGAATTTCTCAACTTATTGATTCATCCCGTACTGGAAAAAATAACCTACCATTCACCGATTTTGATGTTACTATGCCTGGTGGCACTAGCGGCCATCATCATTCCCTTTCATCACAAACTAGAACACTGGGCTGTCAATAAATTAATTGAAAACAACAAAAGGACGCGGCTAGAGGAGGCTAAACGAACAATTGAGCAACTAGAAGCCTGAGCAATCAACTTTATCCGACAAGGGTTGCGCTACTCACTTCCCCTCTAGCTTATTCAAAAAGATATTGAAAGACTGCCCTACCGGAAAAAGTAGACCAACGAGCTATATCAAAATTTTTAATTACCTTTACAACTCTTGATGTTATTGCTCTCTGTGTTTGTGCAGTTCTTCTTCCCAAATATGTTGTTGTTCTAACGTAAGGCAGATAAAGCACCGGTCATACAGCGGTGGCCTTATCATATTTTTCATAAAATAATTACCATCGTGTCATTTAAAAATTTAAGACTCATTGAGCCTATATTGAAGGCATTAAGCGAAGAGGGATATGAAACCCCTACCCCGATTCAGCAAAAATCAATAACGCCCATTTTAGACCGTAACGATATTTTGGGCTGTGCACAAACGGGAACAGGTAAGACCGCTGCATTTACCATACCAATCTTGCAATTGATGCATGAACAGCGTATGGCAAGTAACAATCGCAATAGGACCATCGACACGTTAATACTTACCCCAACACGCGAATTGGCGATACAAATTGGGGACAGTATTGCAGCCTATGGCCGACACCTTACACTCAAGCATCAAGTTATTTTTGGCGGTGTTTCGCAACACGCCCAAGTTAATGCCATCCGAAACAGAATCGACATTTCAGTGGCTACTCCTGGCCGACTATTAGATTTGATGCAACAAGGACATATTACGCTGTCCAACATAAAGTTTTTTGTATTGGACGAAGCCGATCGTATGCTCGACATGGGGTTTATTCATGATGTCAAAAAAATTATTGGAAACCTTCCCGCAAAGAGGCAATCCCTCTTCTTTTCTGCCACCATGCCACCTGAAATCAGTGAACTGGCCAATATACTGCTTACGCGTCCTGTAAAAGTGGAGGTAACCCCGATTTCTTCAACCGTAGAGATAATTCAACAAGCGGTCTACTTTATAGAAAAAAATGATAAGCAAAATCTACTGATTGACATTCTCAAGGATAGCTCCATAGAATCACTTTTGGTTTTTACGCAAATGAAGTATGCAGCAGACAGACTTTCCAAGCGACTGAATGCTTCCGGTATTGCGGCAGCCGCCATACATGGTAATAAATCGCAGAATGCCAGACAAACAGCATTGGAGAGTTTTAAAAATAAAAAAGTGAGACTATTGGTGGCCACTGATATTGCAGCAAGGGGAATCGACATCGATCAACTTTCACATGTGCTGAATTACGAGCTGCCAAATGTTCCCGAGACCTATGTTCATCGCATTGGGCGTACAGGCCGAGCAGGTGCCTCGGGTATAGCTTTTTCTTTTTGCAGTCGAGAAGAGCGAGCCTATTTAAAAGATATTGAACGATTGATCAAAAAAACGATTCCCGTCAAGCAGTGGCAAAATAGCAGTTTTGCCTGATCAGGAGGAATGGTCACATAATCAACTTTTTCTATTCGGATTTGTTACCCTACCGATGCATTCTACCGAAGACATAGATCGGATCATTGAAATGGCCTGGGAAGACCGCACACCCTTTGAGGCCATACAACATCAATTTGGTCTTTCCGAAGCAGCAGTGATTGAACTGATGCGTCGAAATCTAAAAGAAAGCAGCTTTCGACTGTGGCGAAAAAGGGTCAACAGTGGGGTCAGTCAAAAGCACCTCATGAAACGAAATACCCAGATCAATCGCTTTAAATGCTCTCGTCAGCGCCAGATCTCCCAAAATAAAATAAGCAAGCGTTGACCAAAGATTTATTTTTTTCATTATTTCCGATGTCGAACGTATAAAAATCAATAAACAGTTCCCTTAATTTCACTACGTGGCGTTGGCGGGCTAAACAGACAGGTCTGGGAAGCTGTGGTCGTTGGCGTTAATCGCCTAATAATCATTTTTTAAGAGGTCTGTCTTATAAGAGGCAGGCCTCTTTTCTTTTTTATCCTACTCTGCCTATTTAATTACATCAATAAACGCTACAAAATTATTTTTTGATTTTATCAATTTTACAGTATCTTAATTTTAGAAATTTTCCATTAAGACAAAAAACCAAAATATTAAAAATAAACCCCCAACGCATGAATACAGAATATAAATTGTCTGGAAAAGCAGGAAACCTTTTCTTGGTAGGGACCTTGCTAGGGCCGGCCTTAATAACACTTTTGTGCATTATTTATGCCTATATCGATATTTATAATCCACTAATTTATTTCACAGTAGTAGTTTTTTTGGGCCTTTTGCTCGGGATCCTAATTGTACAAAAATTAGTAATCCGTCTTGCAAAATGCAGGGACACGAGTAGTGCGGTTATTTATGGACTGGTTGTTGGGGTATTTGGTGTATATGCAAATTGGTGCACATTTGTCTATGTCTTCATAAGAAAAGAGGACTATCCAGTTGAGCTAATGAACTTGATGGCTAACCCAGTCATGATTTTTGATTTTGCTTCTGCTTTATCAGTGGATGGCTATTTTACCTTATTTGGCATTACAATAAAAGGAGGATTACTATGGCTCTTATGGATAGTTGAAGCTATAGGCATTATGGCAGCTGGAGCATTGGGCGGTTTAGCAGTAATGCATGAAGAAATATTTTGCGAAGAGTGCAACAGATGGGCCGAGGATACCAAATTTAACTTACGACTTGCGATTGAATACCAAGATGAGGCCAAAAAAATGATTGAGTCAGATATTGAAAAAATACTTGACTTTCCCATCCATGAGGGAGCCAAAACAGAACATATAAGAGTAAACTTACATCAATGCTCAACCTGTCAAAATACAGCAACAATTGATGTAGACCTTATTTCATATAAAACAAACGACAAAGGAGAGGTAAGTGAAAAAGCAGCAGATTTTAGTAATGTTTATATTCTAAATAAATCTCAATACAACCGATTTATGAATAAGAAAAATTAAGCATAAATGTTTAAGAAGATGGTGATAAATAAACTTAATATATTGATTATCACATCTTTATTCGTGTTGTCTATTATAGGCTTTATGGTAAGGCTTCCTAGCCAATTTAGCCACTATGACAAAGAACTACATACCACATTTTATTGTTGTGCGTTTTTATTTCTTGCCCTTCAATTCCCAAAGCATTGGGCTTGGTCAACTTTCTTTTTAATTCTTTTTGGTATAGGAATAGAATATGCACAAGAATTCTCAAACAAGCTTTCTTTAAAAATTATTGGAAAACGAATTCATGGCCAATTTGATACAGAAGATATTAAATATAATTTTCTAGGGCTAGCACTAGGGATAGTGCTTTTAATCCTGTATCGACTTCTAACCAAACTAAATGTAAAAAATATATGAAACTCTATCTTTTTTTTATCCCACTAATTGCATGGGGCATTTCCTGTACAAATACTAAAACAGAAATCTTATCAATTATTACTGATCCTAAAAAAGAGTCTATTCAATTTTATTGGAAAGGAACTAATGGGCTTGCGCTAAAAAGCCTAGGAAAGTTAAAAGAGCAAATCGATGCAAATGGACAACAATTAGTTTTTGCTATGAATGGCGGAATGTACGATGAACAAAATAAACCAATCGGACTCTATATTGAAAAAGGTACGGAATTAATTAAACTGAATACCACAACCCTAAAGCCAACTAAAAATGGGCCGATTCCTAATTTTTATTTACAACCAAATGGCGTTTTTTATATCACGAAGGAAAATATTGCACAAATAAGTAAGACTACCGAGTTTAAAAATAAAAACGACGTTGCATATGCTACACAGTCAGGCCCACTTTTAGTAATAAATGGAAATATCAATCCTATTTTCGAAAAAAACTCCGATAATCGAAAGGTTCGAAACGGCGTTGGTATACTTCCAAACAACCAGGTAGTTTTTGCGATATCAACAGGAAAAATTAACTTCTATGATTTTGCAGCGTACTTTGAAAAATTAGGCTGCAAAAATGCTTTGTACTTGGACGGATACGTTTCTAAAATATATTTTCCTGAAAAAAATCAAAATGAAACGGGTGGAAACTTTGGAGTAATGATTGGTATCACCAAAAATAAATAAGGTCACATATTATGAAAGCCGTAGTGCTTATTTGCAGTCTTTTACTTGTCTCTATACTAAGTATCATAATTTATTTTACATCCGAGACAACGGTAACTAAACAACTTGATTCACATATTTATAGCTTACCATATAAACCCGGCAGTTCCCATAAAATAGTCCAAGGCTATGGAGGAAGATTCTCACACACAGAAAAAGCAGCACTGGATTTTGAAATGCCGGAGGGTACACCAATTTATGCAGCTAGAGGTGGAAAATTAAAGAGCTATAAAGATAATAGTGATGAAGGGGGAATTTTTACGAGTGAAACTAAGTCCAACTATATCTTAATTCAACATTCCGATGGAAGCATCGGTTGTTACTACCACTTAAAGAAAAATGGTGTTTTGACAAAGAGCGGCAATGTTCGTCAGGGCCAACTAATAGGATATAGTGGTAAAACTGGATTTGCACTTCAACCTCATCTACACTTTGCAGTAAAGAAAATATTGAACTATAAGAAAGATTCCTATGTCCGCACAAAGTTCAACACCAGTAAGGGAATTATGTTGCTCCGCAATGGCGTAATATATAAAAATCCAGAATAACAGAAGCACGCTCTTCTTTTTGCGAAGGTCTATGTCGAAAATAATTTTAAACTTTTATAGCTTGCACCATAATTAGAGATTTCCGTAATGAGCTCTTCGAAGTATTCTAATAAGGCTGCACATGTCATTTTACGAAAAAATAAATTGAAATTAAAAAAACACAAAAGTAGAAAAGGAGCACAATACGCATAAATAGTCCCTTATGGAAATTAAAACGGGCTGAATTTATAGGCGTTGTACTGCACTCTGTACTTATAAATTGTCGCTTTTTCAGAAAAAGTAAGCTGGTCTTCAAATTTATCGAACAACTCCTCATTGAACTGTTTATATTTTTTATCAGCCTCTTTCCAATCGTCGGAAGTATAGTTATTACGCTCATTTGAAACGTCATCAATAAAAGATTCAAATTTTTTTAAATACGCCTCTTTGGTGGAAGGACCACAAGCATAGAGGCTGAAAACAAGAATAGACAAAAATAAAAAGCTAATCTTCATATTAGGAATTTTTAAAAAAATAGAATATTGAAGCCCCAATGACAAAAAGCAGAAGAAGCGTAAATATTGGATGAAATTCTACTAAGAAAAATACAACCAAGGCAACGATTACTAACCAATGCCAAGAATAAGATTTGTATACTTTTTTCTTCAAAGGAAAGTTTTTATACCATTACTTAAGCATTTCATTTGGAAATAAGCTAGCGTTAATATATCGTTCTTCAACAAAAATGTTATTCTTTTCCTCATGAGACAGCAGTTGAAACGATCGCTGTGCTTCTTGAAGAGAGCTAATAACAAATGCTGGGAGCATTGACTTTGCACGAAAGAATGTAAGTGATGAGTCGTTATAATTAAAGTTATTTGACGTTGAAAAATTTTCATTTGGATTCAAAAATTGTGATTTGATAGTCCGAATGATTTGAATCGAGTTTTCATCACCAAGATTAGGAAGCGAAAGATTTAAATTTTGAACTGACGAAATAGCTCCAACCGGACTATAAGTAGAAAGAAGCGTAATGGAAGTCATACTCAAAAAGGATAAGATACTTTCAATTTTCTCGCCTCTCTTATGTGGTAATAAAGACAAAAGATCAGGCGACTTAGATAAAAAATCAATAACGCTCAATTTATCCAAAATTCGTATTTCATCTGCTGAATTACAAAATTGTTGTATTTCATCACACAATTTATTAAAGCCATGATCTATTGACATCACATCCCCTTGGTCATAAAAGAATTCTCCCAAGCTTTTTTTGCCATTTAATAAGTATAGATGATCTGTGTTAATTCCTGAAGCGATCAATTGAATATCAGACATGCCACAAGCATGCTTAATATTGAACTTATCAATAAATACAAGCTCTTCTAATTTATCTACGATACTAAGCCTGTATTTATCTAGTTTACCTTGCCAGCGGCGAAGACTTTCAATTAAAGAATCATTTACGAAAGAATTCATTTCATTTATGAATTCACGATAAATCTTAAACAGCTCAGTTTGCCTATATACTTCGAAATAAGAATCGTAAGCTCTCAAAAGATTACCTATTTCAACTTTTCGCTTCTCTTCGGCCTCAAGCAATTGAGCTTGAATTTCATTTAATGGATTTAGTACGTTGCCTTTATACTTCAATAAAGAATAAATCGCATAACTCACAGCAACAAGTGTTGCACCCTTTAAAGAGGTGACGTAGTCTATATCAAGATATTTGTTTAACAACATAGAAGAAATAACCATTAATAGAAGCAAAAGCGCGGGTAAAATAGCAAAATAGACTTTTCTGAACTTCTCCCTAGCCTCAAGCATAAGAGTCTTAGCCTCTTTTACTTTTGCTATATCTTTATCCAAAATATTTATTCTCAATTCTGTTTCAGCAATCTGCTCCAAAATTTTTTCAGCTTTTAAATCGCGAGATTTATTGAGTGAATCACTTTGTAGCACAACAAAGTTTTGCCGTTCGAATTCATATTTTGTTGATTCAAAAGCACCCTGTAATGTATTAACAGCTGCTTTAAGATCAGTATATTGATTTTTTAACAGTTCTAGCTGGGTGGCATCTGCTCCAAAAGTAAACAGGGTAGCAGAATCTCGAGAAATTCCACGGCTCAAATCAAAATCATCAGGTAAGACAGAAACCTTTTTTATGAAAAAAGAATTATTTAAATTAAGGTCCTTATTTAACATGTAGTCAAAAGGAATATAACAATAGCCATTATCTCCCCACTCAGCACTCCATGAATTTTTCACAATAAAATATCGCTCTGCGTCAGAATAGCCAACACATAACATTGCATGTAAGCCATGATTTTCATGTGCTAACTCATCTTGCTTTGGCATCGGAACAATGCCTCTAGCCCCTACAGACTGAAATGAATCAAAAAGCCTTAGCCCAAAAATGAAGGGATACCCTTCTGCTAAACACCCCTTTAAAGAGTCTAAATCTGTCTCCAATGAACAAACTTCTAAAGCCTGATAATTCAATGCTTCATCGTATGCCTTTTTTGCTGGCCTTGCATTCACTGCATTTTCATTATAAGGCCAGGTCGTCTCTGTGCATAAGCCTGATTCAGTATGCAAAATTGATTCTAAACAATGAAATATTGAAGAGCCAGTGTCCTCATTTTGGCTTGATGTCTTTGTACGTGCATTGAAATATACAAATAACCGACTGAAGTTCTTACTTTCATTAGTAGCTCTATTTACAAAATATTCAAAACCGCTAACAACAGCGTTTGCCGCACAGCTCTTCAGTTCCAGTTGATTTTCGACAGGTGTCATGTAATTGCGCAAATCAATGAACTTAGGACGTTGATCATTAGGCAATGTTGGCGTATAAACTTGGATTTCGCTCGGTAGCGCCTCACTAAATTCAGTGAGGCCTGACAGGTCAACATCAACCCCATTAATATTAAAAAAAAGATGTTGTTTGCTTTGCTCCTTAATGCTAACTGCTGGTTCCTTAAAACCGTACATCCTTTTTTCGAGAACTTCGATTTCCTTACTTATGTATTCAAGTTCTGCATACTTATTTTTTAATAAATTTTCGCTGGATAGATACTCTACACTAAATATTTTTTTTGTGCCCTCAGGCAAAAGATCTCGAAAATAATCAGCGATTTCGTATCGTGCAATAGCAAAATTAAATTGACTTGACTCTATTTCACCTTTGAAGAATTCAGCTGGATGCTTCCCACACAAGAGATAGGAAAACGCTAACGAATTCCGATAAGCAAGAACACCCTGAGAATCAAACTTTTTCTTTATCTCCTGTGTTAGAGCGAGTTTATCCTTTTTTATTTTTTCAGACAATTGAAAATTGAGATGAGGCAAATAAGTTACTTTGAAATACCCTCCCGCTGAGTCAAAATGATTGGATTTGGCTAACTTTATCTCCTCGAGCAATTGGGCTGTCCCCTTTTCCGCTAAAAAAGAAATATTATCCAGCTTATTTGACTTAGAAAAACTGACATATTCTTCATTTTCAAATAATTTCTGTTTATCATCCCAAGCTTTTCCCTTAGTGTATCTCACAACTTCTGCAGACAGATTTCGGTAATCAATTTCTTGATTACTGAACTTTATCAATCCATCTACAATTTTGATTTGAATTTTGTCTTTAAGGACATTAACTAATCTCCTTTTTTTGTAGGTGTAAGTGCTATACCCTAAAGAAGAAAAAATACCAAGTTTATCAAATGTTGCAACAAGATTACTTTGCCTATTACTGGATAAAAGTTCGATGTCGGATTCAAAAACTCTTGAAAAGCATGATTTTAAAATAGTATAAATATTCAAAACATCACCGACGAACTGATCATTTTCATTTTTATTAGAAATCAGACTGAAAAGGCTAACTAAATCTTGTTGCCTCTCAATAATAGCGTCGCATTCTGTTAAGCATGCGAAAGTTCGCTGGTAAGATCCTGCAACTTTTTTTATACTGCCCGTTTCAATTTCAGGAAGAAGTCCAACAAAATAAAGATTAGTATTAATTTGACCCTTCCGCTTTGAAAAATTATCTAAAAGCCAAGTTAACAGTACTGAGTCTGACAGCTTATAAGTAGGGAGAATTACAAGAATATTTAAGAAATTACCTACTGTAATGTTATAGTCCGCTTTTAGTATATTATTATTTAGCAAAGACTTTAACGAGTTCTCTTTATCCCTTAAAATATTATTAAAAAGATCTTTACTCCTTTCAAATTCTTGCCAAAAATCGGGAGCATTCCAATTAGCTTCCTGATTGTACTGAATTAATATATTACTATCATTATCTCGTAGTGATAAATTATCGTCTAACTGTAAGAGGCCTAACTTTTCGGAGATCAGTTGCATTCCCTGAACTCCATATGTTTCATCTAAATCACGGAGGTACGACAAAAAAACCTCTTCGCCTATGTGCGAAGAGGTAATTAATAAAGTAGGGTTAATTTTCATGTCTGCAATGGGTCGTTTACTCTATTACAATGAGGCAAGCTCATTTCCTACAACAAATGTTTTAATGAAATCGTATTCTTGCTCTACTAACTTTTTTGTACCTGCATAAGCTTGGCCATTGTAACTAACATCGGATAATTTATGATTAGCATACTCCTGAACATACTTACTAGGATTCTCAGCTAGCATTTTAAAAACAGTCTGATAAATCAGTATATTATCCTTAATACGCCTTTTAACCTCTGCAATTAGCTCCTTACTTAACTCTTTGTCCTTAAAAATATTATACGCCTTAAATCGATCAGAGAATCCTAGATCGACCATTTTAGTATTTTGACGTATACTTCCTGTTTGTGAATAGACGAAATAATTTCCATTTTCTTCTTTGTCAAAAAACAATCCCCCCACTTCACGGCCATTATCTCTCTCCACCTTCGTGGCGACAATAGCCAGAACCCATGCTTTTAAAGTATTCTCGTCACTCTTTGGAAAAATACTGTAATTAAAGTTTATGATTTTCTCAGCCCAATACTTGTTAGAGAAGAGGAGTTTTTGTGCCTCAGTTCCCTTGTTTTGAAATTCTGAGTAATAAGAGCTAAAGTTACCAACTACAAAAGCAGGGACTCCAGACTGATAGCAACCAACTACAATGCGTTTTTTATCGTACGTGTTAGAAAATTCTGGATTTTTTTTCAAATGATTGAAATGCTCATTAAACGCATCCACAAGCTTTTTCGGCCGGGTCTTTGACTCATTTTCTTCTTTATTATCGGATTGCTTCAATGCCGGATGATTTTTATCGTGAACACCGATGGTGAAAATTTCTGCTTTGTCAAATGTCTCTGAAGAATTTAGGTTGCGCATAATTCCCACAGAATTTTTGAGCTGCTTCACCAATTTGTCCAGCTCCTGGATATCCATAGTTCCAAGCTCATCTAGAATTCCAGTATTTTTTAATTCCCCATACTTTTTTAGACTGCGGGTGTACTCCTTAAAGATCTCGTAAAGTTGGTCTACGGAATTACTGCCATTGACCAGATTGGTCAAATTGACCTTATTTAAAAACCCAGGAATATCAACATCTTCTTTACCAATATTATTTCGCTCGATCGCATATTTATCAACGAAAATGCAGAATGGATCTAAAGAATTTCTACTTTTAATAGCCTGTAATTCAGAATTTACACGCTTAGAAAGTAGTCCCATCTGAACATTAAAATTATCAATATCAGCCAATAACTGCTCTGACTTCTCAATAATCGATTTGTAAAATAAAGAAGCCGCAACTCTTCTCTCCCTTTCATAAATGGCTGTAATTTCTAAATTAACAGTAGAGACATACTCCTCACAAGCGCTTGCAATTGCCTTGCTTCGATTGGTAAGCACATTCCAACGGCTGATAGACTCAGCTGTTTTAATATCTGAGATTAGGTTTACATATACAACTTCAAGATCAAGTATTTTTTTATCGAATGAGGCCTTTTCGGTATTCATTTCCTCCCGCATAGCGCTCATTCTCCCAATAAAACTATGTAAGAACATTTTTGCAAAGCCAATACCCCCCGGCAAGGATATTTGCTCATCTATAAATTTTTGTAAAAGATTGAGTTTTTCGCCTTGAAAACGAGCAAGACTTCCATTATTGCCGTAGATATGAGTATTTAAGGCTGTTTTCTGGCTTTGAATCCAAGCATCCCTTTTATTTTTTATCGCAATATTCGCATCATCACTAAATTCATCAATGTTGCTAAATAAAATTCTCGGCTGACTATCGGATATGGCAGATATTACCTGGTCATCATTGCCATCTTCCTTAATTTGCCAGAGGGAGACCTTTTCTTCAATATCCTGATTAATATTGCCTGTCAATCCAGCATTCGATGTGATGTGCTGCGATAATAAAGAGATCTGATTTAAAGCAAAATAATCAGCAAGTTTGTCTGTATCCAAGAACATTTCGGCAGCACCCATTCCAAAATAGCGCATTTGCTTCCCCCTTACCTCAAGTCCCGCACCAATTGTTTCTAAATTATCTAAAGAACTGGCTCCTGCGCCTCCTGCCCGACCACTAATAAGATATAAATTTCTTCCAATAAAAGATGTTAATTCATCGACAGAATTGTAAATATTTCCATTGTTCGAACGATTATTGACAAGGAAAAATGAATTATAAAGGTTATCCTTATTAATTTTATAGTCTGTTGTTGCATTAACGTTGGCAACACGACCTGGGTCCATCGTTTCGCTATAGGACTCGAGAATATTATCGGCAATAAACTCATATTCAGTAATCCCAGTAATAGCATTGGGCTTACAATTAACTGCAGCAAAACCAAGACTACTATAAACATCAGGAAGTAAGCCGACGGCTGTTATCTTTTCTTCATTTGTTAAACCAGGTATAAGGCCTCTTAACATGAGTGGAAAATCTATAAAACTACCAGCACCGGTTCCGCCAGCAAGAGAAAAAACTACCATTATCTTTATCGGCCCTTCCGTAACACTAAATTTATCATCTCGTCCGGTTATCCAATCTCTGACACTGCTAATAGCGTTTGATAAAGAAGTTGTAAAGTTAATATTGACCTGGCTGAGAAATGCTAACCTTCCCACAGATCGAAATTGACCAGCTCCCTCGACAATAGAGGTTCTTCTCTCCAATATGCCTGAAGGAAGAAATTTAGTCACCGAGGGATTCGCGTCAGCATACATCCTTACATTTGGCAACTTCATGTGAATAAACTCATCATTGTCAAAAAAAATTGCCTTCCCTGAGTTATCCTTTATAGAAACTTTATCTCGGGTGTCTGTATCTAAGACAAGAAATTTTATCATTGGTGGAATCTCTCCATAGTTCTCTAACATCATGGCCTTAGTTTTCAAAATGGATTTTGCTCCAGTGCCACCTAACCCGATGTAAACGGTCTTCGCTAATTGAATTGACATAGTAGGTATTTTAAATTGTTTGTTTGTGCTTTATGTTGGAATAAATGAAATCAAATTTCAAATTTGACTCAGCCTTTGTAACAGAATACTCACAAGTATCGTAAAGCGTGTTTTGCCCAGCAAGTCTTAGGGAATTATCAGATACACTGATTCTATTTCGTACACCTTTTGGAGTCTTCTGAGGACTGATTAAAATAAAAGAGTTTTTGCCATCATCTAAGGCCATTATCCGCTTCTTACCAATTTTACCTGTAAAAAAAGTAGAAAAAAATCCTTGCATAGAAGATTTTGGGGCGCTTCCGCTGTAGATGTAGTACATCCTGAATCCGTTCAGCTTAATAGCACCTTCTGGTGTATTTATTGTGCCAGTCATCTTAGGGAAAACCTTATTTCGTATAACTAAAGACCAAATTAAAATAAACGCTATGAAAATAATCAGCGAGTAGATTATATACTTTTGCCAACTCGGCATCGGCACCACATACTGGGCTTTTACGTCAGCTACATTTTGCGCATTTCTTTTAATAGATATGATATTCGTTGAATCGCCATAGGTAATGTTTTCAAGCAAATCAGAGGAAGCATTTACCAGCATCAAAGCTCCTGTATACTCTTTTTCGGTAGCTCCGGAAGGAAACTCAATCCCAACTTTGACTTTACCGTTTGGATCAATATCATCAGGGGTAATTTTAAACCTACCATTTACGACACGATCAGAGAGATAGAACGTAGCGTCGTTAAAAGGTCGCCCGTTGGCATCAACAAATTCAAACTCCAAGAAGGCATTTCGATCGGCACGTGCGGCACTATTAAAATCGATAGAGATCGTTTTTTCTTTTCTTGTTTGGGGGTTCACTTCCCCATAATCTAGTTCTCCTTTTTTTATAGACTCGCTACACGAGACCATTAATATGACTGTAAGAGCGGCTAAAAAATAAATTCTATAAAATTTCATTCTTAATCAATTTTTATATTAACTTTTTGCACGGGTCTCGGACGTTCATATCTAAAGATCATCTGCATGGAGAGGGGGTCAAACTTTATTGTTGAGTCAGCTGAGAAAAAGGTAATGGTGGCAGCCTCGTTTAAATTAGTCACCCTTTCCATTTGACTTATTGTAGTTCGCGTAAAATCATCAAAATTTAATTCAAAATCTACGCTGTTGCTGTTATCTCTTTTTAGGGCCATTGTGACATCTAAAGAGTAACTTGAATTTCCAAAACTGATTGTTGCTGTAGGCGAAAAGTCATTTCTAAGAGTTCGAGGAAGAGACTTTTTGAAGCGAACTATTTTGGATAAACCCTCTTGAAGATTAATAACAGAACTAGAGGTTTGTGGTTTTAAATAGCAAGGTGGGGTATAGATAATGGTGTCAGGGCCTTTAGGGGAAATGGGAGCAGTTATGCCACAGCCTGGTGTAAACGTAACACGATTATTTGCGTTGATAGAAATAAAATAGGTAAAACAAGAGTTGAGTGACCAAACACATTTTCTGTCTATCAAAGATTGTAGGCAATTTCTTCCTTCAGGACCATAAGCGATGTTCTGTTCCCCATCAGTATACAAATAGATAGTATTAGCCTTAGATCTGTCAACAAATTCATGCGCCTTATCGTAGGCTGCACAAATATTAGTATACCCTCTAATCTGGGGATCAATTACATAAGAGTTAATAAAGTCAATAGCATTAGCTTTACCTTGGGTATTAGAACGAAAAACCTTCGCATTATCTAAAATATCAGTAGTGAAAGGCAAAATGCGTATGGTACTGTTATCATTATCAAAGGAGCTGATGAGCTTTTTCAAACTATTTCTTACACTATTGTCAATGTTGCCCGCCTCGTTATATCCTGAAGGGGTGGAACCCACCATTGAAGCAGTTACATCCCATAGAATTATATGGTTATTTTCTTTGTCTTGACCCACTACTGAAAGAGTGTGGATGAAAAAAAATAAACACGAGACAATTAAGAAACGCATAGTACTAAAGTATTGATATAAATTAATTAGTAACCGCTAAATGGTTTTACCAAAGCCAAGTAATTTTTCGTTTGATTGCATACTTTGGAGTAACAATACAAGGCAGGGAGATGGAGTAATACTACTAACCGCCGTGCTAAAGGGTTGATTAATAACCACACCGGTAATAAACCCAGGGCAATCATCACGAACGTCAAGAAACCTGAACTGAACACAGCAACGTAGATTTAATGGTTGGTCAATTAGCTTTCGAAGAGCTTAACAAAAGCCCTGAATAGATTAAAAATAAAGAAAATTGCAAGATTCGGGGTTTAATTTTGACAAAATCTAACAGGCGTACTTGAACTTAGGTTTTAAGTAATTACCCTTATATTTTGGTTGGCTCAAATCCTTTCCCCTCGGCCAGGGCCTTGATGTTTCACTACCTTTGCTAACAACTTATGACAGAACCCTATATATATGTGCTGCCGATACTAAATATCATTTTGTTGGAGATCATACTTAGCGTTGATAACGCTGCGGTCTTGGCAACAATGGTAAGGGACCTTCCCGAAGAGCAGCGAAAAAAAGCAATGACCTATGGAATTGTTGGTGCCTACATTCTCAGAGGGGCCTCTTTCCTATTCGTAGAGCAGATCTTCAGGTATGAGTGGCTAAAAATTATCGGTGGGGGATATTTAATTTTTCTTGCTGCTCGTTCCTTGATCGGCGTTCATTCCGAAATAAAGTTAAAGTACAAGTTTTTCTTTTTAAATCAATTCGTATCTACCATTATTGCAATAGAGATCATGGATTTTGTATTCAGCATCGATAATGTCTTTGCTATTTCTGCATTTACACAGCACATTGGGATTATTTTTGCTGGTGTTTTTTTAGGAATTATAATAATGCGCTTTGCAGCAACCAAATTCATTACGATCATGGACTCTTATCCGATACTAAATAAAATTGCATACTACATAATTGGAATACTGGGCATCCGACTAGTACTTTCCTTCTGGTTAGAATTTTTAAACTCTACAATCGCGGACCTGTCTTTTTCGATACTAGTAGCATTTATTTTTACTTTCCCACTCTTATTTAATAAACTGAGCAAGAAATAATGAATATATAAGAACACCTCTCTTAACGACTGCGCACGCTTTTGTTACGAAATAATTACGAAGGGAAGAAAAACTACTCAGCACCAGAATCCTAAATGCTTTGACATGGATCATCTAAAACAAATTAAACTGATCGATAATATTAGACAGACACTCAAATTTAGAGAACACCCGGCTGTAATATGCTCACGATCAAGAGTCACTTGTGAGGCCATCTTATCTGAGATCTGGCAACGAGAATTTCGAGAAAATCCAAATGGACGTATGTTTCAGAGTTTAGCTGACGGCATTACCAAAAAGAAGCCCGAATTGATCCCCGTCGGCATTCAAAAACTTTTGGGAACAATTCAACATTTTGGAAATTATAGCTCACACGCACAAGCTAACTTAGAAGAGCTAGAAGACTCGCATGCAATAATGGTCGAAGCTGCCCTAACACGGATTGCTAACTGGTTTTTTGTGGACTACTTATGCTTTCAGCCAGCACCAGATTTTCAGCCAACAAAACAATCAGAAGATGCACAATCGACTAGTTATCGTCAATTGATTACGTCAATGTTAGAAGATGGGGTGTTTGAACTAGACGAATATGAGAATCTGGTAGATGTTCGTAAATCACTACAACTACCAAAAGCAGTGTATAAAGAAATAGAAAAACAAGTAGCCCTTAAAAAATTAGGTCGCCCCATAGAAAGTATTCGAGAAATATTGAAACCAGGCGACTTACAAACCTTCAAGCGGAAATATGAAAATCGTGCATATGAATACCCCGAATGGCTCAATCTTGCCTTTACACAAATGCAAAATGATACCTCACTTTCAGCAGACTTTATAGAATTACTGACCTACCATTTAAAGCCCGAGCAATCTAAGATGATTGCGGACTTTCCACCAGCAATTGCCTTTATGGGCTGCTGGCAGGGCTGGTATGCCCAGTGGAACATGAAAACTTTTTTTGATCTATTTTTTATTGCAAAGACAGACTCTACTTTTTTAGGGATATCATATGAGCCAGTCAACCCCAATTGGGGCTGGTCGTTAACAGGAGAAGATGGGATGCTAATGGCGGCTTTGGAAGGGGATATTTCTGAGGAAGGAATTATACAATTCAAGAAAAAAATGCTGCTAGAAGACTCTTGGGAAATTCAATATACCGGAGTGGTGCTCGACGATGGACAGTATTTTGAGGGTGAGTGGGATATCGATTCACATAGCGGATCTTTTAATGCCACAAAATCAAAATCACTATTACCTATCCATATTTACGACACCGAGACAAATCAACCGATCACAAGAATTAAACATTTAGAGAGACGAAAAGATCCCACTGGGACTTGGTTCTTAAGATTAGCAGGGAAAAGTACAAGTTTTGTCTTGCTCCATCTTTTTACTAATCAAACTGAAGTACATGCGAATGTGGTATACTTCGAAGAGAATACATCGCAATACCAGTATTTGACCGGAACATATGATGGGTTCGATCGGATAGTTTTAGAAACAGATCCGGATACTACTAAAAACAATATCTTTTTCAGTATACGCTTTACTATTGATTGGAGTTCAAATGAAATAAATGGCACTACAAAAGAGCTAATACATAAAATGCGCTCTTTAAAAGGATATCGTATTTAATATGAGGATATTAATTACCGCGTTTGGACCTTTTGGTGACTGTTTGAAAAATCCAAGCGAGTCCGTTTTAAATGAGCTGGCACAGCGCAAACTCGATTCACTCTATAATGCTTCAATTGACTGGCAGGTTTTACCCGTCTCTTTTTCTTCTATAGATATCTTTTTAGAGGAGCTTGGTAATGACTATGATCTTATCTTACATATGGGCGTAGCAATGGGTGAGTCTGCTCTGCGTTTTGAAATGATAGGACAAAATATAAAAAGAGGAACTGATATTGATGGCAAAACGCACACTGGAGAAAGTATTGTAGAGGGACAAAGAGATATAGCTACACGTTTTCCTGAATCTCTCTTAACACAGATAAATAATGAATTTCCTGACAGTACAATGTTTTCTTCAAATGGTGGGACATATCTATGTAACTATGTTTACTTTAAAAGTTTACTGCGGAATGGCGAAACAATACCTACCCTTTTTATTCATGTAGCCGACTCCTACAATCAACCAAATGCCCCTACTATCAGTGAACAAGCAGACATTTTACAAGAAATTATTGTCCGCTATTTGAAAATAAGCTAAGATTAGCACCCCAAAATAAAATAAGTAAGCGTTGACCATAGATTTATTTTTTTCATTATTTTCGATGTCGAACGTATAAAAATCAATGAACAGTTCCCTTAATTTCACTACGTGGCGTTGGCGTGCTAAACAGGCAGGCCTGGGAAGCTGTGGTCGTTGGCGTTAATCGCCATATAATCATTTTCTAAGAGGTCTGTCTTATAGGAGGCAGGCCTCTTTTCTTTTTTACCCTACTCTATTTATTTAATTACATCAATTAACACTACATGAAATATTATTTGTCATCCGACCAAGCCCCTAAGGATTATTACAATATTGCCGCTGATCTTTCCGAGCCACTACTACCCCCCTTGCATCCACAAACCAAACAACCGGTAGGGCCGACAGACCTGGCACCCTTGTTCCCGATGGAATTGATCAAGCAAGAGGTAAGCACCGAACGCTATATTCAAATTCCAGAAGAGGTCCGTAGTCTTTACCAACTCTATCGGCCCAGCCCACTGGTGCGGGCCACAAGACTCGAAAAAGCATTAAAGACAAAAGCGCGTATCTACTTTAAATACGAAGGGAGTAGTCCCAGTGGCTCGCATAAAACGAATACGGCCCTTGCCCAAGCATTCTATAATTATCAAGAGGGGATCAAAAAGATCGTTACAGAAACAGGAGCCGGACAATGGGGCACAGCACTAAGCTTTGCCTGCGCACAATTCGGCTTGGACTGCGAAGTCTATATGGTACGAGGCAGCTACGACCAAAAACCGTATCGAAAAGCCATTATGGAAACCTTTGGTGCTTCGGTTTTTCCCTCCCCCAGCACCCGAACTGAAGTGGGGCGAGGGCAGCTCAAAAACGATCCGGGCTCTCTTGGATCATTAGGCATTGCCATTAGCGAAGCGGTAGAAGTGGCGGTTCAAGATCAAGACACGCATTATGCACTTGGTAGTGTTCTTAACCATGTTCTACTGCATCAAACAGTAATTGGACAAGAGGCGCTCAAACAATTTGAGTTGGCTAATGATTATCCCGATGTCGTTATTGCTCCGTTGGGCGGTGGGTCAAATTTTGCGGGCTTGTCATTTCCTTTTATTGGAGAAATGTTAAGAGGCGGTAAAAAGGTGCGAGCCATCGCGGTAGAACCGGCGTCTTGTCCCAAGCTAACCAGAGGTGTCTTTGGCTACGACTTCGGTGACACGGCCGGCTTTACACCCTTACTTCCTATGTATAGCCTGGGGCATGATTTTATGCCACCGGGCTTACATGCCGGGGGCCTTCGCTACCACGGTGCAAGTGCATTGTGTAGTCATTTGCTGAACAAAGGACAGATCCAGGCAGTAGCCCTACAGCAATTAGAATGCTTTGAAGCCGGATTATTATTTGCTAAAACAGAGGGTGTTTTACCCGCACCGGAAGCCAATCATGCCATTGCACAAGCCATTCGAGAGGCTAAAGAGGCCGATCAACAAGGAATAGAGAAAGTAATTCTGTTTAATCTTTGTGGTCACGGCCATTTTGATATGAGTGCCTATGAAGATTTTATAAAAGGAAAGCTTCAAGACCACTCACTCGACGAAGAGGTGTTAAAAAAATCAGCCGCAGCGGTGCAACAGCTATAGCATCTTTTAAAAGGATAGTATTGAACCCCCGTAGCTAAAAACTACAGGGGTTCAATTTTATACCTACCTATTCCACAAAACTGATCTTAACATCGCCATAGCTTGAAGCAGCCGATATTGATAAAGGCCCCTTGCCGAACTGGATCTTCTTTAGAGATTCTAAATCGAGCTCATTACCCTTCACACGAATTTTTCCGAAACCCGTTCTTAAATTTAGCTGGCACGAGTCTTCTCCATTTAGCAGCTGGCAGTCAATATCACCATATCCCGAAGAAAGGTAGATCGAATCGCTAAAACGTGTCTTACTGGCTTTTATATCGCCATACTTGGTAATCAAATCGAATTTGCCGCTTATATCTTGCGCCGTAATATCCCCATAGCCCGATTGCAGCTTAATATTGCCGGAAATACGCTCGGCCTTAATATCGCCGTATTTTGTTATAAACTCTAAGTCGCCCCCTGCTAATTGCGCTACGTCTATATCGCCATAGCTTGATTCCAAACTAACACCTATCCCTGAGGGGACCGTAAAAAGGATCTCACTTCTGATGTCACCAAAAGAAACTCCAACAATAGTTTTTTGCTTGATCTCCACAGTAACCAACAAGGTAGTTCCTGACTTAGTATAAGAGACCTTGCAACCCGGGCTTTTACCGATAAAGAAGCCCTTTTTCCGATCTTCGTATCGATACTGAAGGGCAACCGTATTTCTACTTTCGCCCGCCGCCTTAATTTTCGTCGGAAAATCTCCTTTTAAGATCAGTTTTGTTACCCCTGAGAAAAGCGTATCGATCGCCAGCTCCTTAGCAGACGTAACCCATGTTCCGGTAGTATCGGTCGCCGTTAATGATTTGGGATCAGAGATAGAATTACTCGTATGTGAAATCGTAGGCGTTAAATTACTGTCATGGGTGGGGGGTGTTTTGATCTCCTCTGTGCCAACAATGGACAAAGAAGTCTCGTCTGGTGTAGAGACCACCGCCGAATGTTGAGGTTTCCCCATCATTGCACTAGTGTCTTCCGGACTAAGGGTGGAAAAAGAATCGATGTTGATACTTTCACCCTGAAGCGGAGACGCTGGCAATAATGCGGATTGATTTTCTAGTACCGAAGACGGTTCTCTTGCAGGCAAAAAGAATAATACGGCGCCCGTAATTATTACTACAATGGAAGATGTCATAAGAATAATTTTTTTAGAGATGAGTGTTTCTACTTTTTTTGTAAATGAAGGGTTAGGAGGGGGATGATTAAGCCACTCCGTAACATCTTGCATAGAAGTTTCTGCCGGAGCTTTTCGCAAAGCAGAAAAAAGCTGCTGTAAGGACTCTTCATTCATACGATAAAGATTTTAGTATGGCTTTTTCAGTCAGTAAGTCAAGCAGCTTTTTTCTACCCCTCGATAATTGTTGACGAATGGACTCTTCTGATCGCTTTTGATAGCCGGCTATCTCCCGAACAGAAAATCCTACTATTTCAAAAAGAATGATCGCTTCTCGCTGCTCAGGTGGCAGCAGCGAAAGGGCTTTATAAAGCCGTTCGGCATCAGCAGATCTTTCGGCAACGGATTCCACCACCAATCCATTTGCGTCCATTTCGCTGAGCGCCGAGTATTGACGTTTTTTTTGTTGATTTGATAAAACCCTGGTAGCGATCCCAAATAAGAAATACAAAAACTTATTCGGGTCTTCAAGCTTATCAAACTTTGAAAAAGCGATCAACAAACTCTCCTGCATCAAGTCTTTGAATGGCATTTTTCCGTAAGACCGGGCCTTACAAAATCGTTCAAAAGACTGATGAACAGGTTGATAAAGGATCAAAAATGACTCTTTGCTTTGGCTCATAAAGACCGGTTAAAAGGTCAATTACTATATATATGTGCCAAGAAAGAGAATTGTGACAAAACTTGAACAATATCAGCAAAAAATTATAGATAATTTGATATTATCCGATTTTTATCGACGCCATCTTAGTTAAACGAACTACAGACTTGTAGTTAAAGAACGAAAAGATTTTGTTGGAGCATAGACGTTAGTACGCCAGCTGAACTTTTTGTTGTACGGCATTCCACAACTCGAATCGAACTTGAAGAGCTTGCAAGGCAGCATCAGTTGCCTCTTGCCATTTATGATCGTCTTCGCCGCATAATTCACATACCATGTCAATTGCCAATTGGCTATGATGACCTCCATCTACTTCGATATGTCTTTCTATATAGTATTTAAAGATCGATATCGATGAGGGCGACTCGGCATATAATTGCTCGAGTAGCTTATGGAACATGGCCGGAATAAGGTCTTCTCGGCCAAAGGTGAATACCGAAGCCTTAATATGAGGCTTTGTATCCATGGCGATCGAAAAGGTAAAACGGAGGAACTGCTTTACCTCTTCAGGTGCATCGATCTGATCGATCGCTTCCTGAATAGAAAGCCCTTTGTTGATCAATTGAAGTAATCGCTCAATGCCTGTAGTATCAGCCTTCATTTGACGCATGGCTTCGAGATACAGTTCAAAGTGACTGATTCGGTTGCCAGCTTCATCAACGTCCGATTCCTCTCCTAAAACGATTTCATTGATAAGATACCGTGTATTGGCCGAGCCGACCGGTACCCAAGGAAGCGACACAGCGGTAAGGTCTATTTGTAAAGACTTAAGAAGACTCATAAAATCCCATACAGCATATACATGCACCTCCGTAAAACCTTTGAGTCCCTCGAGATCATTGATACACTTATAGGCAGGGTGCGCAAGTAAGCGCTGTCTTTCCGCCTCGATCTTAGACTTTAATATATCGACATGCTTATTCATGAAATTCTAACAATTTATGAGACGATTTGTTGAGTGAAAAAATCGTGTTTGTCTAAGTAAAAAAGAAAACTTCTATGAATTCTTTATTCAAACCGGGCAGTGCCATTGGACTGAAACGTATAGCGAAAATGAAGAAAGCGTTGATCGCCATACTTAATGCTGTCGGGTGCGGAGGCCGAAGGGGTTTGCCCACCCCGATAATAATTGAGCATCTCTAGTTTCGCAAACTTGCCGGTAGCCGTGCGAATGACCAGTACGCGACCGGGAATGGTCGTCAGTAAATTAGTGGGCCCATCATACGTATACCAGGCACGACCCGAACCCCGTGGAATGGCATAGGAGACAGGGTGATTATCGAGGCGAAAAACAGAATCAGCGGGAACACTTGCTAACGATTCAAAAGTTCCAGAATAAACAAAGGCCCCACCCGATCCGGGACCGCTTGTCAGATTGTTGACCCGAATGACTGTGCCGGCAAAAGCTAGATCCCACCGGTTGGTATTGGAGTCCGAATTGGGGACCCATTGCCCTCTTTCCAAACTAAAAAAACTATAGCGTCCGGTGCCCACAGGTTGGCCGATGGCATTAAAACCAATAATAGTATCGGCCGGAAGATTGCGCACGGTGGTAATATTTCCCGTTACGGCTACATCGAAGCGCCGAGTATCGACCGGAGTAGGGATAGAATCCTTTGTACAAGCGGTTAGTAGCAAGACAGAAGCAATAAGAAAAGAGATAATACGCATAATAGAAGATTTAAGAGGTGATGTAAGGTGAGAGTACATAAATTTTTATAGTGAAGAATCCGTTTTGATTTTTTGAGACCAAAGCATACAACGCAATTGAACAAACACCGTTCGAGGTTGTAAAGTAGGTTGATAGAACAGATCCTTGTAGTTGAGTAGATTTTCAATACCGGTCTGAACATGCAAAAAAGAGGTAAGAGAGAAGCCTGCGCTCATATTGAGCAAAAGAAAACCGCTGGCAAACTCATCACTTCGGTCATAACTGCTATTCCCATTGCTATTAGCCACCGTCCACCGACTTCGGTATAGCAGGCGAAGATTGATAAACTGTTCAGGGGTTTTTTCGTAACTGATCTTTAACTGGGCTTGATGCTTACTCCGATTAGGAAGGCCAACATATTCGCTGATCTTCATAAGACGACTTGCACCGCTTGCATCTCGTATATATTCTTGTTGATCCCCTATCCGGCGGCGCTCCTCTTTGTCACCGGTTTCTAGATACTGATAACCGGAACTGATCATCCAACGGCTGCGAACTTGCCATTGAAATCCGAACTCAACTCCCTGCGTAAATGCCTTGTTAACATTCAGATAACTAAACAGCTGTGTTCCATCAATACGGGTCGCCACCTGACGAACATCGATCAACGAATTAATATCATTTCTAAAAAGCGAAAATTTTGTCTCAACAGAAGCAGAAAAGCGATAATGAATTTCTGCGTTGTACCCCGTCGAGAACTCAGGCCGTAATAAACTAAGCTTAGAATAATCAGGCTTACGGTCGGCGATTAGCCCTTGCTGCTCCAGATTATTGATTACTCGAATGGCATCAACAGAGCCAATTACTGAATAACCGCCGGCAGCCGTATTGGTAAAATTCAAAAAAAGCTGACGAAAGTCGGGCGCCTTAAACCCTTGACCGACCGATGCCTTGACCACTAACCGAGTATTAGGTTGATATCGAATAGCCCACTTAGGGGTTAGTGCTGCAGCATACAACCTATGATGATCGAATCGGGCACCGATCGTACTGATCCATTTTTCGTTGAGTTTGATCTCCCATTGAGCAAAGCCATAGCGAACGGAATTCTCCTTCTTACTATCGTACGCATCATAGCGTGTTGAATGGGCCTGCTCGGCCTGCAGTCCAAAACCCAAAACCACTGCGTGTCGAGCCCGTTTTATTTCTGCCTGATTTTCTATCCGGGCCAGTCGCTGTGCAAATTGATCTTGGTAAAGACTATCCGATCGGTCGCTAAAGCGTAACTGTTGGTCTCCGGTATAATTAGTCCAATACGCTTTACTCGACAAGGTCAATTGAGGAGTTACCCTATAGGTTAGAGTAGGTTGTATATTCCATTCCGTGTTGAGCTCTCTGCCAAAAGAAGTCGTGATAGATCCGTTATTGCTAACTGAGAACTGTTGTTGAAAACGATCTTGATTAACTCTAGCCAACCAGCGCAAATCCATTTTAGTGCCAATGGATGTTTGAACAATGGTCTGATGGGTAAAACGGTTAATCGGTCGGGCTATACGATCTTGAGACATGGGTCGATAACTAACCGCATCGGCGTACAAATAATTATTGCTTTGCTTGATTGTCCATTTACCTAGTTGAAACGATGCACGCCCATCGACCTCGGTATGCTGTAAACTGCTGGCTCCAAAGGGGATGCCGAAATGACGATTTGGATCGGCAACACCATAGCGCAAAGAAAGCTCGCCCTTATTTCTTACACTATTGTCGGTAATAAGATTAATAATACCAGCCATAGCCTCAGAGCCATATAAACTAGAAGAGGGTCCCTTTACGATCTCGATCCGTTTGATACCCGAAACGGAGATCCTGTTTATATCCAACACACCAGAGGTGCGGCCCACCAATGGTTGTCCATCAATAAGAATTAAGGTATGCTCCGGACTTAAGCCTTGCATTTGCAAGCCGGCGCCAAAACCATTTACAAGTTGAAGCCCCGCCTGCTCTTGTAGTATATCGCGCAATCGCATCGAGCCTGCCTGTTGAATCTGCTTGCGTTGAATTAACTGAACAGGAATGGCAACATTACCTAAACGTCTTTCTTGCCTGGTGGCCGAAACGACTACTTCTTCTAATTGCAGCAGAGAATCTTTTTGCGCCGCTACCGGTGCACTTACTATTAGAAAAACTATCCAAAGCCAATACGATCGCATGCGGCCGCAAAATTGCAAAAGCCGCACAGTAAAAAAATCATGAGTTTGTAAAAAAAATAAGAATAGAAGAAATCTTACAGTTCTATGACAAGCGCAGAAAAAGATGATTATTTTTTTTTTAAAAACCACGGAACAAAAAAAGGCGGATTAACTTTGCGGCGATGAAAATCAAAAAAAGGGTATCGGTCTTAGTTTTTTTATTTCCTCTCTCTCTTTTTGCACAGGAGACCGCTACCGATACGAGCCATATAAAATACTTGGAGACCATAACGCTGGTAGGTAAGACCAGTCGTTCAGATCTTCAACAAATTCCCGAGATCGTAGGAATCGCCATCTATGCCGGTAAAAAATCGAGTCTTATTGTAGTAAAAAATGTAGAAGGAAATATTACTACTAATGTAATGCGACAGGTCATGTCTAAAATTCCAGGCATACATGTTTGGGAGAACGACGGCAGTGGTGTTCAAATTGGAATTGCAACAAGGGGCTTAAGCCCGAACAGAAGTTGGGAATTTAATGTTCGGCAAAATGGGTACGATATAGCGGCAGATCCCTTCGGCTATCCCGAGGCCTACTATAATCCTCAATTACAGGCTGTACAACGCATAGAGGTAATTCGCGGGCATGGAGCCCTTCAATATGGATCGCAGTTCGGCGGAATGATCAATTATATTCTGCGAGATGGAAGTGAATTCAAAAGACCCTTTCAGGTCGAGACGCAACAAACCGTAGGGAGCTATGGTCTCTATAATGTATATCTCGGAGCGGGTGGTCAAGCTGGTAAATGGAATTATTACGGCTTTTTGGACCGAAGACAAGCCGATGGCTATCGTTATAACAGTGCTTATTTTACCAATGCAGGATTTATAACCGTTACGTATCGTCCTACCCAAAAACTATCCAGCACCTTAGAGCTAATGCGTTCGCATGTTCGAAGCCAGCAACCCGGTGGCCTACAAGATGACGCCATACGAATAGATAATCGTCAAAGTCTACGGCACCGAAATTTTATGGATATTGAGTGGAGCACAATGGCATGGCGATCGCGTTATGATATAGGTTCAAACTCGCGAATGGAATTAAAGATCTTCGGATTGATCGGAGATCGAAATAGTGTTGGGTTTTTACCGGCAGCAGGCCTCTTAACCCCGGATACTATCGACCTTCGTACCGGAAACTTCAATGCAAGAAATGTAAACATTGACCGCTACCGAAACTGGGGGGGCGAATGGAGATGGATCAGCGATTATTCGATAAAGAAATCTAAACAAACAATTTCTGTAGGATTACGTCGCTTTACTGGCAATACTAACCGCCTGGTCGCAGATGGAAAAGGTGATAGCGGAACAGATTATACACTTCGGATCGAAAATGACACATGGATACGAGATGTTGACTTTGCCAGCGCCAACTATGCCTTTTTTGCCGAGAATGTATTTCGTGTGGGCGGCCGCTTACTAGTGATCCCCGGAATGCGATACGAGTGGCTGAGCGGAGGGGCTTGGGGTCAACATACTATCGTAAATGGACAACCCATTTCATTGATTCGACAAGAAAAACGAAGAGGATTTTTGCTGGCCGGTGTGGGCTTAGAATATCACTTTTTAAAAAATCTCGAGCTATACGCCAATATCACCGAAGCCTATCGTCCTGTTCTTTTTGCCGACCTGAGTACGCCGCCAGGCTCCGATCGCATCGATCCTGCTATACGAGATGCACGGGGATACAATGCGGACATAGGCTGGAGAGGAAAGATCAACAGTCAATTTTACATGGATGCCAGTATCTATTACCTGCACTATGGCGATCGGATCGGAACCTTGCTACAAGAAGACAGGACAGGTAATCGATACAATTTGCGAACCAACGTGGGCGAAAGCAATGCAAAAGGGGTCGAGCTTTTTGCCGAATACCAGGGCAGATTATCAAAAGCGTATAATACCCCTTGGCGATGGAGTCAATATGTTTCGTATAGTTTAAATCAGGCACGGTATAGCACCCTGCAGATCACCCGAGTAGTCAATGATCAATTAGTAAAAGAAGATCTTCGAAATAACCGTGTTGAGAATGCCCCAAGGCATATCGTACGGACTGGTACTACATGGCAGTACCAACAGGTAAAGGTGACCGGACAGCTCAGCTATACCAGCGGTAGCTTCAGCGATGCTAATAATACGGTTCTCCCCACAGGCAATGCCCAAAATGGTTGGATTCCGGCATACACGGTCATAGACGCCACCCTTTCTTTACCCATCGACAAATACTGGTCGGTTTCCATGGGGGTCAATAACCTATTAAATGAAGTCTATTTTACCCGGAGGGCCGGTGGGTATCCGGGTCCGGGAGCCATGCCGGCTGATGGGCGCACTTGGTTCATTACTCTAAAAAGCCAACTATAGATCTATACCTAACGTGGCGATCCTTTAAGCACCTCTCAAAAGCATTGGGACAAACAAACAGTAGTATTAATCCAGCGGTATTGACCAAATGATACCTAACCATTGTTGCTAAGGATAAATAATTAGTTATATTTATCCTAACTAACCCTGCACTAATATGAGAAAATTTATTCTGCTTTTCTGGGCGGCAAGCATCTCGCTGCTACTTTCTGCACAACAGTCAGTAACCGGTAAGATCACCGATGCCAAAGGAGTGCCGTTGGCAGCTGCCACGATCAAGACAACCCAATCTGGGAAATTAACGCTTACCGGAGCAGATGGATCCTTTTCCATTCAAGTGGCTTCCGGTGACGAACTTGAAATTTCTTCAGTGGGATTTATCTCCAAAAAAATATCCGTTACCGACCCTAAAGGAATGTTGATCCAACTGGAAGTAGCGGTAGCTGAACTGGAGCAAATTGTCATTGTAGGATCACGAAAATCGGGACGCGTTAAAACAGAGACCACCGCGCCGGTAGATGTGATCAGCGTGGGACAGCTTGCTGCCGTTACGGCCCGAACAGACCTTACGTCTATGCTTAATTATGCTGCTCCTTCTTTTAACTATAATAAACAAAGTGGAAGTGATGGATCGGACCATATAGATCTGGCCACGTTGAGAGGCCTAGGGCCCGACCAGACCTTGGTATTGATCAATGGAAAAAGACGCCATCAAACCGCATTTGTATCTGTTTTTGGTACCCGTGGACGAGGAAATTCAGGTACGGACCTCAATGCTTTTCCCACTAGTGCCGTAGAAAGAATTGAGATTCTCAGAGACGGAGCAGCGGCTCAATATGGCTCTGATGCCATTGCCGGTGTCGTCAATATCATCACCAAGCGTTCTGTAAATCAGATCAGCGGATCTATCGGACTTTCTGGATATCATGATCCCAAATTCAATACTGCCTTTGAGCCAAGTCTTGCCACATACTATGAGCATGCCGGAAAGATCGATGGACAATCCTTTAATGCCAATGTAAATTTTGGGCTGGCCTTAGGAAAAAAAGGAGGCTTTTTGAATCTGACCTTTGAAGGCCAAACCCTCGGAAAGACGTTTCGTCAAGCCCTTAAAACAGATGATTATCAAACGGATGATGAGGCCATGTATCTAAATGTATACCGCAGAGGACATGGTGATGCCAGTCTGAATTCGGTGGGTACATTTTATAATTTGGAATTACCCTCTTCCGGAAAAACAACGCTGTATTCTTTCGGAAGTTTGAATAATAAATCGTCGGATGCATTTGCCTTTACCCGTAACTGGTCCATGCGTCCTGACCGCTTCCCCACCCTGGCTAATGGTAATTTGAATTTTGTGCCGGGGATCATGAAAGAAGATGCCGATGGTGAGATCTACTACAGCCCGCATATTCAAACCAGCATTAAAGATTGGTCCACTACCAGTGGACTAAAAGGAGTAGCCTGGGGCAATTGGAGATGGGACTTTAGTAATACCACCGGCAAAAATGATTATCGTTTTATGGGAGATAAAACATTTAATGCCTCGTACGGAGCTAACCAGACTCATTTTGATGATGGCGGATTCTCTTATCTGCAAAACACCACTAACCTTAACTTCAGCAGAGAGTTTATCGACAACTTCAACTTAGGGCTGGGTGCTGAATATCGATATGAGAATTATCAGATTATGGCGGGAGAAATGGCCTCTTATCATAACTACGATCCCAGCGGCGAAAAGGCCAGCGGTGCGCAAGGCTTTCCCGGATTTCAACCTTCCGACCAAGTGAATGCCTCGAGACAGGTCTGGGGTTTTTATGCTGATGCGGAATTTGATGTTAGCAAGAAGCTATTAATGAATCTGGCCGCTCGCTTAGAGACCTACAGTGATTTTGGATTTACCCATAATTACAAGTTTGGAATGCGCTACAAAGTGAATTCAGCGATCAACTGGAGAAGTTCATTTAGTACGGGATTCCGTGCTCCTTCGTTACAACAGATCAACTATAGTTCTACGTTTACCACCGTACAAGCGGGTACTATCGCAGAGGTAAAGATTGCGCCTAACTATAGTATTTTGGCCAAGGCCGCCGGTATTCCCGAGCTAAACCAAGAGAAAAGTCTTAGCGCTAATACCGGTATTACCTGGAGGGTCAATAAATCGTTGAATGTAACCATTGATGGTTATTGGACACAGGTTAGGGACCGCGTTGTGTTAAGCGGACAGTTCTATGCAGAAGACCCACAGTTAGATCCCACGCTGGCTTCGCTGATGCAAGGGCTTCGTGTAAGCTATGCCCAGTTCTTTGCCAATGCCGTTAATACTACCAACTATGGTATTGATTATGTGGTGGAGTATGCTAAGAATATCGGGAAAAATAAACTGAAAGCCGTATTGGCTGGTAATTTTCAACGCATGACCATCGATAAGGTCAACGTACCTGCTAAACTGAGTGGCTCTAGTTTTTTACAACAAACCTTCTTGAGCGATCGTGAAAGATTCTTCATTTTAGCGTCAGCACCCGGAATGAAGTCCGCGCTGAACGTAGAGTACGCGATGGGCCCATTAACAGCGGGTATGCGCCTCACTTATTTTGGCAAGATCAGCTTACTGGGATATGGCCAAGACGGATTAGGTATCAATCCTATGGTTCCGCTTGATAATGGTAGCGGAGAGGTGCCTGATCGCTATGATTATAGTGCTAAAATGGTTCCCGACCTCTACGTTAGCCGACCTGTTTTCAAGCACTTCGTACTGACTGCCGGTATCGACAATGTGCTCAACGTACATCCTGACTTTGGAGTAGCCAAAGGAGCCAAGGATTGGGCTTATAACAATGAGACCGGTGGACCTTGGGATGCCGTACAAATGGGAGGCAATGGCCGTCGCGTATTTATGCGGATCGGATTTAAATTCTGATCCGTCGCAAAGCAATAAACAGATCCATCTCTTTACATGAAAAAGCCCTTGTGGGATTAACTTCCACAAGGGCTTTTCAATAGATAATGCGAAAGACTAATTAGTCACAGCATAAAGAACTATTAAAAAATCGCAACTACAAATTTATTGGTAAAATAGAAAGACAGCAACACCACTAATGGTGAAGCATACCAAGCGATAGCATCTTTACTTCCTGATGCCTTAAGAGATTGTTGCACAACATTAACTAACATTAAAAAAATAAAAAGTAAAAATACTACCATAAATGTGCCAAGATCTTGAAGATCTTGAGGATTTTGGAAAAGCTCTCCAAATTTTTCTTCTGCAAAAAATCGTAAAGCAAACAAGAAAATAAAAAAAACGGCCATGGGTATTCCACAGAGACCGCCCGTCAGTAGTTCTGTCTTAAATTCTGGCTTTCCCGAACCAGATTTAATGGCAAAGGTGAGAAGAGTGGCAAAAAGCATAAAAACGGTAGGCAACAAACCGACTTTGATAAAGTCCATGAGTTCTAAATCTAAATAGTCTTTTAGCCTTTCCGGAATCGCCAAGTAGGTTCCGACAAAATAAACTAAAAATACAGATACAAACAGTATACAAGCAGATGTGTAGGCCTTATCGGATCGGCTAACGAAAATAGATCGGATACCATCAATGGGGCTTGAAAAGAAAAGAGACATGATGCTCTTAAAATCTCCTTTGTAAAAAGACTTAAACTCATCACCAAAACTGGACTGATTGGTGGGTGGTGGAGGCGCGGGATTGTTTTGTTGTTCGTTTTCGTAGGTAGACATTTTAATTAGGGTTTTTGGGGTTAAACAAATGGATAACGTTCGTCGATGGCTCTGCGGCCACTTATTATATTTTCATTGCCTCAAAAATGGAAGAAATATCTGCAAGATTGCAATGGGCATAAAATTTGGTTTTACTAGCAATTATACTCTCCTTTTGGGGGTACGACGTACGAATGTAAAATTTTCTTTTAAAAAAACTAAAAAAATCTACCGCGCTCACGCACTAAGGCGTGATAACGTAAACCCCCGTAAACAATTGATATTCTTAATCTTAATATAATCACTACAAAGATTTCGGCTTTTATTCGCCTACTTGACTATCCTTTTTTTCTGATTACTATCCGGAAATAATAATGAGGCCACAACCGAGATTATTAACAAGCTCGCGACAATACTTAAAGATAAGGTTGAGCTAATATGATAAATTGGAGAGATCACCATTTTTAATCCTATAAATCCAAGAATTACTGCTAAGCCATATTTTAACCGGCTAAACATGTGGATAAAGTTTGCTAAAAAAAAGAAAAGAGACCTTAGACCCAGAATAGCAAAGATATTTGAAGTATATAAAATAAAGGGGTCATCGGGAGCAATCGCAAAAATTGCTGGGATTGAATCAACTGCAAAGAGCAAGTCGGTAAATTCAATTACGGCTACGACGACCAGCAAGGGGGTGGCCATCCTAACCCCATTCTCTATTGTAAAGAACTTATCCTTATCAAACTCCTTGCTGACCCTAAAGAATCGGTAAACGATTTTGGCACCCGGGCTTTTGCTAAAGTCCTTCTCATTATCACCATCTTCTTTAATAAACCAAGATTTGATGCCAGCAAACACCAAAAAGGTTCCGAAAAGGGTTAGTACTATATTAATTTTAACAGGAGCACCGAACAAATTTAATTCCGGTAGATAGGTAAGATTAATGATGCCAACCCCTGAGAAAATAAAAAGGGCCCTCATGACAAGCGCTCCTAGCACCCCCCAAAATAATACACGATGATGATACTCCCTTGGAACATTAAAGAAATTTAATACAAGAATAAAAACAAATAGATTATCGACCGACAGCGCCTTTTCAATCCAATAAGCAGATTGAAATTGTGCAAATTTTTCAATCCCGAACGAATCTCTAGTTGTAAAATAAATAAAAACACTAAACAACATCGAGATTGCGATCCAGACAAGAGACCATATTGATGCACTTTTATTTGAAACAATTTGTGTTCGTTGGTTAACAAGTTTTAGATCTATGAGTAGCATTATAACCACGGCTACAGTAAATGCAATGATCATGCTAGGGTGGTTAAAGAAACTATTCATAATGAATTTAATCGCAAAAGATTCTGCACTCCCGTGGAATTAGAATAACACCAGGGCGGGTCATTCCGTTTTGATTGAGGCCATGGGTAAAGAAATTTCTAGATGCATGCGGTGGATTATCATCAAATGTCCATTTCGATTAAAAGGTTGGTTAAGCTAATAAAACACAACGGGGTGACGAGGCTTTTTTTATTGAAAATCAGCGGTTAAGGAATAAAATAGTTCAGCTCACAAATATACGGATATATTCAACATTCATGGCCGGACTCAACTTACTCGCTTTCTTCAAAACTCATTATCCTCTAATAAATTTATATTTGTTCAAGAGCTATACAGTATTGCATATGCTCCTGATCTATTCTTGGCACGGCAAACATCATACCACCCAAATAATCAATACCTATGAAAAAACTTTCTTTGGGCATACTGGCTCTTCTTCTCACCCTCTGTAGTACGACAATCGTTGCGCAACGACTAAAAAATAGCAGCGGGTCCACCGTTGGCTATATCGAGAACGGGCGGGTAAAAAACAGTAGCGGCTCTACGATCGGTTATATCGAAGAAGGAAGGGTCAAAAATAGTAGCGGCTCTACGATCGGCTACTACTCCATGGAGCGTATTCAAAACAGCAGCGGATCTACTATTGGCTACTTCGAAGATGGCCGAGTAAAGAACAGCAGCGGATCCACTATCGGTTATGTAGAGGATGGCCGGGTTAAATCAGCCTCGGGCTCTACGTTTGGCTACTTCGAAGGTGTTCGACGTATCGAAGCGGCTCTTTACTTTTTCTTTTTCTTTTACTAAGACTGCTACTGGATAGCAAAACGTACACTGATCTCTTTCAACAGGCAGTTCATCGAATTCTAGGCGGCTTTGGTCGCCTTGATCTCGCTGTATAATTACTCACTCGATCTGGGAGTGTCGTGTGCGCGCATGAACAACTATACGAACTTCGAAAGTAGATGTTTGCTATTGCCAGATCGAATCCTTCAGAATAGACGAAAAAGAGGTGTTCGAGAAAAAAATAAAAAGACGGGTCAAATGATAGGTGGCTAAGGCTATGGCCAATCCATATCCTAAGGGGCGACTATAGATCAACGAGCGCAAATAAATTCTATTGGTGATCAACTCGATCAGCAATAACACTATAAAAAAAACACAAGTGAGAACCAGCGGAAGACCGAAAAGGTGGTAATGAAGACTTTTCCGGAGATCACCTTGATATAAAAAAATCAGTGATTTGGTAATGCCACAACCCGGACAAGGTAGTCCGGTAAGCATTTTGAAGGGACATAAAGATTGTGCCTGCTCAATATCGCCATGATCGAACACATGAAGAAGATACGGGACTAGCAGGGTCAATACTGCTGCCGCAATGGCCAAAAACTTTCGCTGGCCTATCTTATTGATATAATTTGTTGATAGCACCTTGCACGATCATTGCAGCCACCATGGGAAAGAAAAAACCTAATACCAACAAAAGAAGCGTCTCGTCTTTCTTACCCTCACCGGTCCGCTCGTATATTGCGGGAAGGGCTTCTTTCCCGGCCAGATAATAGAAATAAAGATTTACAGGCATGCAGCAGCCGGCAAAAATAGCAACGGGCTGAGAGACCACTTCTTTTCCTGCTACGGCATTAAATACCTCGGCGGCCTTAATGTTCCAATAGATCAGATACAGAACACAGGTAAGAAACCCTAAAATGAGAACAAGAATAGGTTCGTTTCTAAAAGTGGGAATATAGGTAGACATTATTCGGTTATTTATGGCTTACGAATGTATAATTAAGCTACAATAAAATCCCAATACAACCACTGATACACGCTGGGTTTTTTAGTATCTTCATACTAATCGTTTGCCATGAAAAAATATTGCTATCAAAACAGTCGTCGCCAATTTTTGCGCACGACCGGCACCTTGGCGGCCTTTTCACTG
>Ga0194130_10001460_pt1 | contig 38107 bp, 37 predicted proteins | sample TA2KigsurfametaG_FD_160084 | JGI IMG/M metagenome (GOLD analysis project Ga0194130, IMG submission 160084) | Freshwater microbial communities from Lake Tanganyika, Tanzania - TA2015050 Kigoma 12 surface | ecosystem: Environmental > Aquatic > Freshwater > Lake | place: Tanzania: Lake Tanganyika...
AGCATGGTTCGAGGATTACAATAACATCCACCCGCATTCGGGCTTGCGCATGCGCTCGCCACGTGAGTTCATAGCAAGCAAGTTATCCAACCAAGCCGAGTGTCCGGTTTGATAGGGGCAAGTCCAGGCCCGCATAACGCTACGGATGGTGGTTCTTTGCGCGCCAGTCTGAGCCTTATGGCCAATAGCCGTTACGTTGCCTATCTCGATGACGACAATGTGTGGCGCTCTAACCATTTAAGCGAATTACTGTCTGTTGTGCATGATAAGGCCTGGGCATTCGCCCAGCGAATGCTGGTAGATCAGGAGACGGGGGCTGAACTGGTGGTGGACCGCTGGGATTCACTTGGCCCAGGAGAGGGCCGCTTTGCCGCGCAGGGGGGCTTTGTGGATCCCAATTGTCTTCTGCTGGACAAGGTCATCTGTGCACGGTTTCTGTCTCGATGGTCTGAAACTGGTAGTTCGCAGGCTGGCGTAACAGCAGATCGACATTTTTTCGCGGCTATCCGTGACCTGCCCCATGGCTGTGTAGCAAAACCAACAGTTCTGTATGGCATTCGCAGCACCAGCATTTTTCATCATTTCATGAAGCATGACGTCAAATTTTGAAATCGTTGCTGAGACTTCCATGATGCACGGCGTTTGGTTTCGCCCAGTGCAACCGATGTACCATACAGATGATGCAACCAAGGTCCGCAAACTCACGCCGCCAAAAACACCGGCAGCGCAGGAACCGTGGCAAGCACATCCTGCGTTGCGCTGCCCAGCATCAGATTATGCAGGGGCGCATGGCGCGCGGCGCCCATCACCAGCATTTCCGCTTCAGTATCTGCGGCCGCGGCCAAAAGCCGTTCCAGCACGCTGGCACTGCCGCGTTGCAAAGCCATGAAGCGGGGCTTGGCGCCATGGCGCGCAAGCAGATGGGCGAGTTCGATCCCGGATTGGCCGGCGCGCAATTCCTTGTCATCGGTGACGGTGGCGATGATGGTTTCTGTCGCCGCACCAATCAACGGCAGCGCGCCATGAATGGCGCGGACAGAAGCCGGGGTCGCATCCCAGGCCACCAAAATCCTTTGCGGCAAACGGACCAAAGGCCGTACCCCGGGCGCCAGCAAAACCGGCCGACCTGAATCGAAAATCGCTGCTTGCTGCAGGATTTGAGCACCGATACCAGGTGCGCCGTGCTGCGTCAGTACCGCCAGATCACTAACGCGCAAATGATCGGCGAAGGCTTCCCCATTGCCATAGGCATAGCTGGTGCGCTTCCTGACATCATAGGCCACACAGCGCCTTTGTGCTGCTGCGCTGAGATGATCAACCGCGCGGTCTTCAAGCTGCCTCGTGGCATCATCCGCCGGGCTTGGCGCGGTAAGCGCGGTATCAATCGGGAAAATCAGCGCCGTTAGATGGGCTGAAAAAGCTTCCGCCAGCGTAAGCTGCGTTGTGGTTGCGGCTTCTGCTTCCGTTGCCAAGGAAGGGTCCAGATGGGTCAGGATAGTCTTGATAGCCATGCGAATTTCTCCGGCGGCCGCGCATCTTGCGGGTGGGGCACTCGTGATGGCGTTCTGTTTGGTTTGCGGGGCGTGTGAAAACTCCGCTGCCGCAACACTTGCGTAACAGCGCCTGTGCTGGTCAGCCTTGATATGGGTCAAGAATAACGGGCCGCCGGAGAAGCGCCCTTTCGAATATCATCACGCTACAAGGGCGCGGCGGCTGCCATTGTGCCGCCGCGCTGTTTTGGGGAAACAAGCGTCAGCTTCAAAACTACGCGCTAGTGCCGCCAGGCTGTGCGCTTGCGGGGGCTGATAATTTCTCGCGGTGCGATCAAGCCGGCGGCGCCACACTCAAGCCGCGCACCTTGTGCTCGGCGATAAAGCGCGCCACCAGGCCGGATGCCTTCGCCTTTTCGACGAAATCCGCCAGGAAGCCAGCGGCGGCGCTGTTGCGGCGTGATGTGCCGATGGCTTGCTGCACGGCGGTAAACTTGCCATCCAGAATCCGCGCGCCAGGCATTTTTTCGATGTCGGAAAGTAGCTTCGGGCGCAGCCCCGCCAAGACTTCCAACTTCTCGGCGGCGAATTGCTCATAAGCGGCATCAAGTGTTGCGGAGCGGATCAACTTCGCCTGATGTATATTGCGTTCCAGCCACAAATCATAAGCCGCGCGCGCCGTGACGGCGATGCGATTGCCGGGGCGATCCACGTCTTCCATTTTCGTGATGGGCGAACCGGGGGGCACCATATGGGTCGCTTCGATTTCCGCGTAAGCTGCGGTGAAGGCGATTTTTTCGGCGCGCTGCGGTTCGGCGCCGATCAGTCCGATATCCCAGACATTATTGTCCACCGCATCGGCCAGATCACCAGGGCGCGCGAAAGGCACGTATTGCACGGGCACGCCAAGCGAATCGGCAATGGCGCGGGCCATGCTAGGCGAAACGCCAGCGGGGTCGCCATTTTCTGCCTGGCTCGTCACCAGCAGGAAGTTTCCCATATTGACGCCGGCGCGCAAAACGCCGGTTGGCGCCAATTCCGCCTTGATTTGATCCATCATGTTGCTTTCCTTCTCAACAAAAAATGTCAGCCGCGCGCTGCGGTGGCCGCACCCGCGCGGCGATTGATATGCCCCCCGCCCCCGCAATCAAGCACCGAACCCGTCATGAAGCGGGCATCATCGGAACAGAGAAACATGACCCCCGCCGCGAAATCCGCCGGCGTGCCTGTTGCACCAAGCAGGGAGCGTGCGCGGATGGCCTCCGCATAGCCTTCCGGCATGGGGTTTTCTGCGCTGCCTTCGGCAAAGCCAGGCCGCGCGCTATTCACCCGCACACCCGATGGGCCGAGTTCCAGGGCGAAGGCGCGCGTCAGATATTCCAGCGCGCATTTGGAGGCGCCGTAAGGCACGCCATTGCCGCGATGCACCTCGGCCGCGGCTGAAGTCACGTTGACAATCGAACCCCGTCCCGCCGCGGCCATGGCGTGGCCAATGCCCTGCATCAGGCGAAAGGGTGCGCGCGTATTCACGGCCAGTATCTTGTCCCATTCCGCGCCGGTCACATCCATCAGCGGAATGAAGGGATAAATACCGGCATTATTGATCAGCACCTGTGGCGCGCCCTTGCCGGTGGCCGCCGCAATCAGCCCATCCAGCGCGGCATCATCCGAAAGATCAGCGGGGTGCAACACTACCCGCCCGGGCGGCAGCGCATGGGCAAGTGCGGCAAGTGCGCCGGCATTACCATCGGTCAGCAGCAATTGCGCGCCTTCCCGCGCAAAAGCTTCCGCGAGCCCGCGCCCGTAAACCCCGGCGGCGCCGGTAATGACAACCTGCTGTCCTGCGAAACGCATGGCGCTTCCCCCTTTTCGCGGGGCAGGATGCGCCCTTGCGGGCGGATCGCCAAGCCTTGGCTCTTGCCCCCGAAGGCCAAGCGGTGCCAGCATCCATGCCAAGAGATAAAGCCGGGGGAAACGTGTCGCCGTTGCGCGCGAAGCCGTGCGGTGGGCGCTTCCCCCATGACAAAAGGGAATTGCCATGCTGACTGTCACCAATAATGATTCGGTGTTGGGGGCCACCGTCACCGGCGTCGATTTGTCGAGGCCGCTTTCTGACAAGGATTTCTCGGGCATTTTGCGGGCGCTTGGTGAAAGGGGCGCGCTGCGCTTTCCTGGCCAATTGCTGGAACCACCGGCCTTGCGCGATTTCTCGCTGCGCTTTGGCAGTATTCAAACTTCCTTGACCGGCAAGTTCCAGGACCCTGAGGTGCCGGAAGTTGGTATTCTCTCAAACATCGTCGAAAACGGGCAGCCCATTGGGCTCGCGGATGCCGGGCAGGATTGGCACACGGATATGTCCTATCGCGACACGATGGGCTTCGTGAATGTGCTGAACGCGCATCAGGTGCCGCACAGGGATGGCAAGCCGCTCGGCAATACGGTTTTTGCCAATATGCATCTGGCGTACGAAACACTTGATCCGGCGCTCAAGGAAAAGCTTGCCACTGCGACGGCGACGCATGATTTCAACAAATTCTGGGATAATATGTGCAAGCGCCCCGGCAGTACGCGCCCGCCGCTGACGCCGGAACAACGCGCCAAGCGGCCGCCTTCCGTGCACCCGGTTTTCATGACGCATCCGATCACCGGGCGGAAGGTGCTGTATTGCAATCCGGGCTATGCCATTCGCATCAATGAACTTTCCGAGACAGAAAGTGATGCGGTGCTTGAGACGCTGTTTGCGCATCAATTGGAAGCGCGTTTCCTGCACACCCATGTCTGGACCGTGGGTGATGTGCTGATCTGGGACAATCTTGGCACGCTGCATAATGCGCTGCCGGATTATGGGCCGAATGAACATCGGCTGATGAAGCGCTGCCAGGTCATGGCGGATCGCGTGTTCCAATCTGATTTCATCCAGCGCGCGCTGGCAGCCTAAGGACGCCTGATCATGCGCTGGATCCGCTTCACCGCCGAAGACCGCACCCGCTATGGCATTCTGGAAGGCGACCGCATTCTGGAAGTCTCTGGCAGCCCCTTTGATGGCTATGAGAAAACCAGCCGCAAGCATGATCTTGCCGCGGTAAAGATCGAAGTGCCGGTGATCCCGCGCACCTTCTACTGCGCTGGGCTGAATTATGTGGAGCATGTGAAGGAAGGTGCGGCCAAGCGCGGCGAGGTGCCGAATATCCCAACCAAGCCAGATATGGGCTACCGCGCCAGCAATGCGCTGATTGCACATGGGGAGACAGTGATCATCCCCGCCGATGCGACCGAGAAGATTCACTATGAAGGTGAAGTTGTCGCCGTGGTCGGCAAAAAAGCCAAGAACTTTTCAGAAGCCGAAGCGCTAAGCTGCATCATGGGTTGGACCATTGGCAATGATGTCAGTGAACGCACCTGGCAGAAAAGCGACCGCACCTTCTGGCGTTCCAAGAATACCGACACTTTCAAGCCCATGGGGCCATGGATTGAAACCGAATTCGATATGGAAGCCGCGCGCACCAATGTGCGGCTGAATGGCGAACTGACCACGACTTTCGAAACCGGGCATATGCTGTTTTCAACCGCGGTCTTCATCGCGACCATGACGCGGTATCTGACGCTTTATCCCGGTGACGTGATCTGGATGGGCACGGATAGTGTCTCACCCGATGTGAAATCCGGCGATGTGGTGGATATTGAAATCACCGGCATTGGCCATTTGACCAACCCCTTTTTGCGCGCCAGCGCCTGAGCGGGGGCAGCACCATGGATGTCGCCGCTGATAAGGTTCGCGCGCAGATTGAAGCCATTCTGCGTTCCTGGGGGATGGAGGCTGATCTGGCCACCACCACCACGGAAGCCATGACGGAAACCGATTTGTTCGGTGTGGATAGCCACGGCATTTCCATGCTGATGACGTATGAAAAGCGCTTGCAGGAAGGCAAGCTGAAGATCAATGCGCGGCCCAGGATCGAACGGCGCACCGCCTGCACCGCCTTGATTGATGCCGGCGCGGGGCTTGGGCATCCGGTTTCCAGCTATGGCATGAACCTGGCTGTGGATATGGCGAAGGAAGCCCGCATTGGCGTAGTGGGGGTACGCAATTCGCATCACTTCGGTGCGGCGGGCGTTTATGCGCGCATCGCGGCGCGGCGTGGCGCGATTGGTTTGGTCACCAGCGCAACACGCGGCGTGACCATGGTGCCGACACGCGGCGCAAGGCCGGTGCTTGGCACCAACCCTATCGCCTTTGCCGCGCCAGCCGGACGCAACCTGCCCTTTGTGTTGGATATGGCAACCACCACCACTGCAGCGGGCAAGGTCAAGGTCTATGATTTGAATGAACGCGCCATGCCAGCGGGATGGGTGGTGGATGGCGCTGGAAATCCTGTCACGGATGCCAAGCGCGGCATGAAGATTTTGCATGAAGAACCGGAAGGCGGGCTTTCACCGCTAGGCGGTTCACCAGAAATGGCTAGCCATAAGGGCTATGGCCTCGCGATGATGGTGCATATTCTGGGCGGCACGCTGGTTGGTTCTTCCTTCTCCCCCATTCGCAACCGTACGCAACAGCCAAATGATCCTGATGATATCGGGCATTTTTTCATGGCAATTGATCCCGGTGCCTTCCGCGCGCCTGAGGAGTTTGCCGCTGATATGGATGCGGTGATTGACGAATTGCACGCAACCCCGGCGGCCGATCCAGCAAAACCCGTACTGGTTGCGGGCGATCCTGAAGAAGCCGAACGCCAACGCCGCTTGCAGCACGGTATTCCTGTGCCGCCAGCTTTGGATAAGCATATTCGCGCCATCTGCGCCCGCTCCGGCGCGGCTTACCTGCTCAGCTGAAGGAAAAACCGCCATGAAGCGCCTGCTACTGGCTGCCCTTGTCGCTTCCATGCCCGCGGCGGCGCAGAATTTGCGCATGGAGGTGGGCGCGCAGATCACCTCCGCCGATCCGCATTTCCACAATATCTCCCCCAATAACGCCTATGCTTCCATGGTTTTCGACAATTTGCTCGAGACGGATTCAAAGGCACGGCTGATCAGTTCCCTCGCGGAAAGCTGGCGCGCGGTGGGGGAAGATGCCTGGGAATTCACGCTGCGCCGTGGTGTGCGCTTCCATAATGGGTCGGATTTCACCGCCGAAGATGTGGCCTTTACGCTGGAACGTATTCCGCAAGTGCTGAATAGCCCAGGGTCTTTCCGCACCTATACGCAAGCAATTACGGGCGTGGAGATCATTGATTCCCACACCTTGCGCTTACGCACCAATGGCCCGGCACCGCTATTGCCAACCGATCTGGCGCAGGTCCCCATGTTGGACCGCCAAACGCATCAAGGTGCAACGACCGAGGATTTCAACGCCGGCCGCGCCGCGATTGGAACCGGGCCTTATCGCATGATGGCGTATCGGTCTGGGGATCGCGTTGAATTGCAGCGCTTTGATGGCCACTGGCGCGGTCGCCCGGCCTGGCAGAGCGTGGATTACCGCATGATCACCAATGATGCGGGCCGCACGGCCGCCTTGCTCGCGGGCGATATTGATATCATTGATCAGGTACCGACATCGGATATTGAACGCCTCAGGCGAGATCAGCGCATCGCGCTTAGTGAAATAGACAGCATGCGCTTCATCTATTTTGCGATGGACCACATGCGTGATGGACCAACGCCCTTTATCACGGACCATGATGGCAAGCCTTTCGCGCGCAATCCCCTGAAGGATGTGCGTGTGCGGCAGGCACTTTCATTGGCGATTGACCGCCAGGCGATTGTGGCGCGCGTTATGGAGGGGGCCGCGAGTGCGACGCGGCAAGTGATGCCGGAAGGCGCATTTGCTTATGTGCCGGAACTGGCCGTTTCGCGCGCTGACGCGGATCAGGCGAAGAAACTGCTGGCGGATGCCGGCTATCCCAATGGTTTCCGCCTGACCTTGCATGGACCAAATGACCGCTACCCGAATGATGCGCGCATTGCGCAAGCTGTTGGACAGATGTGGACACGTATTGGTGCTCGCACCCAGGTGGATGTGGCGCCCTATGCCAGTTTCATCGCGAAGGCGTCGCGTCAGGAATTTTCGATGTTTCTGGTTTCCTGGGGCAGTTCAACGGGTGAACCCATGGCCGGCTTGCGTTCCATTGCTGCCACTTATGACCGCGCGGGAATTGGACTCTGCCAAGCGCGAAGCGCTGGTGCGCCAGGCAACGCGTGTGGTCGTGGAAGATGCCGGCATCATTTCGACGCATTTGCAAAAGAATATTTGGGCGATGCGGCGCGGCTTTGCCCATGATTCGCGGGTGGACGAAAGAACCCGCGCGCAGGATGTGACGCCTGCGCGCTGATGTGCTTACTGCGGCGCGGAACCGGCGGGGGCTGGTGTTTTCATCATCGTCCCCGTCATGGGGATGAAGTAAACACCCACATCCTTCCGGCTGCGCACGCGCCCTTCTTCATCCTTCGTGTAGATATAAAGGAACTGGCCGCGTCGGAAGGGCTGGCCAATGGGAATCACCAGGCGGCCGCCGGGCTTCAACTGCTGCAATAGCGCCGGTGGCACATATTGCGCTGCGCAGGTGACGATGATGGTGTCAAAGCCACCGGAGACTTCCGGCCAGCCAAAAAAACCGTCACCAACACGGGTTTCGAGGTTATTGAAGCCGATAGGCGCAAAAATCCGCTGCACGCCGCGCCCCAGCGGTTCAATGATTTCGATGGAATATTGCTTGGCGACAATGCGCGACAGCAGCGCCGCCTGAAAGCCAGACCCGGTGCCGATTTCGAGCACTACGTGATCAGGCTTCGGTTGGCATGCCTGCGTCATATAGGCCTGCCCCAGATAATCCGACAGCGCTGAACCAAAACCAACGGCCCATGGCTTGGCTTCCATCTCATAGGCATTGGCAGCGCCATTCTGCCGCGCTTCGTAATTGTAATGGAAGTATTCGCGCGGCACTTCGCCAAAGGCGCGGACTACGGCGGGGTCAGCTTCGCCAAAGCGCGACTTGAGATAGGATTCAATCCGCGCCAGCGCCGGTTGCCTGCGTGCTTGGATAGCAGCAAAGCTGCCTTCCGATACTTCCACGGGCCGACCGGAAGCAGCCATGGCTTCAAGATAGGCAGCGCGATTCCAGGCTGGCGTTTGTGCTTTGATCGCTGGCGCGAAAAGCAAGCCTGCGCCAGTCAGGGTCAATGCACGGCGGGATAAAAGCATGGTCATTTCCTTGGCCAAACCGATACGGTAGCGAGGTAACAAATACTCCCGCAAAGCAAAAGGGCCGAAAGGCCCATGCCATGGCCAATCAGATTGGCAAGCGGCGTGGCCACTACGGAAAAGGCGCCATTCAAGGCCCAAGCCCATGGCAGCAAGGCGGGGCCTTCCTGCTGAAACCGATCAAGCCCAAGCGGGAAAGGAAAGCCAAGCGCGATGGAAATCGGCGCCAGAACCAGCACCAATGTCGCCACCCGCAACGCCCAAGGCCAATCCAGAATGGCAAGAATGCCCGTATGCGCAGCAGCAATGGCAAGCAGGCAAGACCCAAAAACAATCAGCCCCACCAAGGTGAGTGCGATCGCGGGCTTCTTCACATGTTCAACCATCATGGCACCAAGCCCGGAACAGACCAGCATGACGGTCAAGACCAGCGCGAAGGCAAAAGTACGATCCCCCAGCAATAGCACAGCATATTCGATGAAGGCGATTTCAATGAGCAGAAATCCAAGCCCAAGCGCCGGGAAGTAAATCAGCGCGCGACCCAAAATAGGCTTCGGCACGCGCAATGCTCCGCGCGCGAAAATTGGCAGCGCGCTAACCAGCAGGGCCAGGATGATCGCCTGTGCCAGCACCGCCATATTCACGAGTAAGCCAATTTCCTGTTGCGGGAGGATTTCCATCCGCTCCAGCGCCGCCGGCAGCGCTGGCAGGCGCACCAATGGTGAAAGCCACGGCCGATCCGCCGTAATGGGTGAACGGTCAAAGGCATCAAGTGGCATGGCGCCGGCCAGCAGCATGCGCATTTCCTCGGCCACCGCATCGCTCGGCGCGCCGCTTTGCACCATGCCGGAATCGAGCGAAATCGCGGGCAGATCATTCCAGATTTCGCGGCCTTCAAGGGAAAGATGTGGCGCGTGGGAAATGTCGAAGGATCTTGCTTCGGCAAAGGCCAGCAGCTTCTCCATACGCTTCGGCGTGAAGGCATCGCGCGCGATCAGCACGCGCAGATTCCACGCAGACCTGATCACCGCCATATGCTCTGCCGGTTTCCTAATGCCCGCCTGCAACAGCGCCGCATGGGCGGTAGCCAGCACACGCACCGCATAGACAGGCAATTCGCGAATACCGATGGGCAGGGAAATCATGCCCCCCGGCTTCAGCATATCCAGTAGGGTTGCTAAAGCTTCAACCGTATAGGTGTGGCGATTCGCATCAGCAGCGCCCAGGAAATCCCCGGAAAAATCCACAAGATCATAGGCGCCCGCAGCCTTGAGCGGATGCGCATCCGAAAGCTGCACGCGCGGGTCATGCGGCAGCGCGGGTGAGGGGCCGAAGCCTTGCACCAAGGCTTCGCGTAGCATGGGTTCGGGTTCAATTACCGTGACGCCGCCGGCGCCAAGTTTCAGCACCTCAGTCACACGAAAACCACCGGCGGCACCAAGCACAAGCACGCGCGGCTGTTCCAGCATGGCATAGGGCGCGGCATCAAGCGCGGCTGGCGCATGGCCCGCTTGTGGCGCTTCCATCGGTAGTGCCGCGATGCGTGCGCCATCCCGATAAAGCCCGAAGGCGCGCGGCGGGGCGGGCGTGCCAAGCGCGCCGGCATTATTGGACACATCCGTATCCAATCTTTCGGTGAAATTATCGAGCAATTGATAAACCCCGCGCGGCGTATAGCGTTCCGCCACCACGCGGCTTTCCGGCACATTCAAGGGCGCATAAATCGGCTTGAATTCATTCATGCGCGGGGCAGCGAGCAGAAAAATCGCAGCCTCTGCCACCAGCAAAATACCCAAGGCTGCCACGCGCCACGCGCCCTTGGCGCATAGGATCGCGGCCAAGGCGAGCAAGGGCAGCAGGGCCGGCACCAGATGGAAGGGATGCAGCACCAGCATCAGTACCAGGGCAAAGCAGGCGCCCAATCCCGCGCCCAGCAGATCATAGCCATAGACCTTGCCGACTTGGTGGGAATAAACAACAAAATTCAACGAAACCGCAAAACCTGCCAAAAAGAAAAACGGAAACAATGCCGCATAATACAGCGCGATATTGCCAAGCTGCGGCCAGGCTGTGGCGGGGTTTTGCAGCTCAAGCGGATTGAAGCCATTGCCTGTTGTAGCAATCCAACCGGCTGCACCTGTCAGCAGCATGGCGAGCGGAAGGCCGGGCAAAAGCCAAGCCGCATGGCGCAGAAACACCTGTCGGCCCAGCACCATGACCACGCCGGAGACAGCAAAGCCCATCATGGCAATGGAAATCACCCAATAGCCATATTCAGACCAGGACGCGACGGCGAAGAAGCGCGTCAACGCAATTTCAACACCAACCGCCGTTGCGGCAATCAGAAATAGCGGCAAAAGCGTCAGCATCAGCTCCAGACTGCCTTATGGTTCAGAAACTGCAATAGATCGGCATTGAACCGATCCTGCTTGTCCACGAAAAGCGCATGGCCCGCATCCTCATAAATAGAAACGCTGGGGGCGGGATGGCGGGCGGCTACCGCTTCGGCTTGGGCGCGCAGCCGAGGTGTGACGGCGTAGAAAACTGGGCGGTGGCTTGAATAAAGTGCCTGGCGCCAGAATTCGCGTGGACGCGGATAGGAAAGCAGCTTGATGGAAGCTTCCACCGGCATGCGCTGCGCTTCGCGTGTTAGGGCATCCAGATAGGCGTCATCCTGCGGTGTGCGATACATGCTGCGCACAAAGCCGCGCATGGTGTGGTCCCGCTGGGTGCGGAGATTACTGAAAAAACTGGAAGCGCGCGGTGGCGGTGGATCAGCCTCACCCACCGAATTGTCAATCAGCACAAGGCCGGCGAGGCGTGAATCGCCTTTCATATCAAGCCAGGAAAGCGCATCGAGAACACCAAGGGACCATCCGGCCAAGACCACACGGCCCGGTGGCAATTGATCCAGCAAATCGGCAATATCGCGCCCGCGCCGTGTGGGTTCATAGCCTTGCGCGGGAATGGCGCTTTGGCCTTGGCCGCGTGGGTCGAAGGCAATCACGCTGAAGCCTTGCTGGAAATATGCGACCTGCGGCGCGAAGATGCGCGCGGGCATGCACCACCCCGGCACGAAAACCAGCACGCGCCCGCTGCCATTTTGCATATAGTGCAGCCGCACCCCGTCGCTTGAATGGAAGAACTTGCTCTGCGCCGCAGCGCCGGCGTAGCGCGACAGCAGAAAAGGTGCCGCAAGTAGCGCGCGGCGAGCCATACTCATAAGGGGCGTCGCGCCTTCAGGGCGGCGGCGAGTGTGCCATCATCCAGCACATCCAAGGCACCGCCAATCGGCACACCCTGCGCAAGTCGTGTGATGGCCACACCACCTGGCTTCAGCCGATCCGTCACGTAATGCGCGGTGGTAGCACCTTCCACTGTCGCGGGCAAAGCGAGGATCACTTCCGCGATGCCATCGCCCTGAATCCGCGCGAGCAGCGGCTGAATCGCCAAATCTTCTGGCCCTGTGCCTGCTAACGCGGAAAGCATCCCGCCCAGCACATGATAAACCCCCTGATGCGCATGGGCGCGTTCCAGGGCCCATAAATCCGCAACACCTTCTACCACGCAAACCAGTTTCCGATCCCGATGCGGATCGCGGCAAATGGCGCAGGGGGAGATAGTGTCCAGATTGCCGCAAACCTCACAGGGTTTCACCGCGCTTGCCGCATCACGCAAAGCAGCGGCAAGTGGCAGCATCTGCCCATTCGGGTCCATCAGCATTTTCAGCACAGCCCGCCGCGCGCTGCGCCGGCCAAGGCCAGGCAGGCGCGAGAGCAGCGCAATCAAATGCTCGATCGGGTCGTTATGCAGCATCAGGCTGCGCACAAGTTTAGAAAGGCAGCTTCATGCCGGGCGGCAGGTTGATACCCGCGGTCGCCTTTTGCATCTCAGCCGCCATGGTGGTTTCCACCTTTTGCTTGGCATCGGCATGGGCAGCCACCAGCAAATCTTCCAGCACTTCGCGTTCATCAGCGTTCATCAGTGAAGGGTCAATCGTGACGCGGCGCAAATCACCCTTGCCTGTCAGGCGCACGACAACCATGCCGCCGCCGGACTGGCCTTCTACTTCGGTCGCTTCCAGCTTGGCCTGCATTTCCTGCATGCGCGATTGCATCTGCTGCGCCTGCTTCAACATATTGCCCAGGTTCTTCATGGTCTCTTTCGCCTAAAAATCATCGGGAGGGGTTTCATCATCGCCGTAAGCGGGTTCGGCATCAGGGGGCGCGAAGTCGCGCGCGTCATCATCGGCGGTCGCGGCGCTGCGCGATAGGCCATAGGCATCGGCGGCGCCATCATGCACGGCTTCAATCGTTGCACCCGGAAAGGCCGCCAGAATCGCCTGCACCAAAGGATGCGCGCGCGCGGCGGTAAGCCTATCCGCCTCAGCTTCCTTGCCTTGTGCGGCCAGCGTCGGCGCGCCGGCTTCCTGGCTGATGATCACGGTCCAGCGCTGGCCGGTGGCTTCAGTCAGCAGCGCGGTCAATTGCGCGGCCAGATCGCGCGGTGCGTCGGGTTCCGGATTGATTTCAAGCCGCCCCGGCGCAATCCGCACGGGATGCACGCTATGGCGAAGCTGTGCATGCAGCAGCGGCTTCACCCCAGAAGCCAGCGCGACAATTTCCTGCCAGGTGCTGGGCTGCGCCAGTGCCGTCACGGGCGCGCTTGGCGCTGCTTCGGCGCGGATTGGCGCACCGCCAGCCACCGCACGCAAACCGCCGCCGCCACCACCAGGGGCTGGGCGCGGCGCGGAACCTATTTCCCCAGCTTCCGTCAGGCGCTTCACCAAATCACCCGGCGTCGGCATATCCGCGACATGGGCGATGCGGATCAGCACCATCTCAGCCGCCGCGCGGCGATCTGCGCCTTCAAGCTGCAATTCGCCAATGCCCTTCAGTAGCATTTGCCAGGTGCGGCCCAGCACCGGCACGGAAAGCCGCTGCGCGAGCGTGGCACCACGCACACGCTCGGCTTCCGGCAATGACCCATCCTGGCGCAAAGCGGGGGCGGCACGGAAACGCGTCAGCAAATGGCAAAGCTCTGCCAAATCCTGCAAAATCACCAAGGGATCGGCACCCAATTCATGCGCGCGATCCATGATGCCAAGTGCGGCGGCAATATCCCCGCCCATCAGCGCTTCCATCAGATCAATGATCATGGCGCGATCAGCCAGGCCCAGCATATCGCGCACCGCTTCCGCGCGCACTTCCGCCGCGCCGGATTGGCCAATCGCCTGATCCAGCAGGGAAAGCCCATCACGCACGGAACCATCGGCGGCACGCGCAATCATGGAAAGCGCATCGGCTTCCGCCGTCACGGCTTCCTTGTCGCATATCCGCGCGAAATGCTGCGCCAAGCTATCCTGCGGCACACGGCGCAGCGCAAAGGTTTGGCAGCGGCTGCGAATCGTGATCGGCACCTTGCGCAATTCTGTTGTGGCCAGAATGAACGTCACGCCGGATGGCGGTTCTTCCAGCGTCTTCAGAAAGGCATTAAAGGCCGCGCCGGAAAGCATGTGGCATTCATCAAGGATAAAAACCTTTTGCCGGCCTTGGCTGGCACGAAAACGGAGCGCTTCGCGCAATTCCCGAACATCATCCACGCTATTATTGGAAGCGGCGTCCAGTTCCACCACATCCGGATGCCGATCCGCCAGAATCGCCTTGCATTCGGGGCAAACCCCGCAAGGGTCTGCAGTGGGGCCGCCCTTGCCATCCACGCCAATGCAATTCAGCGCGCGCGCAATGATGCGCGCCGTGGTGGTTTTGCCGACCCCGCGCACGCCGGTCAGTAAAAAAGCATGATGCACGCGCCCCTGAGCAAAGGCATGGCGGAGCGTGCGCACCAGCACATCCTGCCCGATCAGATCATCAAAGCTGGTCGGGCGGTATTTCCGCGCAAGCACACGGTAGCCCGGCTGTTCTGCGGGCTTCGCCACCGGGGCGGGCACTGGCGCGGGCGGAGGCGCCGGGTCCCCGAACAGCCCAGGCCCTTCCGGCGCTGGCGGCTCGGGCAGGCCCGCATCTTCCGGCGTGTCATCGCCAGGCGCGGGAAGCGGTGAGCCGAACATATCGGAAGCCATGGCGCGGGGCGGTCTCTCAAACTGGGTGGAAGGCCGGCAAATGACCCGAGCAAGAACCCGTTACGGCTGCTTCCTTCCGGACCTGACCGGGTTGGCGAGGAGCCCGTCCACCGCCGACCTTCCAAAAGCACCATATCATGTCCCCATGCCCCAATGCCAATGGGGGGGCTTGGTTGCCCAGCGCCGGGCCGCGTGGCAGTTTCACCCCCATGCTTTCAATCCCCGCCAGCCGACCCAATGCCTATACAGGCAGCCCGCTAGACCGGGCGTCCCATCGCCGCGAAGACGCCGCCTTCATTGAAGCGGCGCTTGCTGATCCCAGCACGGTTTTCGCCCCTGTCTGGCGCGCCCGCAGCCTGATGCGGGGCGTGGCGGAAGGCGCGCCCCAGGCCGTTTTGCTGACCGGTGAGGCTGCCGGCGCGCTCCGCATGGCGGGCGGGCCTTGGGCCTGGCTTGGCGAATGGGAAGGAAGACAGGTTTTCGCAGTGGATTGCTCCACGGCGGATGACCCGATTCCCCTGCTGCCGCCGGAAATGGGCAGCTTTGCCGATCTGCGCCAGGTGGCCGGGTTGCTGCCGCCCGGGGAGGCAAGCGTACTCGCCCACGCCCGCGGCCTGATGCATTGGCGCACCAAGCACCGGTTTTGCGGCGTTTGCGGCGGTGTTTGCGAACCGCGCAGCGCTGGCCATGCCATGACCTGCACCGTCTGCAACGCTCAGCATTTCCCGCGCACGGACCCGGCGGTGATCATGCTGGTCGTGCGTGGCGATCACTGCCTGCTTGGTCATTCGCAGCGCTTCCCGAACACCACCATGTATTCAACGCTCGCCGGCTTTGTGGAACCAGGCGAAAGCCTGGAAGAAGCGGTGCGGCGGGAAGTCCAGGAAGAAACCAATGTTCAGGTCGGCGCGGTACGCTACCATTCTTCCCAGCCCTGGCCCTTTCCATCTTCCATCATGCTTGGCTTCCATGCCGAGGGGCTGAGCGAGGAAATCACCACTGATCCAGAAGAATTGCGCGATGCGCGCTGGTTCAGCCGCGATGATTTGCGCAACCATCAACAGCTTGGCTTTTCCCTGCCGCGTGTTGATTCCATCGCGCGCCGGCTGATTGAGGATTGGTTGGCGTCATGAAAGTTTTGGCAAGTCTGTTTTTGGCCTTGGCGGTGCTGGGCTGCGCCAGCCAGCCACGCGAAGATATCTTCCCGCCCGATACCAGCGCAGATGCGGCGGCGTGTCGGGAAGAAGCGCGGCGTGACCCGGCGCTCAGGGATTTGCGCAGAAGCACTTTCATTGGCTTCGCGGCCCAAGAAGAAAATTTGCGCAATGAAATCGTGACAACACAACGCAGGGCCTATTTTGATTGCATGGCGCTGCGCGGCCATACGCGCCAGGGCGGGGTGGAACGCGTCAGGCGTTAACCACGACGCAAGAAAAGAACAGAATCACCATTTACGTGATCCGCGCAGGCGATAACCTCATGGCCCTGTTCCTGCGCCGTGAGCGGCACATTACGCCGTGGTTCGTCCCCGCGTAAGCGAATTTCGAGGATTTGGCCGGGCTGCATCTGGTCAAGCGCCAGGCGCACCAGAACAAAGGTCATCGGGCAGGTTTCCGCCGAGATATCAATGCGCTGATCCGGTGTTGGCTCAAGGTCGGACATGGGTGCTCTCTAGATCCTTCGCGACACCATGTCCAATAACTAAGCTGTCGCTGCATCATGCTGCGCCTGCCAATGCGCCGCGATTTCCCCCATGGTGGCGGGCCAGATGCTGCCACGCGCCATGATGCCGTCCAGCATCGCATTGAAGGCGCGGATGCGATGCGGCACCCCCATCAGCCAGGGCGTGATGGGCACCACCAGCAAGCGCCCGGCGCCGGTTTCCTGCGCTTCCCGATCCAAGGTCTCATATGCGTCCAGAATGGCTTTGGTAAAATCCTTGGTCGGCAAATGTTGCTGATGCAGCATGCGCTGATCCGACAAATCCTGCGACAGAGGCATAGAGATCAACCGTCCGGCATCGGTGGTCATGACATAGGGCATGTCATCATTCGCCCAGCCGGTGGTGAAGCTGAAACCGGCTTCCGCGACCAGGCTGAGCGTATGGCTTGATTCCGAATGCGCCGGCGAATGCCAGCCGCGCACGGCATCGCCAAAACGCTGCCGCAGCAGCGCCGCGGCTTCCTGCACCGTGGCGCGTTCATCTTCAAGCGGTACGCCGCTGTGATGCAGCCGCCCCATATTCATCCCGGCACAGGTAATTTCCCATTGCGCCGCAGCAAGATCATCCATCAGCACCGGATAGCGGCGCGCAAGCACGGCACTCAACAGGGCCGTGGCCGGCAAGCCACGCGCGCCGAGTGATTTCATCAGCCGATAAACGCCGATACGATTGCCGTAATCACGCAGCGTATAATCCCAATAGGAAGGATAAGGCCGTTCCATACCGCCCGGCGCGATAAAGGGCTTGAGCGGCATATCCATCGGGAAATGGCCCATATGCACCGCGATGCAAACTGCAACACGCGCGCCATTGGGCCACATCACTGGCTTCGCATTGGGCAGCGCGCGGAAGTGATAGATTGCGTGATCCATCCCACGCCGACGCAGCGGATAGTTCAGATAGTCTTCAGGCAAGCCCTTCATGGTGTCCCCGCTGCAATCCAGGATTGCGCTTCCGCCAGATGATGTTCGGTATACCAGGCGGCGATTTCTCGCCCGGTTGCCAGCCAGACCTTGTCATGGCGCACAACATGACGTAGCACATCATCCAGCGCGCTGATGCGATGCGGCTGGCCGATGAGGAAGGGATGGAGCGGCATGCACATCACCGTACCGCTTTCAGCGCCTTCCTCATAAAGCTGATCGAATTGCGCCTTGCAGATGGCAGCGAAGCGGTCGGGCGGCGTATTGCGCATGACCAGCAGCGGCACGTCATTGATTTCAAGCGAATAGGGAATGCTGATCAAATGGCCGCCGCGCACCTTGATGGGTGTCGGCTGGTCATCATGCAGCATATCAAGCGTGTATTTGATGCCTTCTTCCGCCAGCAAATGCTGCGTGGTCTCATCATTGGAAATCGCCGGCGTCAGCCAGCCATCCAATGCCTGCCCGCTCGCGCGCTTGATGGTTTCACGATTTTCGCGAATGACCGCGCGCTGCTGATCCTCATTCATGCCGTAGAAATAGCGTGTATTGTAGGTGCCGTGGCTGAACAATTCCCAATCGAGTTCACAGCAACGCTCAATGATTTCCGGATAATGATCACAGACCGCGACATTGAGCGAAACGCTGCCGCGCACCCCATGCCGTGCCATGACATCAGCCATGCGCCAAAAGCCAACGCGATTGCCGTAATCGCGCCAGGAATAGCCGAGCACATCGGGTTGCGGGCGGGTCCAGGGCATCCGCCGCGCATTGGGCGGCGGGTCAAGCTCATAATGCTCGATATTGGGCGCGACCCAAAAGGCGATGCGCGCACCATTTGGCCAGGTGATTTTGGGGCGACGCCGCCAAGGCATGTAATCATAATGGCCGGGTTCGCTCAGCATGGGCCAGGCTCCTTCGCTCAATCCCGCTGCAACGGGATTTCCAGCTCTTCCACTACCATGCCCTGTTCCCGCTGCAATCTTTCCTGCAATTCAGGAAACCGCATCATGAAATCCTGACGCGCCCGCAGATCATCCGCCCTACAGAGCAGGAGGTGCGTGACCCCGATGCCCACATCACGATCGCCTGGCCCAAGGGAGCTTCCCGCAGCTGAATCAATGGACAGGACCAGATTCGACGCAGCGGGCCTAAGCCTTAGGGCAATGCTATGGCGCGTTCCTTCGCCAATCAGTCGTTGCACGCCTTCCGAGATAGCCTTGCCATCGAGGCTGCATTGAAGATTGACCGTGGTATCGACGGCGGTGCCCCGCAGCCGAAGAAACAGCATGAGATCCTGCCCCACGGCTTCTTCAGGCAGCGGCAGCCGGATAATCGCCGCGCCAGGCGCGGTCCAGCAGCCCCAATCTTCAAGCCGATGCCAGTTCAACCCATCCCGCAGTAGATTCGCCATGGCAAGATCAAGGCTGGGTGACAAGGCATCCGATTTACCGAAATGAATCACTCGCCCGATGGGCGCGCACAGAAGGTCGGCCTGCCTTGCACCGGCGGAGGCTTCGATTTTCATGATATGATCGATGAATTCCTGAGCGACCAGGCGCCAGTCGCGGATCACCGCAGTCGCGCGCGCCTGGGCACGAAGCTCCAAGCGTTTATCCTCGTCAAAAATAAGCATCTCAAGCTTACTGACCAGATCATCCTTATCCGAAGCGCGGGAAAACACCGCGGCCCGCCCCCCTGCCTCGGTCAGAGAGGTACTGCATGAAACCAATGGCAGGGTGCCGTAGGAAAGGCTTTCGGTAACCGGCAGCCCCCAGCCTTCGTAGAAACTATTGGCTAAGGTAAAAAGACACTCGCGATAAAGCGTTTGAAGGGCGCTATCGCTGATACTTGAAATCAGCATGATCTTGCTGCTCAACAGCGGGCGGCTGCGCAGGAATTCCGCACCTTCCTCAAACAACCAGCCTGGTTTGCCAAGGCAAATCAGCGTTGGCACCCGATCCGTATCATATTTCTCAAGCAGCGCTTCCCATGCCCGAAAAAGCAGAAGGTGGTCCTTGCGGCTTTCGAGGGTGCCCACACAAAGCACAAAATCGGTCTTTGGCGGCAGGATGTGTTGCAAACCTTCTGAAGCGCTTCCGGCATGCGCCGACAGATAGGACCGCATGTCACCATTGAGCGCCACGGGATAGACCGGCAAGTTCAACCCCGGCAGTAATCGCGCGGCGTGGTGGCGGATATCCAGCGCCGACCAATGGGAATTGGTGACGGCACCATCAACTTCAAAGATAAGGGTGGAAAACCATTGGCAGAATTCCTCCACCAATCGCTGGGCACAATGTTCCGGAGTCATGAGGGAGATTACGTCATGGATCATCGGCACATAACGAATGCCGTATTTCTCGCGCAATTCGCGAATTTTCAGGAAGTAGTTTTCAATCCACCACGATGTCCCCAAATTCACCAGGATGAAATCATGCTCTTGCAGCTACCGTTCGAATGTTGCTGCAGCTTCGCTGGAGTCTTCCGTCTCCTGCAGCAGGGCAAGAAATTCCTCCTCAGCCAAACCGTCACTTGACATTGCGGCATCATGCAGTTGCAGAAAGGCGTCCCTGCTGATGGGACGCCAATTGCCGACCGACTGGTCAAAGTGAATGATGATCGGTTTTGTCAGGGCTTCAAAGGCTGTCAGCGCATTGTGAATCACATTCAACTGAACACGCTGAATGCCGGTGGGGATACGCCATTCCTTCATGTATTGGATCAGGTCGCTGACATCGAACATCAGCCTGGTAAAGCGCGGGGGCGGCTTTGGCTTTTCTGCTTCCGCCTTGGCCAGGGCCAGCGCCTGCTGCATGGCGGCAATTTCAACCTTCGCATCGCTATTTTGCGGATCAAGCGCGAAGGCTGCGCCATATGCCTCAAGCGCATCTTCATGCGCGCCAAGCAGCTTCAGCGCATGGCCAATTTGCAGATGAAGATCGCTATTATTCTGCTCAAGTGAAAGGGCTCGGCGATATGCCCCAAGCCCCCCCGCCAGATCACCTGCTTCCTTCAGGCAATGGCCGTATTGGATCCATATCGGCCAATCATCGGCCTTCGCCTCAAGATAGGTGGCATAGGATGAAGCGGCTTCCTTCCAGTGCCTTTCGTCACGCAGCCTGTCGCCTTCCGCCTTGAAGCGAAGCACGGCTTCTGGCGTGATTTCCGCTTCGCTCAAGTGATCCTCATCATCTTTTCAATCGGCATTGCAAAACAGCGTGGAAATCAGGGCGCTGTCATTGGGGCAGCTTGGTGAACTTGCCATATACATCGGCCAATCTCGCCTGATAGCGCTCCGGCGAAAATTCCTGTGCGCGGATAGGTCCGGCTTCCGCCAAACGGCCGCGCAAATCAGCGTCAGAATCCAGGGCACGAATACCCTCGACCAGGGCGCGTGTGTCATAGGGATCAACCTGCAAGGCCGCATTGCCGACAACTTCCGGCATTGAAGCGGTATTGGAGGTGAGCACCGGCGTGCCGAGCAACATGGATTCCAGCGCGGGCAGACCAAAGCCTTCATAAAGAGATGGGAAAAAAACCGATTTGGCACCGCGGATCAGGCTCACCAGCAGCGGAAAGGGTGCGTAATCCAACTGCATCACCCTGAAGCGTCGCTCAGTGATATTTCCATTGGTAAGCAAATACCGCACGTGGTCATTATCAGAGATGAGGCGTAGCTCCTCCTCTGATTTCCAGGCCTTTTTCCCAACAATGACAAGCGGATCTGTCGCACCAGAAGCAAGATAGGCCTCAATCATCCGGCCAACATTCTTCTTCGGCTCAATGGCCCCAAAGAACAGAAAATACTTCTTGTAACTAATCCCGAAAGTACCCTCAACATCGCTTTTCACATCGCTGATCGGTTTGTTGCGGTAGCGGGCGGGAATATCCACTGCCTGATAGGTATTGGTGATGCGCCGTTCTGAAATCCCGAACAGGTTGATGATGTCTTTCCTGGAAGCCTCACTGACAGTGACGATGTGATCGGCGCTTTTGACAAGTCGATTGATCAACCGAAAATAATATCGCTTGTTGTCCAGCGTTGTGTAAGGCAGCCGGAGCGGCACAAGATCGTGCAGGGTGTAGATATTTTTGGCCTTGGAAACACGCAGCGCCAGCGGATAGGTCCAATGCATGATGTCAGGACTTTGCAGGAAATGCACACTCATGCGGCGTCCGAACCATCTCCCGTAAAGTTCTTGCTTTTCGTAAAGCCCCTGGATGTTCCAGATATGGTCGAAATATGGGAGTCTTGCGCGGAAGGTGTCACGGATGACACGGCCCGTCATGGGCACCTGCAAGGCAATTTCGCCAAAGGGCAGCGTCATGGCGCGCCAGAACTTCATCAGCTGATCCGCAAGCCAGGAAGGTTTACCAACACGCGGATCGAAGAAGGCGATTTCGCGAATCAGTGAGTAAAAGCTGATGGTTGAGGCTGAAGTCCCGTAAAGCACGCCAACCTCAGCGCCCAAATCACGCAAGGCAAACGAAAGATTGCGTGAATATGTTGCAACACCTGTTCCCTGCTCCAAAGAAAGATTGAAGCCATCGATATAAATCCGTGGTTTGCGCACGAAAACCGTCCCTTTGAAGCAACGGTAATCTGTGCTTACTCGTTATTATCGTCAAGCCAAAAGCGGGAAAATACGCCGAAATCGCAACAAAAAATCACTGAACCAGATAAGCCAATGAAGCCATTGTCAGTCGAGCCCCATCAGCCCGCGCGCGAAATCCTGCGCCGCGAAGGGGCGTAAATCCTCGGCCTTTTCGCCAATACCCACCACATGCACGGGCAGGCCGAATTCCTGCGCCAGTGCCACCACCACGCCACCCTTGGCCGAGCCATCAAGCTTGGTGACGGCAAGGCCGGTGACATCCACCATTTCCTTGAAAACCTTCACCTGCCGCACGGCATTTTGCCCCGTGGTGGCATCCAGCACCAGTAAAACGGAATGCGGCGCCGCTTCATCAACGCGCTTGATGACGCGGATGATTTTGCGGAGTTCCTCCATCAGCGCGGATTTATTATGGAGCCGCCCGGCAGTATCCACCAGCAGCAGATCAAGCCCATCAGCGCGCGCGGCTGTCAGCGCATCAAAGGCAAGCCCCGCCGCATCCGCGCCTGGCTTGGCAGGTGCAAAGAACCGCGCTGATGTCCGCCCGGCCCAGATTTGCAATTGTTCGACTGCCGCGGCGCGGAAAGTATCGCCCGCGACATATCCAATTTTCAGCCCCTGTTCGGCGTAATGGCGGCCAAGCTTGGCGATGGTCGTTGTCTTGCCCGTGCCATTCACGCCCACCACTAGAACCACATGTGGTGCGCGGGCGGGGATCACCTCAAGCGGCTGCGCCACCGGTTCCAGGATGCTGGCGATTTCATCCGCCAAAGCCGCCTTCACTTCCTCATCTGTCACTTCCTTGCCGAAGCGTGTGCGGCGGAAGCCTTCCACAATCCGGCGCGATGCCGCGACACCGAGATCAGCAGTGATCAGGGTTTCTTCCAACTCCTCCAAAGCTTCATCATCCAAGCGCCGTTTGTGCAGCAGGGAGACGACGCTTTCCGTGAGCTTGGCGGTGGAACGCGAAAGCCCTGCCTTGAGCCGCGCGAACCAGCCGGTCTTCGCGGGCGCTTCTGCCTCAGGCGGTGGGATTTCAGCCGGTGGTGCTTCCGGCATGGGTTCGGGCGCGGGCGGTGGCGCCTCAGGCAAAGGCGCGGGCGGCGGAGCCTCTGGCGCCGGGGGCGGTGCTTCCGGCGGGCCTGGAATCGGGATTTCGGGGGTAGGCTGAGCCGCCCCACCACCGCGCAAACGGCCAAAAAAATCGCGCAGCGCCATCAGGCGGCCTCTGCCAAAAGCCCATCGGCATCAGCGCCGATCACGCGCAGCCGGCGGATTTCCCCTGGCTGGCCCTGAGCGCCGAGCAAGCGGAGCGGCGCGAAATATGCCGTATGGCCGCGATCGGGATGTTCCAACAAAACCTGTTCCTCCTGGCCCAAACGCGCCGCGTAGTAACGCGCCGCCGCTGCCGCCCCGGCTTCGCGCAGCCGCGCCGCCCGGGCGCGACGCTCCGGCACCGGGATTTGCGGCATGCGCGCTGCCGGCGTGCCTGGACGTTCCGAATAGGGGAAGACATGCAGGAAAGAGAGGTCGCACTCCGTCACAAGATCAAGACTTTCCTGGAATTGCGCTTCGGTCTCCGTCGGGAAGCCCGCAATCAGATCAGCGCCAAACACGATATCGGGCCGCAGCCGCCGCGCCTTCGCCGCCAGCGCAATCGCATCCGCGCGCAAATGGCGCCGCTTCATGCGCTTCAGGATCAAATCAGACCCGTGCTGCAAGGAAAGATGCAAATGCGGCATCAGCCGTGGTTCTTCCGCAATCAGCCGCCAGAGGTCTTCATCCACCTCCACCGGATCAAGCGAGGAAAGCCGCAGCCGCGGCAATTCCGGCACGAGCGCCAGCACGCGGCGAATCATTTGCCCAAGCGTCGGGCTGCCCGGCAGGTCTGGCCCGTAGGAGGTGACATCAACCCCCGTCAGCACCGCTTCCCGGTAGCCTGCTGCCACCAGGGCGTGAAGCTGTTCGACAATGACGCCAATCGGGACAGATCGCGAAGGCCCGCGCCCGAATGGAATGACGCAAAAGGTGCAGCGATGATCGCAGCCCTGCTGCACCTGCACGAAAGCACGCGCGCGCCCGGCAAATTCCGTCACCAGATGCGCTGCCGTTTCGCGCGCCGCCATGATGTCGCTCACCGGCGCGGGCGGCGCATCCAAGCCGGCCCAGGTTTCGGGCTTCAGCTTATCGGCATTGCCGATCACGCGTTCCACCCCCGGCAACGCGCCCCATTTATCGGGCGCGATTTGCGCCGCGCAGCCGGTCACGATGATGCGCGCGCCCGGATTGTCGCGATGCGCCTTCCTGATCGCCTGCCGCGCCTGGCGTTCCGCTTCTGCCGTGACCGCGCAGGTATTGACGATAATGGCATTACCTTGGCCGGCCTTGCTGGCCAGGTCGCGCATCGCCTCACTCTCATAGGTGTTGAGCCGGCAGCCGAAGCTCAGCAGCCTGGGGGCTTCGGTGGCGCTCATGCTGCCAAAACCTTGGGGTCAACTTGCCCGGTGAAGGCGGTGGCGACCGGCCCGGTCATCAGCACATGGCCATCAGCGCGCCATTCCATGAACAAATCGCCACCTGGCATGGAAATCCGCGCCGCGCGCCCGGTCAGGCCACGGCGATGCGCATTGACCATGGCGGCACAGGCGCCCGAGCCACAGGCCAGCGTCAGCCCCGCCCCGCGTTCCCAAACCACCAGGCGCAGATGATCGGGCGCCATCACCTGCACAAAACCGATATTGGCGCGGTCAGGAAAGATCGGGTCATGTTCCAGGCGCGGGCCGATGTCATGGATCGGCAGCGCATCCAGATCGGGCACGAAAAAAGTCGCATGCGGATTGCCCATGGAACAGGCCGCCGGGTCCGCCACCGGGCCAGAAGCCAGCGGCAGATGCAACGTATCAACCTCCCGCGCGAGCGGCACATCCCGCCAGCCGAGGCGCGCCAGCCCCATATCCACCTGCCAGAGCCCATCCGGCCTAATTTCACTCGGCAAATCGCCGGAAATCGTCCGTACCACTACCCGCGCCTTGCCGGTTTCAGCGGTGATAAGGGAAGCGATGCAGCGCGTGGCATTACCACAAGCGCCGGCTTCCGACCCATCCGGATTATGGATGCGCATGAAAACATCAGCGCCCGGCGGCGGAGGTTCCAGAATGATCAACTGGTCGCAGCCAATGCCGCGCCGGCGATCCGCCAGCGCCACAATCTCAGCGCGCGTCAGGCCAAGCGGCTGGGCGCGGCCATCCAGCACCACGAAATCATTGCCAAGCCCATGCATCTTGCGGAAGGAAAGCATGGGCGGGGATATAAGCCTCCCCGCGCCGAACCGGAACCCGCTTATTCTTGGCCGAGCAGATTTACCCGTTCAGCAGCCGGTCAATTTCATCCTGTTCCAAATCTGGTCCGGCGGTTTTCGGGTCTGCTACGGTTTGCACCACGCCCTTCAATTCCACCTTGGGGCGGGCGGCATTGGGGCCTGGCTGGGTGTTTTCGGGCAGGATATCTTCCAGGATGGATTCCACCTGCTGCAAATCCCGGATGGCGCGACGGATGCGCTGGCCGGTCAGATCCTGGAAGGAACAGGCCTCAAAAATCGCATTCACCCTTTCGGTGATGGCGGGCAGGGCATCCGGGCTGCCAGAGCCCTTTTCCAGCCATTCCTGAATGGCTTCCGCGGCTTCCAGAATGGTATTGGCCGCCGCTTCCGTGGCTTGCACCACAGCTTCCAGTTCCTGGCCCGAGGTGCGATTGCCGGCCTGAGGGGCGGAAATCATGCCGGCGATGCGTTCATGAACAGCCGAGATCTGGCCGGCCAGGTTTTCCTCGCTCATGCCCAGAAGCTGGACGCTGGCGGACACCTCGGCGCTGACCTCAGAGATGCGGCGGTCCATAAAGGCGCGCAAATCGCCGAAAAGGGGCTCCATGGCGGCCCTGAGCACGTCTGAGTCCGGCAGTGTATCCGCTTGCGAATGCGACATGAGACTTCGTCCTGACTCCAAAGGGCGGCCTAACCGCCGGGTGATCACCGGGGCATTAAACACCCATAAAGGTGAAATCTCCGTTTCTGTCGGGTGGGTCTTGTGTGGAAAACTTGCGGGCGCTATAGCCCCGCCTCCCGCGCCGTGGCCCATGGACATGCCCGGCCGGAACCCCCTTCCCGCCGCATGGTGCGGCCCCGGCAACGGGTGCAAGGCGGAAGGGCTGACCCCATAGGAGGGCCAAATGTCCAAGATGAAGACGAAATCAAGCGTGAAAAAGCGCTTCCGTCTGACCGCGACCGGCAAGGTCAAGGCAGGCGGTGGCTTCAAGCGCCATATGCTTTCTTCCAAGGCTTCCAAGATGAAGCGCCAGAACCGCGGGACCTTCGTGCTGGATAAGCAGGATGGCGATACCGTGAAGCAATGGCTGCCCTATGGGCTGGACCGGTAAGGAAGGAAGCGCAAAATGGCTCGTGTAAAACGCGGCGTTACCAAGCACGCCCGCCACAAGAAAATCCTGAAGCTTTCTGAAGGCTATGTCGGCCGGTCAGGCACCGCCTATCGCCCCGCTTTGGAGCGGGTGGAAAAGGCGCTGCAATATGCCTATCGCGACCGTCGCAACAAAAAGCGCGACTTCCGCGGCCTTTGGATCCAGCGCATCAATGCCGCCGTGCGTGAGCATGGCCTGACCTATTCCCGCTTCATCGCCGGCATCAAGGCGGCGGGGATTGAGATGGACCGCAAGGTGATGGCGGCACTCGCTTTTGATGAACCGGCGGCCTTCGCGGCGCTGGTGGAAAAGGCGAAGGCGGCCGGCGCCGCCTGATTATCTGGTGCCCGGGGCTTTCCCGGCGCCATCCCAGCGTTTAGCAAGGGCCGCTTCCTGGTTAAACCAGGGATGCGGCCCTTTGTTCATGTGGACCCCCTTCATGACCGATGATCTTGCTGCCCTTAAGGCCGAAACCGAAGCCGCGATTGCCGCCGCTGCCGACCCGCGCGCGCTGGATGCGGTGCGCGTCGCCGTTTTGGGCAAATCCGGCAGCCTGACCGCGCTGCTGAAGGGGCTTGGTGCGGTCGCCCCCGAAGCGCGCAAGGAACGTGGTGCAGCGCTGAACCAGGTGAAATCTGCGATCGAAGCCACCTTGGAAGCGCAGCGTGCGGTGGTGGAAGCCCGCGCCTTGGATGCGCGCCTCGCGGCAGAACGCATGGATGTATCGCTGCCGCCGCGCCCCTTTGCGCCTGGCACGGCGGCAGAGGGCGGCATCCACCCCATTGCGCGTACCATGGAAGAATTGACCACGCTGTTCGGCGCCATGGGCTTCAAGGTGGCGGAAGGCCCCGATATCGAAAGCGATTGGCATAATTTCGGCGCGCTCAATATCCCGGAACATCACCCGGCGCGGCAGGATCATGATACGTTTTATGTGCCCGCAGTGGATGGGCGCCGCCCGGTGCTACGCACGCATACATCGCCTGTGCAAATCCGCACCATGCTAAATGAAGCGCCGCCCATTCGCGTGATTGTGCCAGGGCGCACCTATCGTGCGGATCATGATGCAACGCATTCCCCGATGTTTCATCAGGTGGAAGGCCTGGTGATTGATCGGAACATCCATCTTGGCCATTTGAAGGGCTGCCTGATTGATTTTCTGCGCGCCTTTTTCGGCATTGCCGATTTGCCGGTGCGTTTCCGGGCTTCCTATTTCCCCTTCACGGAACCTTCCATGGAAGTGGATATCGGCTGGAGCCGCAAAACCGGCGAATTGGGCAAGGGCGGTGATTGGCTGGAGATTTTGGGCTCTGGCATGGTGCACCCGAAGGTACTGGCGAATTGCGGCATTGATCCGCGCGAATGGCAGGGCTTTGCCTTTGGCATGGGGATTGAACGCATTACCATGCTGAAGCACGGCATTCCTGATCTGCGCCCCTTCTATGAAGCCGATATCCGCTGGTTGAGGCATTACGGCGCCGATCCGCTTTCACCACCTTCTTTGGTGGAAGGAGTGTAAGGCAATGAAATTCACCCTTTCCTGGCTGAAGGCGCATCTTGAAACCGAAGCGACGCTTGATGAGATCCTGACGGCGCTGAATACCATCGGGCTTGAGGTTGAAGGTGTGGAAGATCGCGGTGCAGCACTAACGAATTTCCGCATCGCCCGTGTGGTGGAAGCCGAACAGCACCCCAATGCGGATCGGCTGCGCGCGCTGAAGGTTGATACCGGTGATGGCAAGCTGCTGTCCGTGGTCTGCGGCGCGCCCAATGCGCGCGCCGGCATGAAGGGTGTCGCGGCTCTGCCAGGCGCCTTCATTCCCGGCACCGGCATTACGCTGAAGGCGGGCGAAATTCGCGGCGTGAAATCGGAAGCGATGATGCTCTCCGCCCGCGAAATGGGCCTGGGTGATGATCATACCGGCATTGTTGATTTGCCCGAAGATGCACCGCTGGGCGAAGCCTATGTCCGCTGGGCCGGGCTTGATGACCCGATCATTGAAATCAGCGTCACCCCCAATCGCGGCGATGCGCTTTCCGTCCATGGTGTGGCGCGGGATTTGGCCGCGGCCGGGCTTGGGCGGCTGAAGCCGCTGCCAACGCCTGCGATCAAGCCTGCCTATGTTTCTCCGCTTGCTTGGGAAATCGCTGATCCGCGCGCCTGCGATTACGTGCTGGGCCGCGCCATTCGTGGCGTGAAGAATGGGCCATCGCCCAAATGGTTACAGGATTGGCTGACCGCGATTGGCCAGCGCCCAATCAATGCGCTGGTGGATGTGACCAATCTGTTCACCTTCGGCCTTGGCCGACCATTGCATGTATTTGATGTGGCGAAGGTGCATGGCAAGACGCTGACGATGCGCATGGCGCGTGAAGGCGAAAGCCTGCTGGCGCTGAATGGCAAGACTTATGAATTGACGGCGGAGGATGGCATCATCGCCGATGCCGCCGGGCCGGAAGCGCTTGGCGGCATTATCGGTGGCGAGGCTACCGGCTGCGATGAAGCCACCACCGAATGCTTCATCGAATGCGCGATTTTCGACCCTGTGCGCATCGCCCTTTCCGGCCGGCGCCATGATGTGCGCACCGATGCCCGCGCGCGGTTTGAACGCGGCGTGGATCAGGCGCTGCCGCGCCTCGCCCTTGATCTGGCGACACAGGCGATGATCGAGATTTGCGGTGGCGAAGCCAGTGAAGTGGTTGGCGCCGGGCCGGAACCCGCCTGGCAGCGCCAAGCCAGCCTCCGTTTTGGGCGGCTGGCCAGCTATGGCGGCGATGATGTGGCGCCGGATCGCGCGGTTGAAATCCTGCAAAGCCTGGGCTTCACCGTGGCGGCACGGGATGCGCTGCGCGTCACCGTCAATGTGCCAAGCTGGCGCAATGATGTCGCGGGCAAGGGTGCGCTCACCCAGGCCGTTGAGCTTGATGCTGCGCGCGCCAAGGCGGCGGCGGAAGGTTGCGCTGAGATTGAACCCGAATGCGATTTGATTGAGGAAGTGCTGCGCATTCGCGGCCTCAATACCATCGCCCCGGTTTCGCTGCCGGTCAGCGGGATCATCCCTGCGCCCGCCTTCACGCCAAAGCAGGCACGCGCCTCCCTCGCACGGCGCGTGCTGGCAGCGCGCGGCATGCAGGAAGCGGTGACCTTCGCCTTCATGGAATCGAAAACCGCCGCGCTATTTGGCGAAACGCCGGCCGCGCTGCGCCTGGAAAACCCCATCGCGGAAGATTTGGACCAGATGCGGCCAACGCCGGTGGCGTCCCTGCTGCTTGCGGCGGGGCGCAATGCGGCGCGCGGTTTTGCTGATGTGGTACTATGTGAAATCGGCGCGGCTTATCAGGATGTGACGCCGAGTGGTCAGGCGGCTGTGGCCGCAGGGGTGCGCCATGGCGCCACGCCGCGCCATTGGGCGGAAGCGCCGCGCGGCGTGGATGCTTTGGATGCCAAGGGTGATGCCATGGCGGTGCTGACGGCACTCGGCCTGCCCATGGCCGCCCTTTCCGTGACCGCCGATGCGCCGGGCTTTTATCATCCGGGCCGTTCCGGTCAGGTGCGGCAGGGGCCAAAGACCGTGCTGGCGCGCTTTGGCGAAATCCATCCGCGCGTTTTGGCCGCACTCGACCTGCCCGGCCCGGCGGTGGCGTTTGAGGTGTTTCTGGATGCCATTCCGGAACCCAAGCGCCGCAAGAAGGGTGCGCCTGATTTGCCTTCCTTCCAGCCACTCCGGCGTGATTTCGCCTTCCTGGTGGATGAGGGGGTTGCCGCCGAGGCGCTGCTCCGCGCCGCACGCGGGGCGGAACGCACGCTGATCACCGATGTCGCGCTGTTTGACCGCTACGCTGGGGATAAGCTGCCGGCCGGTAAGGTAAGCCTTGCTTTGCAAGTAACCATCCAGCCGCGTGAGGCAACACTCACCGACCCGCAAATTGAAGCCGTGGCGGATAAGATTGTCGCGGCAGTGGCGAAGGCAACCGGGGCAGTGCTGCGCGCATGAACGCCTCCCCCACCAGCAAGCGCCGCAATATGGCGCTGTTGGTGGGGGCGATTGTGCTGACGCTTTCCGTTTGGTTCGCCGGCACCGCTGCCGTGCCGGCGCTGCTGGCGGAGGGACTGATCGCGCCAAGCCGCGCCGCCTGGCTGACTGCCTGCGTACAATTGGGCTTTGTCTTCGGCACGCTGGTGAGTTCGGTATTCTCACTCGCGGATCGTTGGCCGGCGCGCTGGCTGTTTTTAGGCTGCGCCATCTTGGCGGCGGGCGCGACACTCGCGCAAACCCTGGTGGCGCCAGCGGGCGATATGGCGTTGCTGCTGCGCTTCATCGCGGGTGCAGCCATGGCGGGGGTTTATCCGGTTGGGATGAAGCTCGCCGCTTCCTGGGCCAAGGGCGATCTTGGCCTGCTGATCGGGTTGGTGGTGGGCGCGGTGACGCTTGGTTCCGCGCTGCCCCATGCGTTGCCGGCTTTGGTCGGGGCTTTGGATTGGCGCGTGGCCTATGCGGGGGCAGGGGGGCTGGCGGCGCTTGGCGGATTGCTGATCCTGGGGTTTCAGCCGGGGCCGTTGCTGGGTGCCCGGCCACCCTTTCGCCCGGCGCAAATGCTGGAAGCCTGGCGCAATAAGGGGCTGCGCTTGGCGAACCTCGGCTATCTTGGCCATATGTGGGAACTCTATGCCATGTGGGCCTGGATTGGCGTGTTCCTGGCCGCCGTGCTGGAAAGCCCCGCCATCGGTCCCTGGGTTTTTGCGGTGGTTGCCGCCGGGGCCTTGGGCTGCATCCTGGCGGGGCTGGCTGCCGATCGCTGGAATCGCGCCAAGGTGGCCGGCGGCTGCATGCTGGCTTCGGGTTCTTGTGCGCTGCTGATCGGCCCGGCCAGCGCCTGGCCGGTATTGGCGCTGGCGATTGCCTTCATCTGGGGGCTGACGGTGGTGGCCGATTCCGCGCAGTTTTCCGCCTGTATCGTCAGCCTTTCACCGCCTGATTACGTCGGCACCATGCTGACGGTTCAGACCGCGCTTGGTTTTTTGCTGACGGCGGGCACCATCTGGGCCTTGCCCCGGGCCATGGAAATGCTTGGCATGTCGGCGGGTTTTGCGCTGCTGGGCATCGGGCCGCTGCTTGGCGCCGTGGCGATGTGGAGGTTAGCCCCCTTGCTACCCCGCCCGCGCTAAGGCGGGCGTTTGACTTCCGGCCCTGCTGCCTTATCTCCGCCTTTGAAAAGCAGGGCGCTACTCCGCGCACGCACCCCCGGGACCATCATGACTGACACGCCGCTTTCGCTGATCCGCAATTTCTCGATCATTGCCCATATTGATCATGGGAAATCCACGCTTGCTGACCGGCTGATCCAGCAGACCGGCGGGCTTTCCGCGCGTGAGATGAAGGAACAGGTCCTGGATAATATGGAGTTGGAGCGTGAACGCGGCATCACCATCAAGGCACAAACCGTCCGCCTGACCTACCCGGCCAAGGATGGCAAAACCTATGTGCTGAATTTGATGGACACGCCCGGCCATGTGGACTTCGCCTATGAGGTCAGCCGGTCGCTTGCCGCCTGTGAGGGTTCGCTTCTGGTGGTGGATGCGTCCCAGGGGGTTGAGGCGCAGACACTCGCCAATGTCTATCAGGCGATTGATGCGGGCCATGAGATCGTGCCGGTGCTAAACAAGATTGACCTTCCGGCGGCGGAACCTGATCGCGTCAAGCAGCAGATTGAAGATGTGATCGGGCTTGATGCTTCGGATGCGGTGATGATCAGCGCCAAGACGGGCGTGAATATCGAAGGCGTTTTGAATGCCATTGTGGAACGCCTACCACCCCCGAAGGGTGATGCATCTGCCACTACCAAGGCGTTGCTGGTTGATAGCTGGTATGACGCCTACCTTGGCGTCATCATCCTGGTGCGCGTGAAGGATGGGCATTTGCGCAAGGGCCAGCGCATCCGCATGATGTCATCCGGCGCGGTGCATACCATTGAACAGGTCGGTGTCTTCACGCCAAAGCTGGTGCCGGTGGAAAGCCTAGGGCCAGGTGAAATGGGCTATCTGACAGCCGCGATCAAAACCGTGGCGGATACCAATGTTGGCGATACCATCACGGATGATCGCAACCCGGCCGCTGAGGCTTTGGCCGGTTTCAAACCTTCCATCCCTGTGGTCTGGTGCGGGCTTTATCCGGTGGATGCGGATGATTTCGAGAAGCTGCGTGAATCACTCGGCAAGCTCCGCTTGAATGACGCGTCCTTCCATTATGAACCGGAAACCAGCGCCGCACTTGGCTTTGGTTTTCGTTGCGGCTTCCTGGGGCTTTTGCATCTGGAAATCGTGCAGGAAAGATTGTCCCGCGAATTTGATCTGGACCTGATCGCGACCGCGCCTTCAGTTGTGTACAAGGTGCACAAGACGAATGGCGAAATGTTCGAATTGCACAACCCTGCCGATATGCCCGATGGCAGCGTGCTGGATCACATCGAAGAACCCTGGATCAAGGCGACCATCATGTTGCCCGATGATTATTTGGGTTCTGTTTTGGCGTTGTGTAATGAACGGCGCGGGCAGCAGGTGGAACTGACCTATGTCGGCGCCCGCGCCATGCTGGTGTATCGGATACCGTTGAATGAAGTGGTGTTCGATTTCTATGATCGGCTGAAGTCAGTATCCCGCGGTTATGCTTCCTTCGATTATCAGATGGATGGTTATGAGGAAGGCGATCTGGTGAAGATTTCCATCCTGGTGAACAATGAACCGGTGGATGCGCTGTCCTTCATGGCACATCGCGCGCAGGCAGAACGGCGCGGGCGGCAGATTTGCGAGAAATTGAAGGAACTGATTCCTCGCCAATTGTTCAAAATCCCCATCCAGGCCGCGATTGGCGGGCGGGTGATTGCGCGTGAGACAATCTCGGCCCTGTCCAAGGATGTGACGGCGAAGTGCTATGGCGGTGACATCTCCCGCAAGCGCAAGCTTCTGGAAAAGCAGAAGGAAGGCAAGAAGCGCATGCGGCAATTCGGCAAGGTGGAAATCCCGCAAAGCGCCTTCATTGCGGCGTTGAAGATGGATAGCTGAAGGCGCTCGGCCGCGCTGCTACTGGCAAGGCTTCCAAAACCGCAAAGGGCGTGATCTGCTGCGGTGGATCACGCATTCCAAGGATTAGGCACGGATGTCCAAGCCCCTCATCGCCCGCACCCCTATCCCCGATATCGCCGCGCTGCCGGAAGATATTCGCGCCCGTATCCTGACCGTACAGGAAAAATCCGGTTTTGTGCCGAATGTCTTTCTGATGTTGGCGCATCGCCCGGCGGAATTCCGCGCCTTCATGGCCTATCACGATACGTTGATGGACAAGGCCGAAGGGCTTTCCAAGGCGGAACGCGAGATGATTGTTGTCGCCGTGTCATCGCGCAACCAATGCCAATATTGCGTAGTCGCACATGGCGCCATTTTGCGCATCCGCGCCAAGAATGCGCTGGTCGCGGACCAGATCGCCGCCAATTGGCGCAAGGCCGATATCACGCCGAAGCAGAAGGCCATGCTGGAATTCGCGCTTAAAGTGACTGACCGCGCCAATGAGGTGAATGATGCGGATCATGAGGCTTTGCGCGCTGCGGGCTTTGATGATGAAGCCATTTGGGACATCGCCGCCATCGCTGCCTTCTTCGGCATGTCCAACCGTTTGGCGAATGTGACCAATCTGCGCCCGAATGACGAATTCTACGCCATGGGAAGGGGCTGACGCCATGACCGAAACCCGTTGGGAACGCATGACAGCGCCAGAATTGCGCGCGCTGGCTGAACGCAATGCAGTGGTGATCCTGCCCGTGGCCGCGCTGGAACAGCATGGGCCGCATTTGCCGGTCTGGACAGATAGTTTCATCGGCCATTCGGTCGCCATTCGCGCGGCCGAGCTTTGCGCCGATCTGCCGGCCGTGGTGCTGCCGCCCATGTGGATGGGCCTGTCTGAACATCACTTCCCCTTTGGCGGCACGATCAGCCTGGATTACGCGACCTTTGCCGGTGTGCTGCGTTGCGTGATGCGCTCCCTGCTCGCGGATGGGTTTTCGCGGCTGATGCTGTTCAATTCCCATGGGGGCAATGCCGAACCCTTGGCCGTTGCATCTCGTGAAATGGCGCATGAATTCGGCGTGCCGGTGCTGACCACCTCCATCACCCGCGTCGCACCCAAGGAAATTGCCGCGGTGCTTACGGCGCAGCCGGGCATCCAGCACGCCTGCGAAGGCGAAACCAGCCTTTGGCTGCATCTTGATCCTTCCCAGGTGCGGATGGATCAGATTGCCAATTCCGTCTCACCGGGGAATTTCGAAGCCGCTGGCCAAGCGCTGCTCCGCTTCTGGTCATTCGCCGAACGCGCGCCCGTGACCGGTGTGCTTGGCGATGCCCGCGCGGCCACGCCAGAAAAGGGCAAGGCGATTTTCGAAGCCATGGCGGCGGGGCTAGCGCGGGAATTGCGCGATGCGTCGCTTTGGGCCAAGCCTGACGCAGTATGGACCCCCGGCCGCGCCCAGGGGCCGCGCTGACACAAGAATAGGGAAACTGCCATGAGCCAGGACACCGCCGAACACATCCTTGCCACACGCCGCGCGAAGCAAATTCTGGCACCCTTGGGCGCCGCTGCCCCCGCGACCCCGGCGGAAGGCTATAAGCTGCAATACAAGGTCGCGACCAAGCTTGGCGCCGTGCCGCCGGCCGGCTTCAAGATCGGCGCCACCACGAAGCAAATGCAGAACATCCTTGGCCTGACCGGCCCCGCCGGCGGCTTCGTGCCGAAGGAAGGGCTACGCAATACGCCGGCAGTGGTTCGCTTCGCGGATTTCCTGAACCCCGGCGTGGAATGCGAAGTGGGCCTCAGGTTGGGGCAGGATCTACCGCATGGCCCGCATACGCGCGAAAGCGTCGCCGCCGCGGTGGCTGAGGTTTTTCCGGCGATTGAGATTGTTGAAAAGCGCTATGGCGATTTGGCGACGCTTGGCACGCCAAGCCTGATTGCGGATCAGGTTTTTCATGCTGCCGGCGTGCTGGGCGCACCCACGCCGAATTGGCGCGCGCTTGATCTTGGCGCGACTCGCGGGCGGATGACGGTAGCGGGAACAGTGAAGGGGGAAGGTGTGGGCGCTGATCTGCTCGGCCACCCGATGGAAGCCCTTGCTTGGTTGGCCGGTTCCGATTGCGCGCGTGAATTTGGCGGGCTACGTGCCGGGCAGGTCGTATTCCTGGGCTCTGTCACGCCCCCCATCTGGCTGGATGGCCCTTGCGATGTGCTGGTGGAATTCGAAACGCTTGGTAAGGTTGCCTTGAGCTTCACGTGATAAAACGCCTCGGGCGTAGCGTGGTTTTGCTGCGCCCGAGAGATGTCAATTAATTGCAAATAAATTTTTGAAATTTACCTTTTCGATTACCTCTTATTAACCTTTCCAACGCTATTTTCGCGCTGCGGCGTTAATCACGCCCTGACCTTGCCAAAACGGCTGTGTGAATGGACCAAAACCATGCAGACCGCCGATTGGAAGATGCTTCCTGACGAAGTGCAGCTTGTGCTCTCCCGCGAAGCCATGCGCCGCGCCGCAGATACGCTGGCCGAACACGCTGAAATGCTTGCCGCCGAAATGGAAGATGGCGCCTTGCGCGATCGTGGCGGGCCAGATGCGCTCAGGCTTTTCGCCGCGCTGGTGCGCACCACGCATGATGAGGGCTTTGGCCAAGTCGGCCACGCCTGATCAGCGCCTGATCAGATTATAGCGAATACGCAGATCAATCTCGATCTCATTTGAAGTCGGGCGCTTGAACGCGGGCAGTTTCGCGCCGCGAAAGACGGATTGCGAATAGTGATTGAGCGTGATGGAACGTGATGCGGTGCGCAATTCCACGCGCCGCACTGTGCCGTCTGGCGCGGTGATGATGCGCACACCAACCAAGCCCTGTTCGCCGAATTCCGCCGCATCGCGCGGATAACGCAGATTATCCTGCAGCCAACGATAGAATTCACGCTGCCAATCATCGGCATCATCCGCACCGCGCACCTTTAGATTGGGCACACCCAGCGCGGCATTGGGCACTGGCCCCGGCGTGAAATCCAACCGATTTTGTGGCCGATAGCCCTGCTCCCCAAGCCTGATCGGCGGCAAATGGGAAAAATCAAGCGGCGGGCGCGGTTCGGTGCTCGGGCGTTCTGGCTCAGCGCGCTGCTGGGGTTCGGCTGGCGGTGCGGGCGGTGATGGGGGCAGTGGTGACGGCGTCACTAAGCGCGGCGCCTCAACCATTCTTGATGGCGGGGGCGGGGCGGGTGGCGACGGTGGGGGTGGTGGCACCGGCGCCTCGGCCAATGGGCTTGGCGGCGGGGGCGTTGTTGGGCTTGGTGGCGCAGGCGGCGTGGCGGGTTGTGGCGGGCGCGGCGGCGCAGGCATGGGCGGGGGTGCTGATGCTTGCGGCGGCGGCGGCGCCGCCGGTGGCGCTGGCGGGGCTTGGGGTGCCGGCGCCGGCACTGGCGGCGGGGAGGGGGGCACCTCAACAGGGGCGCCAGGCGGCGGCGCCGAATTGAAGACAATGTCGAAACCCTGCTCTTCAACCTCCAAGGCGCCATGGCGGGGCGCCCTTGGGTCGAGTTCCAGGAAAACCACCACGGTAGCCAGCAGATGCACCAGGATCGCCGTGAGAATCGCCCGCGTGCCCAGGCCTGGCCGCTTTGGGCTCAGCCAGCTTACGGGCCGGCGCCCCCCAGCGTCAGGCGCGCCGCGGGGCGACAATTTGGGTTCGGCGCGGCGCATGGTGGTGGCGAAAGGGTCCTGACACGATAACGCGATGAATCGGCACGGTGCCGAGTTGCCGAATGGGCTCACTCTGCTACATCAATTCCGCGCGCCGGGTTAGCACAGGGGTAGTGCAGCTGATTTGTAATCAGAAGGTCGGGGGTTCAAATCCCTCACCCGGCACCAGTTATTTCAATGAGTTAGAAAGTTTGTGTACTGCGTCAAAAGCGGTCCTTTTCACTTGCGGACCCCATGCGGACCCGTCGAAAGCGGCACATTCACCTTCCACATTGTCCCAGTGCCAGCGCCGCAACTTCCACCGCGTCCACGCGCGCGCGTTGCAGTTTCTTTGAGGCACAATTTCTCGGAGACCCTATTTTTATGGGGTCGCGTTGGCGGTTGGCCTAACTGATCCGTTGGCGCTGGCAGTTGGTGCGCTATTGCTCGCTTAAAGCCGTTGCCCCTTAATGATGACAGCAAACAAAGCTGGGGGGATCGATATGCGCGGATCTTTTTGCGTAGTCATTTTGGCAACGCTGATGGTTGGCTGCACTAAAACCCAGCAGATTTATGCGCCTGACGGGCGCGTTGCCTACGCTCTGTCATGCGGTGGCGCGGCCCTATCCTGGAACTCTTGCCTGGAGCGCGCCGGGGAGATCTGCAAGGCGGCAGGGTATGACGTCATTGATCGGCGCGAAGCCCCCCGATTTGTCGCTAACCTAACGCCCACTGGTGGAATGGCAGGGACCACTAGTGACCGAAGCATGGTGATTGCATGCAGAAATACGGCAGCAGTCCCGTCGCCGGCTGGAACGGGTCAGCAGAACCGTGTGTTATCGGGGCGGAC
>Ga0194130_10001461_pt1 | contig 38106 bp, 28 predicted proteins | sample TA2KigsurfametaG_FD_160084 | JGI IMG/M metagenome (GOLD analysis project Ga0194130, IMG submission 160084) | Freshwater microbial communities from Lake Tanganyika, Tanzania - TA2015050 Kigoma 12 surface | ecosystem: Environmental > Aquatic > Freshwater > Lake | place: Tanzania: Lake Tanganyika...
CTGGATCAGGATTTCCAATGCAGGTCAATTGGAGGTCGGCAATTCCTTGAGGAGTACGCTTGTGAAGAAACTGATGTCGATCGCGGCCGTCTGCGCTGTGTTGTTCGTGGCGATGGGGGCCGGCCCCGAGGGTGAGAAGGACAAGGGCGTTTTGGAGAAGTTGGGATTCGAACTCGTCATGCCCGCAAAGGTCATGCCTGGTGCTCCGCAGCAACTCAGAATCACGAAGAAGACCCTGAAAAAGCTCGAAGAGCTGATGGCGCAGGGCAAGGGCGTGGCCGTCTCCGACGGCGGTGAACTCGAGATCGTCGTGATCGAGAAATAACTCGCTCATCTGGATCGGCCGCGCTGGGACCCCAGCGCGGCCGATCTTTTTTTCTTCCCGCGTCAGCGGCGGCGTGAGACGGGCATGACCCTCACGCTTGACCGGTCGACGTGCGCGATGAACGGTGGCGGCCTCGAGACCGCGATCCGTTCGATCTTCGGGAGTTGCCGCACCCATGTGTCGGAGGCTTCCGCGCTCGACAAGTGGCCGGCAGTCAGAACGAACGCCCGGATACGTGCAGCCAGAAGGGCCTCTCGCTGGATTCGCCTGTGGCGGATTCTTTTGTCGTTGGTCAGAACGACCCATCCCCTGGAGCCGACGACTGGCAGCCAGCCTTCGTCGGGAATGTCGTCCGCAAAGTGGTCGGAGTGGCGCTCGACGACTGCCCCCGCTGCCGTCAACGCGGCCACGAGCGTCCTCGAATTGGTGCACCGGTCGAGAAAGAAGACGACTTTCGGCCTACGCCGCGCGGCTCTCGTACCGGATCGCTTCTTCGACTGCATCCGTATCCAGTCCCATGTCCGCGGCGATATCCCTCGGCGAATCACCTGCCAGGAATCGTTCCGCGACGATGGCCGTCGGCATGCCGGTACCTGTCAGACATGGTCGCCCGAACTGTACGCGCGGATCGATGAAGACGGTCCGCCGACCGGGCTCCTCCCGGCTGGTCGTGAAGGGATAAAGCCGGACCGCTGCGCCTCGTGCATCGCGCTCGATTCGATCGAGGTGGCTGATGAGACACGCCTTCATGGCCATCTGGCCCTGATCGGACACATCGACCAGTTCCCCGTAGCGCTCGACGAAGAGATTCGTTCCGTCGGTTTGCATCTCGACGTCGGCAAGCGGATGGCTGCTCTTGAACCTGCGGCGCAGGTAATCGACAGCCTTGCGGACCTCGACGAGCCTGACGCCGTGATCACGTCGAATCGCACTCAGAACGTGGAGCTCAACGAGGTTTCGAAAGGACAACGAACGGCTGCTGGGGTCTGCGATATGGATCACGGGCGCGAAGAGTTTTCGACGGTCCTCGACTGTCGGATATCGTCTGCCGAGAACCCACGAGCGAACGGTGGCCTGGGGCACTCGAATCAGATGGGCCACCTCGGGGATCGAGTACGCGGGCAACTCGACCGGATCGCGGCCGCGGTAAATGTCGAAGACTCGTGCCACGAAGTCGCGATCCTCCGTGTGCCAGACTAGAAACGGACGGGCCGGGTGGTCAAGCGGATGCGCGCTGGCGACATTCGAACCGAGCTTCCATGAAACGGCTCGCGTTTCTCCTGCTCGCTACACCTTCTCCCAGCGGTGGCTCCGCGCACTGGCCAGCACCGCGTCGCAGACCTTCTGGGTGTCGAGGGCTTCGCGGAAGGTGGGGTGGGCCGGCTGCTTCTTGGCGTAGGCCTCGAGGAAGTCGGCCACCTGGTGGACGAACGAGTGCTCGTAGCCGATCGCCAGGCCCGGCACCCACCACTTGCCCATGTAGGGATGGTCGCCGTCGGTGACGTGGACGCTCTTCCAACCGCGCTCCGGGCCGGCGTCGGCGTAGTCGAAGACCTGCAGCCGGTGGAGATCGTGGAGATCCCACTTGAGGCTCATCTTCTCGCCGTTGATCTCGAACGTGTACAGCGCCTTGTGGCCGCGCGCGTAGCGGGTGCTCTCGAACAGCCCGAGCGAGCCGTTGGCGAAGTGGCAGAGAAACGAGCAGGCGTCGTCGATCGTCACCGGCTCGACCTTGCCGGTGAGCTGGTGCTTCCGCTCCTTGACGAACGTCTCGGTCATCGCCGTGACGTCGCGGACCTGGCCGTTGATCCAGATCGCGGTGTCGATGCAGTGCGCCAGCAGGTCGCCGGTCACGCCGCTGCCGGCGGCGGCCGCGTCGAGGCGCCACAGCGCCGTGCCCCCTTGGGGGAGGTCGGCCGAGATCGTCCAGTCCTGGAGGAAGTTGGCGCGGTAGTGGAAGATCCGCCCCAGGCGCCCGGCGTCGACGAGCTGCTTGGCGAACGTGACCGCGGGGATCCGGCGGTAGTTGTACCAGACGGTGTTCGGCACGCCTGCCTTCTCCACCGCCGCCACCATCGTCTCCCCCTCGGCGACGTTCATCGACAGCGGCTTCTCGCAGAGGATCGCCTTGCCGTGCCGCGCCGCCTCGGTGGCGATCTCGGCGTGGAGGTTGTTGGGCGTGCAGATGTCGACCGCGTCGATGTCGTCGGCGGCGACGAGCTTCCGCCAGTCGCTCTCGACGCGGCCGTAGCCCCAGCGCTGGGCGAAGGCGGTGGCCTTCTCGACGTCGCGGGCCGCCACCGCCTGGAGGACCGGCAGGTACTCGAGGTCGAAGAAGTCCTTGACGCGGTTGTAGCCGTTGGAGTGGGCACGGCCCATGAAGCCGTAGCCGATCATGCCGATGCGGAGGGGCTTGGCCATCTGCGTGGTCCTCGGAATGGATGCCTGAACAGGGGGCCGGGGGACGGTCAGTCCCAGCCGTGGGCGTCGCGGACGGCGAGCATCGTCCGCAGGATCGTGTTCCAGGTGGCGGGGTTCTCGAGTGTGGCGTTGGGGAACATGCAGCCGTCCCAGCAGACGTGGCGGATCCCGCGCTCGGCCGCCCCCTCGAGCCACTGGCCCGCGCAGGCGACGATGTCGAGCTTGCCGGCCGGATCGTCGGCCCGGCAGTGCTTCCCCGTCTTGTCGTGGGAGCCGGCGCCGTGGACCTCGCCGTCGTTTTGGGCGACGTGGAAGTCGATCGTCCAGGGACGGAGCCGCTCGGTGAGCTGGCGGTAGGCCGATTGGAACTCGGCCGGCGAGTAGCCCTGGCGGAGCAGGGCGTGCTCGGGGGCGTTGTAGCCCATCAGATACAGGTAGGTGTGGGCGAGGTCGCACTGGAACCCGAGCGACCCCGGCATGTCGACCGCCTCGAGGAGGTCGACCATGTCCTTCCAGGAGTGCATGCCCGCCCAGCAGATCTCCCCCTCGGCGGCGAGACGCTCGCCATGGGCGGCGGCCACGATCGCCGCCTCGCGGAACGTGGCGGCGATCGTGCGCGTGTGCTCGGCGGGGTGCTCGCGCCACCGGGCGATGCCGAACTCCGCCGAGTCGATCCGGATCACGCCGTAGTGGCGGATGCCGTGGTCGTTGAAGATCGCGGCGATCCGGCAGGCTTTCTTGACGGCGTTGATGAACTTCGCCCGCTGCACCGGGCTGCCCATCGCCGAATCGCCCACGGTGCCCGGCCAGATCGGGGCGACGAGCGACCCGACGACGAAGCCGTGCGAGGCGATCAGGTCGGCGGTCCGGCGGAGCTGGTCGTCGGAGGCGTCGGGATCGGTGTGGGGGTGGAAGAGGAAGTAGTCGATGCCGTCGAAGCGGCGGCCGTCGACGCTCGCCGCCGCGGTCAAGTGAAGCATCCGCTCCAGGCTGATCGGCGGTTCCTGGCCGGGATCGGTCCCCTTGCCGACCAGTCCCGGCCACATCGCGTTGTGGAGCTTGGGGTAGGCGTGGCTCGGCATCGGGGGCACCTCTCAACTCGGGGAACGGGGCGCTCGGTGAAGGGACGTGACGACGGGAACGGGAGCCGGTTCGGTCACCATTGGCGGCCGGTCTTCGGGCAATCGGCATGGACGTCGGGGCCGAAGTAGCGCAGGGAGACGAGCGGCCCCGGCCCGGTGTTCACCACCTCGTAGCCCTCGGCGGCGGCACTGGCCGAGATGAATAACTCGTCGGCGGTCATCTGGCCGAAGCGGACGAGCGTCGGAGTGGCGACGGTGTGGCCGCCGACCGTGCCCTCCCCCTGGACGGTGATCCAGCCGCTGGCGCCGGCGTCCTTGATCGTGATCCGCGCTCCCGGCTCGAGCGTGAGCTCCTTGGCGCTGAACAGCTGCCGGCCGTCGACCTCGCCGTAGACGATCCAGCGGTCCTCGGCACCGGCGCTCGAGCGCGAGGCGTCGAGGATCGGTTCGAGGTAGTTGGCTTGCTTGAAGTGGGTGTCGACGTTCTTGTCCCAATCGAGCTGGCCGATGATGAAGTCGAGGTCGTGGTGCTTCTCCTTCGGCATGTCCTTGACCAGCAGGCTCCACGGCACCGCCCGCCCCTCGACGAGCGACTGGAACATGCCGAACACGTCGCTCCCCCACTGCGGCTCGTAGGTGAGCAGCGAGCCCGGGGCGTGGAGGACTCCCGGCGGGATCAGCCAGCCGGTGCCGCGCTTCAGGCGGTAGGCCTTGGCGAGATCGATGATCCCGTTGTCGCCCCGGTTCCAGTTCTCGAGGCACCTCCGCACGTCCTCCTTCGTGGTCCCCGGCTCGAGGCCCATGAAGGTGTAGGGGAAGTTGTTGTCGCAGTTGTTGTACTGCGGCGGGAAGTAGTAGCTCTCGGGCTTCCCCTCCTGGCCGACGAGCTTGGCGTCTTCGAACGACTGGTGCATGTGGTGGGGGATCGGCCCCATGTTGTCGAAGAACTTCGAATACACCGGCCACTTGCGGTAGGTGTCCCAGATACCCCTGCCGACGAGCTTCGCCTTCCCCTCGGCGACCGCGTCGCGGAGCAGGAACCGCTCCCCCTCGAACACGCACCACGAGAGCCCCTCGTCGGGCGTGCGGTTCTCGTTTGCCGCCTCGGTGGTGCTCGCGAACCAGCGCTCGTCGATGCCGCCGCGATCGAGGCCGTAGGCGTAGTAGTCGTCGGGGTGGAGGCGGACGCGCTTCCCGGGATGGAGGAAGCTCCGCGGGACCCACGTCGGCGACAGGCGGAGCATCCCGCGGCCGGCGTCGAGCGCCCGGTCGAGGGCCCTGGGCAGGTTCTTGGCGGCGGGGAGGACGGCGGACCGGTCACTGGCGACGGACATGGAAAACCCCCTGGAAAACCGGCCGAAAGTGTGGCGATGTTGTACGGCCCGCGCGCGAGGGCCGCAAGCCGCCGCCCCGCTCGCGACGCCGCCGCCGGGGAAGGCCGGACGCTCAGAAGAAGAACGGCAGCCCCTGCCGCGCGAACTCCTCCTTCTCCTTGGCGAGGAACTCGTCGCCGAGCCGGTCAAAGCCGCCGCCGGCGCGGAACTCCTCGAGGAACCGGTCGACCTCGGCCTTGAGGCGCTCGTCGCCCCGGCGCAGGCCGATCGCCCACGACTCGGCGCCGAAGATCTCGAGCACGGCCCGCGTGGTGTCGGGGTGACGGAGCTGGCTGCGGTACACCGACAGCGGGTCGTAGATGAAGGCGTCGGCCTTGCCCTGCGCCACCTCGAGCACGGCGGCCGCCTCCTTGTCGAGGACGAGGACCGTCGCCTTGGGGAGCGACGCGGTGGCGTAGGAATGGCCGATCGTCCCCTTCTTGACGGCCACCACCCGGCCGGGGGCGTCGAGGTCGGCGACGGAGCGCACCGGTGACTCGACCGCCACCAACAGCGCCAGCCCGCTCTTCATGTAGGGGGCCGAGAAGGCGATCGACTTGGCCCGCTCCGCCGTCGCCGTCATCGACGAGATGATGCAGTCGATCTTGCCGGTCTTGAGCGCGGGGATCAGGCCGTCGAAGGCGATGTTCTCGATCGTCACCGGCCGGCCGAGGTGGTTGCCGAGCGCTTCGGCCAGCCGGACGCTCAATCCCGCCGGCTTGCCGGCCGGATCGACCATCTCGAACGGCGGGTAAGCCAGCTCCATCCCGACGCGTAGCGGCGCCTGCCCGCGCGGCGCGCAGCCGCCCGTGAGCGTTACGGCGGCCAAGACCAGCGCCAGTGACCGGCGCGAGACGACGGCGGAGAGGGTGGCGTCGGGCATCGGCAGGCGCTCCGGCGGGCGGGGGAACCGGCTCGGGCCGGGCGGGCCGATGATACCGTCCGCCGCGCTGCTCCCACGGGGCAGGATCGGGATCGACGGACGCGCCGCTCAGCCGTCGCGGCCCACGATCCGCCGCGCCAGTGCTTTCACCGACAGCGGCGCCGAGCCCTCGGCTTTGTTGTTGACCGTGATCAGCACCTCGGCGCCGCGGGCGGCGCGGGCCGCTGCCAGGTCGGCGAGCGCCGCCCGCGACTCCCGATCCTCGTCGACCAACCGGTCGAACGGGAAGTAGTGCTGCTTCGCCTCGTCGTAGGCCATCCCGGCGTGGAGGTTCCAGCGGACCACCAGCGCCCCGGAGGACAACCCGCCGAGGCGCTCGACCTGCTCGGCGACCGGCGGCATCCGCGCGTGGACCGCGAGGCAGGGCACGGCACCGGCGTCGGCGAGGATCCGCACGCCGCCGGGGAGCAGGCACTGCGGGTCGCGGAACTCGATCGCGTAGCGGGGGCCGCGCGGCAGCACGGCGACGAAGGCGGCGATCCGCGCGGCGAGGCGCTCGGGATCGCGGGCCACACGCCCCAGCGGCGGGAACTGGAACACCAGCGCCCCCACCTTCCCCGCCAGCCCCTCGACCGCCGGCCGGACGAACGCCGCGGCGGCGGCGGCGCCGTCGAGGAACGAGGGATTGTCCCCCGCCGCCCCGCCGCGGAGCACCGGGTCGGTGAACGCCGCCGGCGCCTTGACGACGAACCGGAAGTCGTCGGGCACCTGCGCGGCGTAGCCGGCGAAGGCGTCGGCCGACAGCGGCGCGTAGAACGTGCGGTCGAGGCTCACGGTGCGGAACAGCGGACAGGCGGCGTAGGCCGCCAGCCCCGCGCGCGCGAGGCGCTGCTCGCTCTCGGGCCGGCCCTCCCGGGGCGCGTAGACCAGCCCCGTCCAGCCGGGGAACGACCAGCTCGACGTGCCGAGCCGGATCGCCGCCGGCAGCGCCCGGGCCAGGGCAACGGCCTCCGCGTCGGCCGCCGCCGGCAGCACGGGCGCGGCGGAGGGGCGCGCACGGCTCCCGGCCGGGGCGGGATCGTCGTCGTCGAAGAAGGAGAGTTGGCGGGCGGGCATCGCGCGACCCCGGGGACGGTCGCGATCATGCTAGCTTTCCGCCGACGAAGCCCGCTGCCTCACCCGGCAGCGCGGCATACTGATGGCATGGCCGTCACCGCGCCCCATCCGTCGGACATCGCCGCGCGCCTCGCCCGCCTCGCCGACAGCCTCGACGGCGAGTTGCTCGTCGACGAGTCGTGGCGTGCGATCTACGCCACCGATGCATCGGAATACCAGGAGCGACCGCTGGCCGTCGCCCTGCCGAAGTCGGACGCCGACGTGCAGCGGCTCGTGCGCTTCGCCGCCGCCGAGCGGATCGGGTTCATCCCGCGTGGCGCCGGCACGTCGCTGGCGGGGCAGGTCGTCGGCGGCGGGATCGTCGTCGACCTCGGCCGCCACATGAACCGGATCGTCGCCCTCGACACGGCCGGGCGGCGCGTGCGCGTCCAGCCCGGCGTGGTCCGCAACGACCTCAACCGGTTCCTCGCGCCGCACGGGCTGTTCTTCGGCCCGGAGACCTCGACCGCGTCGTGGGCCACGATCGGCGGGATGGTGGGCAACAACTCCTGCGGGAGCAACTCGATCGCCTACGGCGCGACGCGCGACCACTTGGTGAGCGCCCGCGGCTACCTGGCCGACGGTTCCGAGGCCCGCTTCGGGCCGCTGTCGGCGGCCGAGCTCGGGGCCGCGTGCACGGCCGGCGGAGCGCCCGAAGCCCGGATCCTCGCCGGCCTCCGCGACCTGCTCGCCGATCCGGCGGCGCGCGAGCTGGTGCGGCGGTCGTTTCCCAAGCCGGAGGTGACGCGGCGCAACACCGGCTACGCGCTCGACGCCCTCATGGACGCGGCGGTCTTCGATCCGGCGGGCGACCGGCCGTTCAACGTCTGCCGGCTGCTGGCCGGGTCAGAGGGGACGCTGTTCGTCGGTGTCGAGTTCGAGCTCGGCCTGATCCCGCTGCCGCCGCCGGGGGCGCTGCTGGTCGCCCACTGCCGCGCCGTCGACGAGGCGCTCCGCGGCGCGGTGGTCGTGATGCACGCCGGGCGGAGCGCGGCGGCGGCCGCCGGCGGCGCGCTGACCGGCTGCGAGCTGATCGACGACAAGATCCTCGCCTGCACCAAAGACAATCCCGAGCAGGCGCGCAACCGCAGCTTCGTCGTCGGCGATCCCGGCGCCGTCCTCGTCGTCGAGGTCCGCCACGCCGACGCCGGGGGGCGCGGCGCGATCCTCGACCGGATCGAGGCGGCGTTTGCCGCCGCCGGCATCGGCTACGCCTTCCCCCGGCTCCACGGCCGCGACGCCGAAAAGGTGTGGGAGCTGCGCCGCGCCGGGCAGGGGCTGGTGCAGAACATCCCCGGCGACGCGAAGCCGCGCGAGATCATCGAGGACACCGCCGTCGCCATCGACGACCTCCCCGCCTACATCGCCGACATCGACCGTCTCCTCGGCGGCACGCACGGCCTCGACTGCATCCACTACGCCCACGCCGGCGCCGGCGAGCTCCACCTCCGCCCGCTGTTCGACCTCCGCACCGCGGAGGGCCTGCGGCTGTTCCGGGCGGTGGCGACCGACGTCGCGGCGCTGGTGAAGCGCTACCGCGGCAGCCTCTCGGGCGAGCATGGCGACGGCCGGCTGCGCGGCGAGTTCGTCCGCACGATGGTCGGCGACGAGTGCTACCGCCTGCTCGAGCGGGTGAAGCGGCTGTTCGACCCCGACGGGATCCTCAATCCGGGGAAGATCATCGACACGCCGCCGATGGACACGGCGTTGCGGATCCTCACCGGCGCCGCCGAGCCCCGTCACGAGACGGTGTTCCGCTTCGGCGACACCGGGGGGATGCTCCGCGCCGCCGAGAAGTGCTCCGGGGTCGGGATGTGCCGCAAGCCGGCCGCCGCCGGGGGCACGATGTGCCCCAGCTACATGGCGACGCGCTCCGAGCACGACACGACCCGGGCCCGTGCCAACCTCCTCCGCCAGGCGCTTGCCGATCCCTCCCGGGCCGACCCCTGGAGTTCGCCGGGGCTCGGGGAGGTGATGGACCTCTGCCTGTCGTGCAAGGCCTGCAAGAGCGAGTGCCCGTCGAACGTCGACATGGCGCGCCTCAAGGCGGAGTGGGAGCAGCACGTCCACGACGCCCGCGGCGTGCCGTGGCGGACGCGCCTCGTCGCGGCGACGGCGCCGCTGCTGCGCTGGGCCAGCGTCGCCCCGTGGGCCTACAACCTCGCCGTCGGCACGCCGGGGACGTCGTGGCTCGTCAAGCGGATCCTCGGGTTCGCGCCGCGCCGGTCGCTCCCCGCGCTCTCCCCGCAGCGGCTGTCGGGCTGGTTCTCGCGGCGCCGGCCGCGCTGGACGGCCGCCACGGCGCCGCGCGGGGCCGTGCACCTGTTGTGCGACGAGTTCACCGACACGCTCGACGCCGGCGTCGGGATCGCCGCGGTCGAGCTGCTCGAGGCGCTCGGCTACGCCGTCGTGATCCCGAAGCATGCCGACAGCGGCCGGGCGCAGCTCTCCAAGGGGCTCGTCCGCGCGGCGCGCGAGCTGGCGGTGAGGAACGTCACGGCGCTGGAGGGGGTGGTCAGCGACGGCATGCCGCTGGTCGGCCTCGAGCCGTCGGCGCTGTTGAGTTTCCGCGACGAATACCCCGACCTCGTCCCGGCCGGTCTCGCGGAGCCGGCGCGCCGGCTGGCGGGGCGGGCGCTGCTGCTGGAGGAGTTCCTCGCCCGCGAGGCGGCCGCCGGCCGGATCGGTCCCGGCGACTTCGACGACGCTCCCCGCGCGATCGCGCTGCATGGCCACTGCCACCAGAAGGCGCTGTCGAGCATGGAGCCGGCGGTGGCGGCGCTGGCGCTGCCGGTGGGGCATGCGCTGAGCGTGATCCCGTCGGGGTGCTGCGGGATGGCGGGGAGCTTCGGCTACGACCGCGGCCACTTCGCCGTCTCGATGGCGATCGGCGAACTGGTCCTGCTGCCGGCGGTCCGTGCCCTGCCGCCCGGCACGCTCGTGGCCGCCGCGGGCACCAGCTGCCGCCACCAGATCGCCGACGGCACCGGCCGCCGAGCGCTACACCCGGCCGAGATCCTCCGCGCCGCCGTCCGCGTTGGTTGACGGGCCGCCCCTGCTATGCTCTGCCCGACCCCAGCCCCGAAAGGAACACATCCCATGCGCCGCGTCGTCCTCGCCTGTGCCGCCGTGCTCCTCGCCCTGCCCGCGTTCGCCGCCGACGAATACGCCTACGACGGCGTCCATTCGTCGGTCGGTTTCAAGGCCCGGTTCCTCGACATCAGCTGGATCCAAGGCCGGTTCAACGACGTCTCGGGGACGTTCGTCCTCGACCGCGACGATCCTTCGAAATCGTCGTTCACGCTCTCGATCAAGGTCGACAGCGTCGACACCGCCAACGCCGCCCGCGACGAGCATCTCCGCCAGCCCGACTATTTCGACTCCAAGCAGTTCCCGACGATCGACTTCAAGAGCACGAAGGTGAAGGGGGTGCCGGGGGGCTACGAGGTGACCGGCGATTTCACGATGCACGGCGTCACCAAGCCGGTGACATTCACGTTCATGGGCGGCCGCGAGATCACGGCGATGGGGAAGAAGCGCGTCGGCTTCGCCACCGAACTGCGCCTCAAGCGCAGCGACTTCAACTTCGACAAGACCGCGATCGGCAACATCGGCGACGAGGCGGTGATCATGATCGACTGCGCCGGGCAGCGGGACTGACGCCGTGGCTGGCGCGATGGCCGGCGCCGGCGCCGCGCTCGCCGCCGGGGTGGTCGCCGCGGCGACGGCAGCGGCGTGCCGGCGGGCCGGCGCGGCGGGCGCTCGCGTCGGGGCCGTGCCGGCGGTGCTGGCGGGAACCGTCGCCGGGGCGTGGCTGGTGGGGGCGCTGCCGCGGCTGCCGCCGGCTTCGGCGCTCGGGAGGCTGATCGCCGTCGGGTTGCCCGTGGCGGCGCTGGTCGAGCTGGCGGCGCTGTGGCGCCGGCCCGGGATCGCCGTGAGCCTCGTCCGTGGCCTCGCGGGGCTGGCGCTGGTCCGCGTGCTCCTCCACGGTTCGGTCCATCTGGGCGTTGAGGAGACCGGATCGCGCGGCGCTGTGATCGGCGCGGCGGCGCTGGCGGCCCTCGCCTGGCCGGCCGTGGCGGCCGGCGAGCGCCGCGACGACGGCGGCGTGGTGACGGCCGTCGCCGTCGTTCTGGCGCTGGCCGCCGCCGCCCTGGCGATCCCGCTGGCAGGCTACGTCAAGGGGGGCATGGTGGCGCTCGTCCTCGCGGCGGCGCTCGCCGGCAGCCTCGCCGGCGGGGGGCGCGTGGGACTGGCCGGCTTCGGCTTCGCGGCGCTGGTGGGGATCGTCGGTGTCGGCCGGTTCTTCGGCGGACTGTCGACGCCGGCGGCGCTGCTGCTGGCAAGCGCGCCATTGATCGCGTGTGCCGCCGGCGGTGTCGGCGACCGTCTCGGCGCCGCGCCGGCGGGGAGGATGACGCGCTTGGTGGCCTTCCGGCTGGCGCTGGCGGGCGTGCCGCTGGCGGTCGTGGTGTTTCAAGGATACCGCGAATTCGAGCGTTCGTTCCGGCCGCTGCTCGCGCCCCCCCGCGCGGCGGCGCCGGTGGCCGGCTCCCGGGCAGGGCAAGCGCCCGCGGAGTGCCATCAGTGGTGGACGTGACCGGACAGATGCAGATCGCAGTAGGCCGGCGTGCCGGTGCACTGCGGGCAGTAGCGGAAGTCGCGCTCGGGGTGGGAGAGATTCGTCGCCCCGCAGACCACGCAGACGTGGCGCGGCCGCTCGGCGCCGCGTGACCGGGGCGCCAGCCGTCCCCTGGCCAGGCGCCGGCGGATCTCGGCGGTGATCTCGGGCCCGAGGAACAGCGCCAGATTGGCGTGTGCCGCCAGGATCAGCACGCACGACAGCCAGCCCCCGGCGGTGAAGCGCGCGACGCCGACGGCAAACTGCCAGACGGTGGCGACGACGGCCACGAGCGCCAGCCACTTCACCTTCACCGGGAGGACGAAGAACAGGAGGATTTCGTACTCGGGAAACAACCAGGCGAAGGCGAGGAAGATCGACGCGTAGAGGAAGAGGTTGCTGCCGACCGCGCCGTCGGGCACGACGAACCAGCCGAGCAGCGCCGCCGCCAGGCTCGCGCCCCATGAGAGGAGGACGAACAGGTTGTAGCGCGCCGTGCCCCATGTCGCCTCGAGCGCCGAGCCCATCGTGTGGAGGAACATCACGTACATGGCGAACAACAGGATGCTCAGGGGATTGAGGCCGATCCCGAGCGCCGGTGTGAACAGGAACGTGACCAGCCGCCACACCTCGCCGCCGAAGACCCGCGCGGGAACCAGCTCGAGCAGCCCGCCGAGCCCGGGATCGGCGGCCGAGAGCACGGCGACCGCCACCATCCCCGCGACCAGCACCTGCGTCAGGTTGGGGATCGCGACGGGCTCGAGGATGCGTTCGAGGCGGTGGAGCCACTTCATCGGAGCCTGCCTGGCGGTGGGCGGAGTCGTCCGGCGGGGTAGCGGCCTGCCGGGGCGAAGGTAGCCGGGACGGGGCGGCGTGGACAGGCGGCGCGCGTCAGCGGTGGAAGATCAGGCAGGTCCAGCCGGCGTCGGTCATGGCCCGCGGATCGATCCCCAACCGGCGCCGGTATTCCGCGGCGACGGGCGCCGCTTCCTCGTCGGGCAGGCCCGAGAGGACGAGGCTGCCGGGGCGCGCGAGGCGGGCGCAGACGCGATCGGCGATGCCGACGAGCACCGCGGCGACGATGTTGGCCATGACGAGGTCGAAGGGGGGCCCGGCCGGCAGGTCGGCGAGGTCCCGCTCGACCCGCACGCGGTCGGCGACGCCGTTGTGGGCCGCGTTGGCGGCGATCGCGCCGTGGACGCGGCTGTCGATTTCGACGGCCACCACGTCGGCGGCGCCGGCGCATGCCGCCGCGATCCCGAGGATCCCGCTGCCGGCGCCGACATCGAGGACGTGGCCGAGCGGACGGCCGGCGGCGGCGTGGGCCGCCAGGGCGCGGAGGCAGAGGCGCGTGGTCAGGTGGAGGCCGGTGCCGAAACCGATGCCGGCATCGAGGACGACGCGCGCCGTGCCGGCGGCGGTGTCATCGAGGTCCGCCTCACAGCCGGGGGGCACGATCCAGCCGAACCCCGGCACGGCGACGGGCTCCTGCACTGGTGCCTGGCCCGAAGGCGGCGCTTGCCGGACGGCGCCGAGGCGGACCCCCGTGAGCGTGGTCAGCAGCGCTGCGGCGCGTTCGGCCGCCTGTTCGCCGGCGAACACGAGGATCATCTCGGCGCCGCCCGCAGCAGCGACCCAGTCGCGTTCGACGGGGGCGGCGGCGGTGTCGATCACCAGTGCGCTGTCTGCGAGCCCCGCAGCCCATGCCGCCTCGGCATCGACGCTCCCTTCGTCGAGCGCGAGCAGTTCACCGTCGGCAAACTCCGTCCACAGCCACTCGATGAAGCCGTCGCGGTCGGTCGGCCCGGTCGCGGGGAGGTCGACCGCGGACGAAATCGCGACGGTGACCAGCCAGGGGGTGGGCATGTGGGGGTGGGGGCGCGGAGTGCGGTCAGTCCGAGATGGCAGGCGGTCACGCTCGCCAAGGAGCCTCTGCTCGGGCTCGACAGAGGGAGACGCCCCCCGCGCCTCTGCCCTCGCATCGACCCGCACGACATTGCGACGGGCCGATGCGAGGGCGACGGCGGAGGGGCTTCGCGGGTCCCATTATGGGAGAAGATGGCCTGCTCGTCGGCTTCCGGGGCGTCTACCAGCGGCGTTTTCCCGGCATCTCCCGGCCTCCCCCCGCCTCGGTGCGCCAGGCATACTTGTCGGTATTCCGGGGAGACATGATCGTGAGGGCAGCTCCAAGGCCGTGGCGCGCGGCGGGCGGATCGATGACGCGTTCGCTGTGTCTCGTGATAGTCGTCGCCGCGGGCGCGATGGTCCCCGGCCCGTTCGCCGGCATGGTCCGCGGCGCCTCGGCCGCCGAGCCGTCGTTCGTGCGCGACATCAAGCCGCTGCTGAGCAACAAGTGCCTGCGCTGCCACGGCCCCGACGCGACCGCGCGGCAGGGAGGGGGTGAGGGCGGCCTGCGGCTCGACACCGCCGACGGGGCACGCGTTGACCTCGGCGGCCACGCGGCGATCGTGCCGGGCGATCCGGCGGCGAGCGCCGTCGTCGCGCGCGTCACGTCGACCGACCCCGACACCGTCATGCCGCCGCCGGGCGCCGGCGAACGGCTCACCGACCACGAGGTCGATCTGCTCCGCCGCTGGATCGCCGCCGGGGCGGAATACCGGCCCCACTGGTCGTACACGGCTCCGGTGCGGCCGGCCGTGCCGACGGTGCGCGACGCGGCCTGGCCCGTCAACGACATCGACCGCTTCGTCCTCGCCCGCCTCGAGGGAGAGGGGCTCGCGCCGCGCCCTCCGGCGGCGCGGCCGGTCCTCGCCCGGCGGCTGGCGCTCGACCTCGTCGGCCTGCCGCTGCCCCCCGAGGAGGTCGACGCGTTCGTCGCCGACACCGCGCCCGATGCCGTCGAGCGCTTCGTCGATCGGCTCCTCGCCCACCCCGGCGCCGGCGAGCACCAGGCGCGGCAGTGGCTCGATCTGGCCCGCTACGCCGACAGCGGCGGCTATGCCTCCGACGTGCCGCGCGAGATCTGGGGCTGGCGCGACTGGGTGATCCGTGCCTGCGACGCGAACATGCCGTTCGACGAGTTCACGATCAAGCAGCTCGCCGGCGACCTCCTTCCCGGTGCCACGACGGCCGATCGGATCGCGACCGCCTTCCACCGCAACACGCTGACCAACACCGAAGGGGGGACGATCGACGAGGAGTTCCGCTCGGCGGCGGTCGTCGACCGGGTGAACACGACGCTCGCCACCTGGATGGGGACGACGATCGCCTGCGCCCAGTGCCACGCACACAAGTACGACCCGATCTCACAGCAGGACTACTTCGCCCTGTACGCGATCTTCAACAACACTGCCGACGCCGACCGCGGCGACGAGGCGCCGCTCGAGGATTACCTCACGCCGGCGCAGGAGGCCGAACGCGGTCGGATCGACGCCGAATTGGCCGATGTCGAGCGCGTGCTCGCGACCGACACCGCCGACCTGGCCGGCCAGCGCGCCGAGTGGGACCGGTCGTTCCCCCGCGACATTGCCTGGGAGCCGCTCGTGCCGGAATCGGCGGCGATCGACGGGGGCCCCGCCGGAACCGTCGGCGCCGACGGCACCGTGCGCCTCGCCGCCGCCGGGGCGACGGCGACGACGCGCGTCGTGGCGCCGCTGCCCGCCGGCACGCTGGCGGCCATCCGCCTCGCGTTTCCCGCCGATCCCGCCCTCCCCGGCGGCGGCCCGGGGCACGGCGGCGGAAACTTCGTCGTCACCGGGATCTCGGCGCGGCTCGAGCCGGTGGCCGCCGCGGCGCCGCGCGGCCGCTTCGTGCGCGTCGAGCTGCCCGGCGCCGACAAGATCCTCTCGCTGGCCGAGGTCGAGGTGCTTTCCGTCGGCGCCAACGTCGCCCGTGGCAAGCCGGCGACGCAGGCCTCGACCGCCTACGACGGCGCCGCGGCCCGCGCCGTCGACGGCACCACCAGCGGCGTCTACACCGACAACTCCGTGACCCACACCGCCACGCAGGCCGATCCGTGGTGGGAGGTCGATCTCGGTGGCGAGCTGCCGATCGACGCGATCGCCGTCTGGAACCGGACCGACAGCTCGGTCGGCGCGCGGCTGGCCGGCGCGCGGGTGATCGTCCTCGACGCCGCCCGGCAGCCGGTCTGGCAGGCGACGCTCGACCAGGCCCCGACACCCTCCACGCAGTTGGCCCCCGACGGCGGCCGCGACCTGCCGCTGGCCGTCGCCTTCGCCGATCGCACGCAGCAGGGGTTCGCCGCGGCCAACGTCCTCCACCCGGCCGACGAGAAGCGGGAGCGCGACGGCGGCTGGGCGCCGGGGGGGACCTCGCCGTCGCAGCTGTCGCTCGTCCTCGCCGCGCCGCAGCCGGTGCCGGAGGGGATGCGGCTGGTGCTGTCGCTGCGGCAGCGGAGCAAGCACGCCGGCCACACCGTCGGGGCGCTGGCGGTCGCGGCCACGGCCGATCCCCGCGCCGGCCAGTGGAGCGGCCTCCCCGCCGACGTCGCGGCGATCGTCGTCAAGCCGGCCGGCGAGCGGAGCGAGGTGGAGGCGGCGCGCCTGGCCGACCACCACCGCCGCCACGTCGCGGCGGCGACGGCGGAGGCGCGCACGCGCAAGGAAGCGCTCGAGCAGCAGCGTGCCGCGCTCAAGCCGGCGAAGGTGCCGGTGATGTTCGAGCTTGCCGGCGACCAGCGCCGCACGACCAAGCTCCAGTACCGCGGCAACTACCTCGACACCGGCCCCGAGGTGCGCGAGGGGGTGCCGGCGGTGTTTCCGCCGCCCGACGCCGGCCCGTCGGGGCGGATCGACCGGCTGGCGCTGGCGCGATGGCTGGTTGATCCGGCCAATCCGCTCACCGCGCGCGTCGTCGCCAACCGGATCTGGGAGCGCCTGTTCGGCATCGGCCTGGTGGCGACCAGCGAGGAGTTCGGCAGCCAGGGAGAGCTGCCCAGCCACCCCGAGCTGCTCGACTGGCTGGCCGTCGAATTGGTCGAGCGCGGCTGGGACACGCGGTCGCTGACGCGCCTGATCGTCACCAGCGCCACCTACCGGCAATCGTCGCAGGCGCCGGCCGAGCTCGTCGCCCGCGATCCCGACAACCGGCTCCTCGCGCGCGGCCCGCGCGTGCGCCTGCCGGCCGAGGTGATCCGCGACCAGGCGCTGGCCGCGGCGGGCCTGTTGTCGGCGAAGAAGTTCGGGCCGAGCGTCAATCCGCCGCAGCCCGCCGTCGGCCTGTCGGCGGCGTTCGGTGGCGGCATCGACTGGCAGACCAGCGCCGGCGAGGACCGCTGGCGGCGGGCGCTGTACACGACGTGGCGGCGCAGCAATCCCTATCCGTCGATGGCGACGTTCGACGCCCCCAACCGCGAGGTCTGCACGATCCGCCGGCCGCGCACCAACACGCCGCTGCAGGCGCTGGTCACGCTCAACGACCCGGTCTACGTCGAGGCGGCGCAGGCCCTGGCACGGCGGATGGCGCGCGAAGGGGGCGCTGCCGCCGCCGGGCGCGTGACGCGCGGGTTTCGGCTCGTGCTGGCCCGCGCGCCAACGCCGGCCGAGGTCGACCGGCTGGTGCGCCTCCACGACGACTGTCTCTCGACCTACCGCGCCGACGCCGCGGCCGCGAAGCAATTGGCGACCGCGTTCGGCATGCAGGAGAGCCCGCTGGGCGCGCTCCCCGACGATGTCGCTCCGGCCGACGCGGCGACGCTGACGGTCGTCGCCAACGTGATCCTCAACCTCGACGAAGCGTTCATGTGCCCGTGACGGGCAGGCCCCGTCCGAAGGAGTGTGCGATGGACCCGCGGATCGAAGAGCGGCTGCTCGCCACCCGCCGCCACCTGCTCGGCGGGATGGGGGGCGGGATCGGCGCGGTGGCCCTGGCGAGCCTGCTCGGCGACGCGGCGGGGGCGGCCTCCGATCCACTCGCGGCGCGCCCCGCGCCGCTGCCGGCCAAAGCCCGGCGGATGATCGTCATCCACCTCACCGGCTCGCCCCCCCACCTCGACCTCTACGACCACAAGCCCGAATTGGTGAAGCGCGCCGGACAGGACTGCCCGGAGGAGTTCCTCGCCGGCAAGACATTTGCCTTCACCAGCGGCACCCCCAAGCTCCTCGGCACGCCGCGCTCGTTCGTGCGCTGCGGCGAGAGCGGGATGGAGCTGTCCGACGCCCTCCCCAACCTCCAGCGCGTCGCCGACCGGCTGTGTCTGGTGCGCTCGATGCACACCGACCAATTCAACCACGCCCCGGCCGAGCTGATGCTCTACACCGGCAGCGGCCGGTCGGGCCGGCCGAGCCTCGGGAGCTGGGTGACCTACGGCCTGGGCAGCGAGAACGCCGACCTTCCCGGGTTCGTCGTCCTGATCTCGTCGGGCGTCCAGCCCAACGGTGGCACGGCGAGCTTCGGCTCGGGATTCCTGCCGAGCGTCTACCAGGGGGTGCAGTGCCGCTCGAAGGGCGACCCGGTGCTGTATGTCTCCGACCCGCCGGGGATGAGCCGGGCGACGCGGCGCACGAGCCTCGACGCCCTCAAGGATCTCAACGAACTGCAGGCGCGCGAGCTGGGAAACCCCGAGACGCTCACGCGGATCGCGCAGTACGAGCTCGCCTACCGGATGCAGGCCAGCGTCCCGGAGGTGATGGACATCGGCCGCGAGCCGGCCCACGTGCTGGCGGCCTACGGCGCGGTCCCGGGGCAGCCGAGCCTGGCGGCCAATTGCCTCCTCGCCCGGCGGCTCGTCGAGCAGGGGGTGCGGTTCGTGCACCTGTTCGACTGGGGCTGGGACTTCCACGGCACCGGCCCGGCCGAAGACATCCGCGACGGGCTGACGAAGAAGGGGGCGACGTTCGACAAGCCGGCGGCGGCGTTGATCGAGGATCTCGAGCAGCGCGGCCTCCTCGACGACACGCTGATCCTCTGCACGGGCGAGTTCGGGCGGACGCCGTTTCGCGAGGGGCGCACGGCCGGCGGCGGGATCCTCGGCCGCGACCACTACCCCGACTGTTATTCGCTGTGGCTGTGTGGCGGCGGCGTGCGCCCCGGCCACGTCCAGGGAGCCAGCGACGACCTCGGCTTCCGCCCGGCCCGCGACCCGGTCCACATCCACGACCTCCAGGCCACGATCCTCCACCTGCTCGGGTTCGACCACACCAAGCTCACCTGGCGCTTCCAGGGGCGCGACTTCCGCCTCACCGATGTCCACGGCCGGGTCGTCGACGGGATGCTGGCGTGAGCGGCGGACGGGCCGGCCACACCGGGAGGATGGCGATGCGCGGCTCGGTGACACTGGCCATGGTGTCGTGCGTGGCGGTCATGGTGCTGGCCGTCGGCGCGGCGCTGGCAGGCGCCGCCGAGCCCGCCCCGCGCCCCAACATCCTCTGGTTCGTGGTCGACGACATGTCGGCCGACTTCGGCTGCTACGGCGAGCGCCTCGTCGCCACGCCGCACGTCGACCGGCTGGCCGCCGAGGGCACGCTCTTCCGCCACGCGTTCGTGACGGCGCCGGTCTGCTCCCCCTGCCGCTCGGCGCTGATCACCGGGATGTACCAGACGACGATCGGCGCCCACCACCACCGCAGTGGCCGCGGCGCGCTGGCGATCGACCTGCCGGCTCCCGTGCGCCCGCTCCCCGAGCTGTTTCACGCGGCCGGCTACTGGACGGGCATCGGCGAGGGGCTCGGCGGCGACACCCCGGCCGCCAAGCGCCCAGGCAAGACCGACTACAACTTCCGCTGGGACGCGGCGCTGTACGACGGCGCCGACTGGGCCGGCCGGCGCGCGGGGCAGCCGTTTTTCATGCAGGTCACGCTCCCCGGCGGCAAGCTCCGCGGCCAGGGGGGCGAGGCGACGGCGAAGCTCGTCGCCCGGGCCCGTGATCGCTTCGGCAGCGCCGTCGACCCGGCCGCCGTGACGCTTCCGCCCTGTTACCCGCGCGACCCGGTCCTGCTCGCCGACCAGGCGGCCTACCTCGATGCCGTGCGCTTCACCGACGACCATGTCGGGCAGGTGCTCGAGCGGCTCGATCGCGAGGGTCTCGCCGCCTCGACGGTCGTGGTGTTCATGACCGACCACGGCATCAGCCACGCGCGCGGCAAGCAATTCCTCTACGACGAGGGGACGCACGTGCCGCTGGTGGTGCGCGGGCCGGGGATCGCGCGCGGGGCGGTGCGCGACGACTTGGTCGAGCAGATCGACCTGGCGGCGCTGTCGCTGGCCGCCGCCGGCCTGCCGGTGCCGGAGTGGATGCAGGGGCGCGATCCGTTCGCCGCCGGGTACCTGCCGCGCGAGGCGGTGTTCGCCGCCCGCGACCGCTGCGACGAGACGGTCGAGCGGATCCGGAGCGTGCGGACGCCGACGCACCTCTACATCCGCAACTTCCACCCGCGCCGCCCCGCCCTCCAGCCCAACGCCTACAAGGACGACAAGACGATCGTCCAGCGCCTCCGCGAGCTCCATGCCGCCGGCACGCTCGATCCGCTCGCCGAGCGGCTGCTGTTTGCCCCGGAGCGGCCGATGGAGGAGCTCTACGCCTGGACGACCGACCCCCACCAACTGGAAAACCTCGCCGCCGACCCGGCCCACGCCGGGGTGCTGGCCGACCTGCGCGGCCGCCTGGCCGACTGGCAGGCGCGCACGGCCGACCCCGGCCCGGAGCCGGAGGCGATGTACGACTCCGACATGGCGGTCTACCTGGAGGAGGCGAAAGGGGACCGGCGTCCGGAAATCGAACGGAATATCGCCCTCATGAAGGAGTGGGCCGCGGCGGGGAAATGACCCTCGGCGGCCGTCGTGACCCACCGGAACGACCCATCCATGGCCGCCGACGACACCTGCAACCTGATCCATGGCCTGCTCGTCCAGCGGCTGGGGTTCGTGACCTCGGCGGCGGCGCTGGGGGCGATCGAGGCCTGGCGCGGCGACATGTCGCGGCCGCTATTGGCCGTGTTCGTCGAGCGCGGTCTGGTCAGTCCCGACACCCGCGCCGTCGTCGAGACGGTCACCGACCAGCTCGTCAGGACCCACGGCGGCGAGGCGGCTGCCCTGACGGCGCTGGTCGGCGTCGGCGTCCTTCCCGAAGACGAGCGCACCAAGTCGCTCCCCGGTGCCACGCCCCAGGGGACTCGCTACGAGATCCTCGACGAGCTCGCACATGGCGGGATGGGGCAGGTCCTCCGTGCCAGCGACGCGGTGCTCGGGCGCGAAGTGCTCGTCAAGCAGATGCTCGGCGAGATCGCCCACGACCCGCCGGCACAGGCGTCGTTCACCCGCGAGCGGCAGACGGCGGCGGCGCTCGAGCATCCCAACATCGGCCCGGTCTACGACGCCGGCGTCCATGGCGACGGTCGCCTGTACTACGTGATGCGCTACATCCGCGGCGACACGCTCAAGCAGGCGATCGAGCGCTATCACGATTCCGCCGCCGACCGTCCGTCGGCGGAGCGGGCACTGGCGCTGCGCGACCTCCTCGGCCGGTTCAGCGCCGTCTGCGAGGCGGTGAGCTACGCCCACGCCCGCGGCGTGCTCCACCGCGACATCAAGCCGGCCAATATCCTCCTCGGTGATTTCGGCGAGACGCAGCTCATCGACTGGGGGCTGGCGAAGGTCGGTGGCGAAGAGATCGCGGCCGCCTCCGGGTCGGGGTCGGGGTCGGGTTCGGGAAGCCGGCCGGTGTTGGCCATCGACTCGGGAACTTCGGAACCGACTCGCGCCGGCCAGGCGAAAGGGACGCCGGCATTCATGGCGCCGGAACAGGCGGCCGGCGAGGTCGACCGGATCGGGCCCGCCTCCGACGTCTACGGTCTCGGGGCCACGCTCTACCAGCTCCTCGCTGGCGTTCCCCCGTTCGACGGCCGGTCCCCATCGGTGATGCAGGACGTGATCCGCGGCGTGTTTCCCCGGCCCAGGCGCGTCGCCCCCTCCGTGCCCCCGGCGCTCGAAGCGATCTGCCTCAAGGCGATGGCCCGCGACCCCGCCGCTCGCTACCTGTCGGCCAAGGCGCTGGCCGCCGACATCGGCCGGTGGCTGGGCGACGAGCCGGTGAGCGTGTACCGCGATCCGTGGCCGGTCAGGGCGGCCCGGTTCGCGAAGCGCCACCGGACGGCGGTGACGGCGGCGGGGGTGATGGCCGCCACGGGGCTGGTAGCGCTGGGGGTGGGGAACGTTCTCGTCCGCCAGCAGCGCGACATCGCGCAGGCCAATGCCGCGGCGGCCCGGCAGGTAATCGACACGCTTGGCAAGGAGATCGGCGACGACGCCTGGGCGGTGATTCCAAATGCCGAGCTCAATCGCCTGAACGTGATGCGCGAGTCGAACCGGCAGTATGAAGCGCTCCTGCGCGTGCAGCGGCAGAACGACGCCCTTCGGCTCGAGGCCGCCGATGGCTACCACCGCGAGGGGAATCTCGCCCGGCTCGTGGTCCGCTATGGCGAGGCTGACCGTCTCTACGCCCGCGCTCATGAGCTCGTCACCGGTGTGCTCACCGCCACCCCCGGCAACGCGCGTGCGATCGGCGAGCGGTTCAACCTGCTCGCAGACCGCTGCGTGCTACAGCACTTCCAGGCCGACCCGGCCGCCGGGGATGGCTACCGCGAGGCGCTCGCCGCCGCCGCAGCAATCCAGCGGCAGTTTCCCGAGGTCAACGTCACCGTCGTGGTATCACGCATCAAGGCCGACTACGGCGGTTGGCAGGTCGACGACGGCCGGCCGGCCGAAGGGCAGGCCATGCTCCGCGAGGCGGTCGACGGCCTCGTCATGACCGGTCCATCGATGCAGGACGGCATCGATCACACGCAGATGATACTGGTGGCCACACTCTGCGCACTCTCCCGGGCGGAGGCCGAGTCGGGCAATCTCCCCGCCGCGATCGCCACGGCCGACCGGGCGGTTGCCGCCGCCGACGCCGGCCTCGCGTCGGCGAAGGTGGCCAATCATCCCGACGTGGTCCAGATGAAGGGGGCGGCGCTTCTCCAGAGGGCGATTCTTGCCGCCGGCGCGCCCGATCAGCTCGACGACGCGATCGCGCAGGCCACCGCGGCGGTGGAGATCTACGGCGCCCTTGCGGCGCGGAACAAGAAGATCGCCGGCCACCACCACCATCTCGCCGAGGCGGTGATCACCCGCGGGGAGATGCTCTACACCGCCGGCCGTCGCGATGAGGCCCGGAAGGATGCCGCCGCGGCGCTCGCCGCGGTGGCAGCGGCGGAAGGGGGCGGATCGAGCGAACAGGCCGATGTCGTCCGGATGGTGAATCTCGACGCGGCCCGGGCGTGGCTCCTGCGGGCCCGGCTGCTGACCGATGCCAATGACCCCGCAAACGCCAAGCCCACCCTGCAGCAAGCCCGTGAACGGATCGACAAGGAGCTGAAGAATTTTCCCCGCTGCCCCGAATCACTGCGGGTGGAAAAAGCGATCGATGAAGTGGAGGGAGTGATCGAACGGCGGCGGTGACTCGCCGTCATCGGCCCGGAACAAGTCCGCGGGCACTCCGCTGGCGAGTATCGAATTCACCTCGCAGTCCCCGCGATAATGCCCCGCCGTGGTGGCGGCCTTCCCCCCCTTGACAGGGAATTGGCCGGCAGCCCGCCAAGCACCCCCCATCAGGAGTCTAGTGCGCGGATCCCGTGACAAACGGTGCCGCTCGAGCAGTCAAATGCCGCGGATAAACTTTGGCCACGCGCTGCTCAGACCGATCACTCGACATACTCGACGGCATCGAACCAGCACTGTTCTTCAACCGGCGACCCCGGCGGTCCCAGCTTCAGACTCACCGTAAAGATACCGCTGACCGGCTCGCCTACCCCGATCGCGATCATGTTCTTCGACCCTTTGACAGACCGCGTCGTCTTTACCCGACGGAGTGTCAGGACCGCATAGTCGTCCCGGACTCTGATTCCTTTGCAGCAATAAGTCGTCTTCGTGTTCGAGCCCGGGCGACCGATGAACTCAGCCTTTGTCACCGCGATTTTCCTGGGACTCAGAGAGCCGAAATCGCCCTGGACGACGACCTTTAACGTGTTTGGCCTCGGCGCAGATCCCTTGGTGGGACGAAACAGGGCGTCGCCGACTCTGGCTATTGTAATACGAGCCATTGTTTGACCTTGGGGTGGGGTGTAATGGGTGGAAGAAGAAGCAGTCGGCAGATCGGAGCCCGTTCATCAGGCGAGTGGCGCGGGGTTGGAGGCAGCCGTCATCAGGGTTAAAGGACCTCTTTTCGCCCGAACGCACCCATCGAATCGGTCGGTCGCCCTGCCTGGCAGTTCGGGCCAGATTGATCACACCCGACGTGTTCTCGATGGCCTATGGAAGCCGCCGGCGAAGTGAACCGGATGTGATCATCACCGCGACGGCAGGTCCTATTCAGGATAGAAGGCCGTTTCCAGAGTGCCCTGAATGGTCGCCGGAGGGCCCGGAGGGTTCTTGAGCGTGAGTGAAACGACGATATGTCCGTCTTGAGGCGCGGTCCCGGGATTCGATGGAGAGACGTCGATGACAAGGTAGCCATCGGAGCACGTCGACGTAATGACTGTGAGCGGCGTTTCGTTAACGCCGACAGTAGGGTAGTAAAATGTGACCACAATGTCGCTTGCAGAGCTCGTGGTGTTGTTGATACGAGCATCCTGGAGAAAAAGGCGAGCAGCGCCCGCGGACGAGAAGCCCGACTTCATGGTCTGTAATGAGACGGCGGCGGCAGTCTTTTTTGCCATTCGGTTGCATCTCCGGTGACAGCCAGGATCTGAATCCGAAAAAAGATCGGGAACTAGCCCCCCACAGTGAGGTCATCGTAGCGGCCCACTTGTTGCTGTCAATTCATCACCCGGGACCGATCTACTCGCTGGCTGGTCAGGGTGGGTCTACGTCGCGAAGTGGAGACGATGACACCGGACTTTTCGCCGTTCGGATTGACTTCCATCGACGGCGAGTGAGAAATCGGAGATGGTTTGTCGATGTGCGGGGTTCATTTTCCGGATTACTCATCCACCCGATACACCGCCATCCCCTCCTGATCCCTCAGCCACAGCTTGCCATTGGCAATCACCGGATGCGGCCACGCCGGTCGGTCGCTGCGGTCGGCCGGTGTGAACCGCCCCTTCTCGACATACCCGCGCGGTGAGCACTCCACCAGCGCCACCGGGCCGTCTTCACTCCGCAGCACGAGCAGGCCGTCGGCCCACACGAGCGCGCCCTTCCCCACCGACCGGTTCTGCCACGCCACACGCCCGGTGCGCAGGTCGAGGCAGGTCAGCAGGCCTTCGTCGGTGCCGTAGACGAAGTCGCCGTCGACCACGAGGCCGCCGTGGTGGCTCTTGAGGTCCTTGGTCGCGTAGGCCAGCGACGCGGCCACGCCGCGGCGGTCGCCGGCAAGGCGGACCAGTGCGCCGCCCTTGCCATACCCCGAGGCGCTGAACACGTTGCCCTGCCAGGCGACGGGGGACGAGCAATTGGCCGTGCCATTGGCCGAGGAGTCGTTGCCCCAGAGGAATTGGCCGGTGTCGGCGCGGACGCCGATCACGCCGGTGTGGACAAAGTTCACGTACTGCTTCAGGCCACCGGTCTCGACGACGATGATCGACGAATAGGCCGCCGCGGGATTGCCCGGCACGGCCGCCTTCCAGACGAGGCGCCCCGACTTCGCGTCGACGGCGACCATCGTCGCCCCCGGCCCGCCGGGGGTCACGATCACGCGCCCGCCGTCGACCAGCGGCGATTCGCTGATCCCCCAGGTGATGTTGCTGCCGCCGGAATTGGTCAGCACGTTCCCGGCCCAGCGCACCCGGCCATCGGCCAGCGCCAGGCAGGCAAGATCGCCGTTGGCGCCCAGCGCGTAGACGGCGTCGCCGGCGATCGTCGGCGTGCCGCGCGGGCCGGCGCCCATGCCGTCGGGGCGCGTGGCGCCGATCTTCGTCGCCCAGCGTTCGGCCAGGGTCTGTTCGTCGAGGCAGATCACCAGCTCGTCGTCGCCGCGGCTCCCCATCGTGAGGACGGCGCCGTCGGCGACGGCCACGCTGGCATAGCCGATGCCGAGGTTGCGCGCCGTGCCGAGCAGCGGCGGGCCGCTTTCTGGCCACTCCCGAGCGAGCCCCTCGGCGGTGGAGCGGTTGTCACGCTTCGGCCCACCGAACTGCGGCCAGTCGGTGTCGGCCGCTGCGGCCGGCAGCGGCATCGCGACGATCCAGCCGACGACCAGGCCGGCAGCGAGCCTGGCGACACGTCCGGCCCCGAACGACGCGATCATGGAAACCTCGCTCCAGACGCCGAGCTCGCCGGCGCGACCGCCACCCATCCCGCCCAGCCAGCAACCAGTCTGCGCCAGGCCGCGCCATCACCACAACCCGGATAGTGTTGCGTGGCGCGGCCGGCCGTGTGAAATTCTTGCGGGGAACGGCAGGCCCCGGGAGGTGACGATGGCAGGCGCACGAACCAGACACCGGCTCGGGATGGCCGCGATTGCCTTCGCGCTTGCGGCACCGCTCCCCGCGGCGGCGGGGCCGATCTCGTTCGACCGCGACATCCGCCCGATCCTCGCCGAGCACTGCTTCGCCTGCCACGGCCCCGATGCGGCCGCCCGGCAGGCCGACCTCCGGCTCGACACCGCCGCGGGGGCCACGGCGGCGCGCGACGGCCACCGGGCGATCGTCCCGGGGGACCAGGCCGCCAGCGCCCTGGTCGCCCGGATCGGCAGTACCGACCCCGATCTCGTCATGCCGCCGCCGGAGACGAACAAGCCCTTGTCGGCGGCGCACCGCGACCTGCTCGTGCAGTGGATCGCATCGGGGGCGGCCTACGAGGAGCACTGGGCGTGGCGGCCGCTCGGGCGCCCGGCCGTGCCCGCGGCCGGCCATCCGGTCGACGCGTTCATCGACGCCGAGCTGGCCCGCGCCGGGGTCGAGGGGCTCCCCGAGGCCGACCGGGCGACGCTCATCCGCCGCTTGTCGTTCGACCTCACGGGCCTCCCGCCAGAGCCCGAGGAGGTCGATGCGTTCGTCGCCGACACCGCGCCCGCGGCCTGGGAGCGGCTCGTCGATCGGCTCCTCGCCAGCCCGCACCACGCCGAGCGGCTGGCCGTCTGGTGGCTCGATCTGGTGCGCTACGCCGACAGCGTCGGCTACCACGGCGACCAGCCGATCACGATGTGGCCCTACCGCGACTGGGTGATCCTCGCGTTTCGCGACAACATGCCGTTCGACCGGTTCACGCGCGAGCAGCTTGCCGGAGACCTGCTCCCCGGAGCGACACGGGCGCAGACGATCGCCGCCGCCTACAACCGGCTCAACATGATGAGCGCCGAGGGGGGCGGGCAGGACAAGGAGTACCACGCCAAATACGCCGCCGACCGCGTCCGGGCGACCGCCGGCGCCTGGCTCGGGGCCACGCTCGGCTGCGCCGAGTGCCACGACCACAAGTTCGACCCGTTCACGACGCGCGACTTTTATTCGTTCGCGGCGTTCTTCGCCGACGTCGCCGAACGGGGGATCTACCACGGCGCCAACGCCGACGGCTCGTGGGGGGAGATGATCCGGCTCCCCACGCCGGCCCAGGCGGCGCGGCAGCGCGAGCTGGAAGCCCTCGTGGCCCGCGCCCGGGAGCGTCTCGCCGTCGACACGCCCGCGCTCGAGGCCGAGCGCGCGGCCTGGATCGCCGCCGAGACGGCGCGGCTCGCGGCCCCGCCCGACCCCGCTGCCAAGGCGGCGAAGCTCCCCGACGGCGTCGAACAGGCGCTGCGGACCGCCGCCGGCGAGAGGTCGGCCGAGCAGGCGAAGCTGCTGGCCGACCACCATCGCACGATCGCCGCGGCCACCGCTCCGCTCCGCGCCGAGCTGTCGCGCCTCGAAGAGGATCTCAAGGCGATCGTCGCCGCCCAGCCGCGGATGCCGGTGACGGTCGCCGTCGCGCCGCGCACGGTGCGCGTCCTCCCCCGCGGCAATTGGATGGACGACTCGGGGCCCGAGGTCGTCCCCGCCACCCCGGCGTTTCTTTCGGCGCGGGGCGGCGACCCGGCGCGGCGCCTGTCGCGGGCCGATCTGGCCGACTGGCTCACCGGCCGCGACAACCCGGTCGTGCCGCGCGTGCTCGCCAACCGGCTGTGGGCGATCGGCTTCGGCCAGGGGCTGTCGCGCCGGCTCGACGACCATGGCGCCCAGGGGGAGGCGCCGAGCCATCCGGAGCTGCTCGACTGGTTGGCCTGCGAGCTGCGCGACGGCGGCGCCGGGGCGGGCGCATGGGACATCCGCCACCTCCTGCGGCTGCTCGTCACGTCGCGCGCCTACCGCCGGCAGGCGGCGGCCGGGGAAGGCCGCGATCCCGACAACCGGCTCCTCGCCCGGCAGTCGCGCTACCGGATCGACGCCGAGATGGTCCGCGACACGGCGCTGGCCGCCGCCGGGCTGCTCGTGCGCGACGTCGGTGGCCCGAGCGTGAAGCCCTACCAGCCGGAGGGCTACTGGGATTACCTCAACTTCCCGCGCCGCACCTGGCAGGCCGATTCCGGCGAGCCTGCGTGGCGGCGCGGGATGTATGTCCACTGGCAGCGGCAATACCTCCATCCGGCGCTGCAGGTCTTCGACGCGCCGAGCCGCGAGGAGTGCACGGCGCGGCGGCCGCGGACGAGCACGCCGCTGCAGGCGCTGGTGCTGCTCAACGACCCGGCGCTGGTCGAGGTGGCGCGGGCGCTGGCCGCGCGGGCGCTGGCCGCGGCCGACGCGCCGGCCGACCGGGCGGCGTTCATCCTCCGCCGTGCCCTCGGCCGCCGCCCCGAAGCCGCCGAGGTGGCGGTGCTCGTCGGCCTCGCCGAGCGCCACCGCGCGGCGCTCGAGACCGACCCCGAAGCGGCGGCGCGCCTCCTCGGCGTGGGCACGCTGCCCGCCCCCGCCGGCACCGATCCGGTGGCGCTCGCCGCCTGGACAAGCTGCGCGCGCGCCGCCCTCAACCTCCACGAGACCTACACGCGGCCATGACCATGCCCCACCCCGTCGTGCTGGCGCCGGCGCTTGCCCGGCGCGGATTCCTCTCGCACGCCTCAGGCCTCGGGGGGATCGCCCTGGCGTCGCTCCTCGGCCGCGCCGCCGCCGCCGCGCCGCTGGCCGGCACGTGGCCCGGGATCGTGCGCCCGCTGCACCTTCCCGCGCGGGCGAAGCGCGTGATCTGGCTCTACATGGCCGGCGGGATGACCCACCTCGACACGTTCGACCACAAGCCGAAGCTCGCGGCGATGGACGGCCAGCCGATGCCGGAGAGCTTCACCAAGGGGCAGCAGATCGCGCAGCTCCAGGGGCAGGCGCTGCGCTGCCTGGCGCCGCAGCATCCCTTCGCGCGCGCCGGCGCGAGCGGCCAGGAGATCGCCACGATCTTCCCCGAGATCGCCGCCCGGATCGCCGACCGGATCGCGATCGTCAGGAGCCTCCACACCGAGGCGATCAACCACGATCCGGCCCACACCTTCATGAACACCGGCTCGATGATCTCCGGCCGGCCGTCGGCGGGGAGCTGGTTGTGGTACGGCCTGGGGAGCGACGCGGCCGACCTCCCCGGGTTCGTCGTCATGGTGAGCACGGGGCGGTTCGGCCAGAGCCAGCCGATCGCCAGCCGGCAGTGGCATTCGGGGCTGCTCCCGAGCCGGTTCCAGGGAGTGGAGTTCCGCTCCAAGGGGGATCCGGTGCTGTATGTCGGCCGTCCCGCCGGGGTCACGCCCGACCGCCAGCGCGACGTCGTCGACGCCGTCGCCCGCCTCGACCGGCTGCGCGGCGACGTCGTCGACGATCCGGAGATCGCCGCACGCCTCGCGCAGTACGAGCTCGCTTTCCGGATGCAGGCCAGCGTGCCGGAGCTGGTCGATCTGGCCGACGAGCCGGCGAGCACGTTCGAGCTCTACGGCACCAAGGGGGGCGACGGGTCGTTTGCCGCCAATTGCCTGCTCGCGAGGCGGCTTGCCGAGCGCGGCGTGCGCTTCATCCAGCTCTACCACCGCGACTGGGACCACCACGGCAGCGTGCGCGACCATGTCAAGGGGACGGCCGCCGAGGTCGACCGCGGCGCGGCGGCGCTGGTCGAGGATCTCGCCCGGCGCGGGATGCTCGACGAGACGCTGGTCGTGTTCGGCACCGAGTTCGGGCGCACGCCGATGGCCCAGGGCAACGGCCGCGACCACCACATGAAGGCGTTCTCGATCTGGCTGGCCGGTGGCGGGATCAAGGGGGGGATCACCCATGGCGCCACCGACGACCTCGGCTACGGCGTGGTGGAAAACCCGGTCACCGTCCACGACCTCCACGCGACGCTGCTCCACCTCCTCGGGATCGACCACACGCGCCTCACGATCCCCGCCCAGGGGCGCGACTTCCGCCTCACCGACGTCCACGGCCGCGTCGTCCACGAGCTCGTCGCCTGAGCGGAGGCCACGCCCGGACCGGGGGTGGTGTAGGCTGTCGCCGCGAGGCACTCCCATGGCCGTCACAATCGTCTGGTTCCGCCGCGACCTGCGCCTCGACGACAACCCGGCGCTGGCCAGCGCCGCGGCCCGCGGCGCCGTCGTGCCGCTCTATGTCCACGCCCCCGAGGAGGAGGCGCCCTGGGAGCCCGGCGGGGCGTCGCGGTGGTGGCTCCACGGGTCGCTCGGCAGCCTCTCCGGCGCGCTTGCCAAGGCCGGGGTGGCGCTCGTCGTGCGGCGCGGGCCGTCGGCGAAGGCCCTCCGCGAGGTGGCGCAGGCCACCGGCGCCACGCACGTCGCCTGGAACCGCGTCCGTGAGCCGGCGCTCGTGGCCCGCGACACCACGATCAAGAAGGAGCTCGCTGCCGCCGGCCTCGAGGTCGAGAGCTTCAACGGCACGCTGCTCCACGAGCCGACGCACGTGGCGACGAAAGAGGGGCGGCCCTACCAGGTGTTCACGCCGTTCTGGCGGGCACTGTTGTCGCGCGACGAGCCCGATCTGCCGCGTGGCGCGCCGCGGAAGCTGACGGCCGTCGCCAACGCCGCCGCACTCGACAGCGCGCCTGTCGACTCGCTGGGGCTACTGCCAAAGATCGACTGGGCCGGCACGATGCGCACGACCTGGTCGCCCGGCGAGGCGGCGGCGCGAAAGCGGCTCGATCGGTTCCTCGACCGCGGCCTGGCCGGCTACGGCACCGAGCGCGACCGCCCCGACCACGACGGCACGAGCGCCCTGAGCCCGCACCTCCACTTCGGCGAGATCTCGCCGCGGCGGATCTGGCACGCGGTCCGCGACGCGGTGGGGGGCAAACCGGCGGCGAAGATCACCGGCAGCCCCGAGGTCTATCTCCGCGAGCTGGGCTGGCGCGAGTTCGCCTCCCACCTGCTCCACCACTTCCCGCACACCCCAGACGCGCCGCTGCGGCAGCAGTACGCTGCCTTCCCCTGGGTCGACGATCCGGTGGGGCTCGAGGCCTGGCAGCGCGGCCGGACCGGGTTTCCGATCGTCGACGCCGGGATGCGGCAGTTGTGGGCCACCGGCTGGATGCACAACCGCGTGCGGATGATCGTCGCGAGCTTTCTCGTCAAGGACCTGCGGATCTCCTGGCTCGAGGGGGCACGCTGGTTTCACGACACGCTCCTCGACGCCGACCTCGCCGCCAACACGCTCGGCTGGCAATGGGCCGCCGGCTGCGGCGCCGACGCCGCCCCTTATTTCCGGATCTTCAATCCGACGAGCCAAGGGGAGAAGTTCGACCCCGACGGCGCCTACGTGCGGAAATGGGTGCCGGAGTTGGGCCGGCTCGACGCCGACGTGATCCACGAACCGGCGGCGGCCAAGCCGCTCGAGCGCAACGGCCTCGTCCTCGGCCGCGACTACCCCGAGCCGATCGTCGACCACGCCGAGGCGCGGAAACTGGCGCTGGCGGCGCTGGCGAAGGTGTCGGCGAACGCCTCCTCGACACGCTCGGCCTGAATGTGGTGGAACGCTGGGTGGTGACACCGTCCGGAGGGGAGAGCCAGGCGACGGCGAAAGTGGTCCCGTTCACCGCGATCTGGGACGAGCTCGACCGCGTGGAGCCGTCGCTCCAGTGAATGCCCACCGATCGCGGTGCGCGGCCGCCGACGCGGCCAGAAAAGGCGCATCCAGGAAGTTCATGGGCAAAACGCTGCTGGCCGACGCTGGCTGTCGTGACCGGCCCTTTCGGTCCCGTGCTACTGCCGCTTCTCGACCTCGGCCAAGCGCGTCCGCACCTTGTCGACGACGATCTTCCGCTGCTGGTCGTCCCCCACTTTGTCGGCCGCCTTGTCGGCCTCGCCGAGGAGGGCGAGGGCGGTCTTCGTGTCGCCGGCGGCGACGGCGGCGTTGGCCACGGCGAGCAGGGCATAGGCGCGGCTCTCGGCCCGTTCCACGCTCTTCGCCGCGGCGGCTGCCTCCTCGACGAGCTTGCCGGCCTCGTCCTTCTGGCCGCTCCGGGCGCGGACGTCGGCCGCGGCCGCGAGGGCCTCCGCCTTGGCCCGCGCCTCGCCGACCCCACGGGCGCTCTCCTCCAACCGGCCGACCATGTCGGCGGCGGCGTCGGCGATGCCGGCGCGCGTGTAGCCGAGCGCCACGGCCGCCAGCGCCTCGGCGCGGAACCGGTCGTCGGCGGCATCGGCCGCGGTGGTTGCCTTGCCGAGGAGATCGCGGGCCAGCGCCGCATCTCCCCCCGCATCCTTGTCGCCGGCGATTCCCCCCGCTCCGGCGAGCGCTTGGGCGCGGCGGACGGGGTCTTCGATCGCCGCGCCGCGCGTGCCCGCCAGCGCCGCCGCCTCGCGGGCCTTCTTCTTGTCGCCCACCTCGCCGAGCGCTGCAGCGACGTCGACGAGCCGGGGGGCGAAGATCGCCGCGTCGCCGTCGGCCTTGAGGCGGTCGAAGGCGCGGTTGGCGGTGTCGCGGGCGCCCGACAGATCGCCCACCGACAACTGCTGCCGGGCGATTTTCACCAGGGCCGCCGCCTGCTTTTCGGGAGTCGCCTCCTTCTCGGCGCGCTCGAGGCGCTGCGCGATCGAAAGCGTGCCCCCCTTCTTCGCCGGTTTCGTGCCGCAGCCGACGGCAGCCAAGGCCGCCGCGAGCGCGAGGAACAGGGCATTCGACCGATGGCGGCGCGCGGGCATGGCGGCGGGATCCTCGGGCGTTCGGGAAGGGATGGAAAGTTTCAGAACCGCAGCCGCGCCCGGGCGAGCCGGTCGCGCGTCTCGGCCATCAGCTCGTCTTCCGCGGCTGCGTCGGCGGCCTCGTAGGTGACCGAGAAGCGGAGGTGGGCGCCGCAGTCGTCCCACGGGACGGTCGAGACCGACAGCTCGTGGATCAGGAACTGGCTGGCGTCCTGGGCGGTGGCAAACGAGCGCTGGCCGGCGCCGACGGGGCTTTTTGTGTAGAGGAAGTAGGTGCCGCCGGGCATCCGGCAGTCGAAACCCACCTGGCGGAGGACGGCGACCAGCTTCTCGAGGCGCCGGCGGTACTTGGCTCTCACCGCCTGCGGGATCGCCGGGTCGGCCAGCGCCGTCACCGCCGCCTTCTGGATCGCCATGAACTGGCCGGAGTCGCAGTTGTCCTTGATGTCGGCGAAGGCCCGGACGAGCCGCTCGTGACCGCACACCCACCCCAGGCGCCAGCCGATCATGTGGAACCCCTTCGACATCGAGTGGACCTCGACGCCGACCTCCTTGGCGCCATCGACAGAGAGGAACGAGAGCGGCTCGGCGTCGTAGGAGAGCATGATGTGCGCCGCATCCTGGACGACGACGATCCGGTGGCGGTGGGCGAACTCGACCACCCGGGAATAGAAGTCGCGCGTCGCCGCCCGGCCGGTCGGGCTGTTGGGATAGCAGAGGACGAGGAGCTTGGCCCGGGCGAGGACGTCGGCGGGGATGCCGTCGAAATCGGGGAAGAAGCCGTTTTCCGGCAGGAGCGGCAGACGGTGGACCGTGCCGCCGAACCAGCGCGTGGCGGTGCCGGCGACGGGGTAGCCGGGGACCGTCATCAGGGTGACGTCACCCGGGTCGATGAACGCCGCGGGGATCATCGACAGGGCGGTTTTCGAGCCGATGCAGTGGTTGACCTCGGTGACGGGGTCGAGGACGACGCCGAACTCGCGGGCCATGAAGGCCGCGGCCGCCTCCTTGTAGGCGGCGATGCCGTTGTCGGCGTAGCCGCGGTTCTCGGGGCGGTCGATCTCGCGGCGCATCGCCTCGCGGACCGCGGCGGGGGCCATCTCGTCATTCTCGCCGATCCCGAAATCGAGCATCCGGCGCTCCGGGTGGTCGGCCATCGCCTTTCGCTTGGCGCGCTTGATGAGCTCGAATTTGTAGATCTCGTTCCCTTTGCCGAACTGCGCGCCGCCGATCCGGGCGGCGAACCGGTCTTGGAACCAGGGGTCGGCGGCGGGGGCGGTGATCGTGGCCATGCGTCGGGAAACACTCCGTGTCGGGCAGCGCGGCGCGCGAGAAGGCATCGCGAAAGTGGAAAAGTATACGGATCGCCCGCGCGGCGCCCGCCGTCACGGGCGTGTGGCACGGGGCCGACGACCACCGGGGGGCATCGTCAATGGCATCCCCAGACGAGGGGTTTGTGCGGTCGTCCTCACAAGGGGGGTGCGGGGGAAAAAGGGTTCCAACCCGCGGAGATTTGCCCTGATTGATTCCGCTGCGGCGCGGGGGTGGAGTGAGGAGATCGGTTTTCCCCGTCCACCACCGATCCCGCCATGCACCAGCCTGCCTTCCACACCTGCCCACCGAAGACTCGGAGAGCACCGGGGGGATTCGGGCCCTTCGACGACGACTTCGATCCGTTCGAGGACGAAAACGAGGCCTGCGTCCTCATTCCGCTCGATTGACCGCGGCGGAAACGACCGTCAAACGCTCTCCGGCGTCGGGTGTTGCCAGGGAGCGCGGTAGGGGCGGGCGAGCAGCGCCTCGGCTTCGGCATCGCCGACGACGTTGCCCTGCCGATCGAGGTGGATCGTCCGGCCGAGGCGCATCGCCAGGTTGGCGAGGATGCACGCCGCCGACGAGACATGCCCCTCTTCGATGTCGGCCACGGGCCTGCGCCCCTCGGCCCGGGCGGCGAGGAAGTCGCGCATGTGTCGGCGGGTCGCCGGAGCGGCGAACGCCTCGGTCTCTTTGTGGGCGGTGTCGGCGGGAAATTGCTCCCGCTCGTCGAGAAACGTCCCCTTCTCGGCCGCGCCACCCCCCTTGGGCTGGAAGTCGTAGGACTGGACGGAGAGCTTGAGCGTGCCCTTGTCGCCGTACAGCGTCGCCCCCCAGGGATAGGCCGGGTCGGGGTTTTCGCCCCAGTTGCGCTGCGTCCACACCACCTGGACGTCGCCGTGGTCGAAGAGGGCCGTCTGGGTGTCGTGGAGTTTGATCGTCGACTCCGCCGGCCGGAGCAGGGCGCCGCCGCTGGCGGCGATCCGCTTCGGCCACGACAGGCCGAGGAAGAACCGCACCAGATCGTAGAAGTGCACGCACAAGTCGCCGGTCTGGCCGTTGCTGAACTCGATGCAGTCGCGCCACGACCGCGGGTGGAGCTGGGGGTGGAAGTCGATCAGCGGCGCCGGGCCGCAGTAGGCGTCCCAGTCGAGCGTGGGCGGGGGATCCGCGGCCGGTGGAAACGCGGCGCGCGAGCCGTAGTAGCTGTGGATGTCGACGGCGGCGATCTTCCCGAGCTTCCCCGTGGCGATGTAGCGGTCGCGGGCCTCGAGGAGGTGCGGGGTGCTGCGCCGCTGGAGGCCGACCTGGACGGTGCGGCCGTGCTTCCGTGCCGCGGCCACCATCGCCCGCCCCTCGACCACGTCGAAGCTGATCGGCTTTTGCACGTAGACGTCGCAGCCCGCCTGGCAGGCGGCGATCAAGGGCAGACAGTGCCAGTGGTCGGGGGTGGCGACGAGGACCACCTGCGGCCGCGTCTCGGCCAGCAGCGTGCGGTAGTCGCCGAACAGTGGCGGCTTGTTTCCCGACGGCTGTCGGGCGGCGACCAGTTCCGCCGCCGCCGCGCGCATCGCCGAGTCGACGTCGCACAGCCCGACCACCTCCACCGGCGTGACCTGGATGAGGTGGAACAGGTCGGTCTTGCCGTACCAGCCGCAGCCGACGAGCGCCACCCGCAGCGGAGCGCCGGCCACCGGCTCGGCGCCGTCGGCCGCTGCCGCGAGGGTGCCGAGCGCCGCGGCGTGGGCGCCAGTGACAAGGAAGTCGCGCCGCTGCATGGGAGGGCCTCCGGTGAAAACAGAGGGAATGAAACAGGTCACGGCACGGTCGGTGCCGGAGCCGTGGCCGGCTCGGCGACCAAAACAGGTCTGTCGTCGCGCCCCGCGGCCCACCGGGTGCCGCGGCGGATCACCGCCTCGAGCCCGGATGTCTTTTCCGGGTGGGGGCTGAAGCAGATCACCCGCCCCTGACCGAATGAGCCGGCCGCGATCGCCGTGGTGCCGACCATCACGCCGCTCGGAGCGCCGTTCTTGGCGATCTCGGTGCCGTACGTCGCCAGCCCCTCGTAGTCGGGCAGGTCGTCGCGGTTTCCAGGGGCGAGGAGCGGGCCCTGGCCGTAGTAGCAGTCGACTTCGTCTCCGTCGATGCCGAGGAGCCGTCGTCCCGCCGGGGAGACCTCGAGAACGACCGACCCGGTGCCACGGGCCCAGTGGCGCGTGTCGAGCACGTGGGCATCGAGAATTGCCAGCGACCAGGGGTAGTGGGACGTCGCCAGATAGGCTCCGGCACAGATGCCGACATAACCGCCGCCGCGGCGCACGAACTCCTGGATCGCCGCGCGTCCCTCGGCTTCGAGGAGCTTGCTCTGCCCCGACCCGCTCCCGCCGGGGCAGACGACGACGTCGCACGCCTCGAGGGCCGTGCCGCGAAACTCCGCCGGCGCCGCCGTGCGGAACGCGAATTCGTCCCGGTCGCCGAGGCAGCGGAGGAGATTCGTCGGGGCGACCCCGGCCGTGCCGGTGCCATGCACGTCGAGGCAGACGACGCGGATCGGCCGCGGCGGCGGTTCATCGGCGCCGACCGGGGCGCTGGCGAGGCCGGCGCACACCGCGCCGCAGGCGAGCCACAGGCTGAGTCGTGTCAATTGTGTGAATCGCTCCGCGATAGTCGTGGCGAGGTGACCACCCTGGCATATGTCGATCGGGGAAACCGTCGGCGTTTCCCGGGGCTGTCTGAGCGGGCTGAACGAGCCGGGCGGTCGCGCGGCCGGCCGGAGCACGGAGGCCTCGGTCCGCGGACCGCTAGCATACGGTCCGCGACGCCACGCCACCGCCCCGGAGGCACTTCCCGTGACCGCGCTTCAGCCGGGCCGATACCGCCATTACAAGGGGCGCGACTACGTCGTCATCGGCGTCGCCCGCCACAGCGAGTCGCTCGAGGAGGTGGTCGTCTACCGCCAGGAATATGGCGACCGCGGCCTGTGGGTCCGGCCGGCGGCGATGTTTGCCGAAACGGTGGTCGTCGATGGCCAACCGGTGCCGCGCTTCAGGCGGATCGACGACGGGGCGGAAGGATGACCGAGCCGCGCGAAGATGGCCTGCATTGGAAAACCTGATCCAGGCGGTATGAAGGTCAACGCCCCCTTGGGGGAGGAGACTTTCGATGACGCCACGACGACGGAGACGGCATAGCCCGGAGCAGGTGGTCGCGAAGCTGCGAGATGCACTCGCGTCTCAACGCTGGGAAGGAACTGGCAGCGGTGCTGCAGGCCTTGGAGATCAGCGAGGCGACGCTGGCCCGCTGGCGGGCCCAGTACGGCGGGATGAAGTCCGAGGAGGCGAAGCGACTGAAGGCCCTCGAGGATGAGAACCGTCGGCTGAAGCAGCTTGTGGCCGACCAAGCCCTCGACATCCAGAGACCCGAGCATCTCTCGGAGGGAAACGGGTGAGCCCTTCCCGGAAGCGAGCGGCGGTGACCGAGCTTCAAGCGAAGTTCGGCATCTCCGAGCGAAGGGCCTGCAAAGCAATCGACCAGCCGCGTAGCAGTCAGCGATTCAAGGCCAAGCCGAGGTCCGACGAGGCACCGCTTGTGAAGCGGATGCTTCAGTTGGCTCGCGCCCGGCCGCGGTTCGGCTACCGGAGGATCGGCCGGCTGCTCGTCCTCGAAGGATGGCGAGCGGGGCTGTCCCGTGTGTTTCGACTGTGGCGACGGGAGGGGTTGAAAGTGCCGCTAAAGAAGCGAAAACGGCGTCGTCTGGGCACCAGGGCAATCGCATCTTCTGAGAGCGGCACAAGTATTGCGGTGAGTCGTCGAAAGGCAAGCGGGCGGCGGTGGCCGCACGTCGTTTCGCCTGTGTCACGGAGGACGACTTGTGATTGTTTCAACG
>Ga0194130_10001467_pt1 | contig 37970 bp, 34 predicted proteins | sample TA2KigsurfametaG_FD_160084 | JGI IMG/M metagenome (GOLD analysis project Ga0194130, IMG submission 160084) | Freshwater microbial communities from Lake Tanganyika, Tanzania - TA2015050 Kigoma 12 surface | ecosystem: Environmental > Aquatic > Freshwater > Lake | place: Tanzania: Lake Tanganyika...
GGCCTGCGCACCGTCTCTCCGAACACCCCCATCCTTGTGATGGCCGGTCACGCGGATTCCCAGGGCATCGCCGGGTCGGGCACCAGTGGAGAAGCCGTGGGTCTGCTGGGGGCTGCGCCCATGATGCGGGGCATCACCGACGAGCACTACTGGAATCTCGTGCTGGCTCACGCGGTGGCCACCCTGGGCCGGCAGCGGGGGCTGCGGATCGATTTTTACAAGCCACCGGTGCGCACCATCCTGGATCCAGATCATCCCGGCACCAACTGGAGCGTCGGCCGCGAACACGCGCGAGCCGATGGCTATGCCTTCGAGATCCATTTCGACGCCTACGGCCCCTCCGGCGTGGGCTCCGGCCTGATTCCACCGTTGCATCGGCCCTTCAGCCGCATCGACGAAAGCCTGGCTCAGGAGTTCGGCGCCTACCCGATGAATTTCCGCGATCGGCTGGGCGCCCCCAAGCGCGGAGTGGCGATCCTGGAGCTGGGCAAATTGGAAGGCCGTCTGGAGGCATCCCTGCGGGATCCAGCCACGCGCCAGCGCACCATTGACCTGCTCGCGGACCGGGTGGTGACCGCCCTGGAGATCGGCCTCGGTCGCCGCACGAGCGGCCCCACCTCCGAGCAGGTCAGTTCACAGCCTGACGCTGGGCGCATCGCTCCTCCAGCGACGCGTCGTCCAGCCAGTTCTGAGGGCGAGTGAACACCTCGGTGAGCAGGGCTTCCCTCGACCCCGCTTCGGGGCTGTAGGCATACTCCCAGCGCACAAGAGGTGGCAACGACATCAGGATCGATTCGGTGCGGCCGTTCGTCTGCAGGCCAAAGATTGTCCCCCGGTCGAAAACAAGATTAAACTCCACATACCGCCCGCGACGATAGAGCTGAAATTGCCGTTCTTTCTCTCCCCAGGGAAGCGACGCGCGCCGCTCCACAATCGGCACATAACTGGGCAGGAAGGCTTCGCCGCAAGATTGGGCCAAGGCGAATAATTTCTCCCAATCCTGCGCGATGGGGCTCACCCCCTGAGAGGCTTCGGCGGCGGCGCCATGCGGATCAGACCCCTTGTAAAGAATCCCGCCAACATCTTGATAGTCGTAGAAGATGCCACCAACCCCTCGGGTTTCGCCACGATGCTTGAGGAAGAAGTATTCATCACACCAGGGTTTGAAAACGGTGTAATAGAGCGGATCCACGGCGTCGCAGGCCCCCTTGAGGGTGCGATGAAAGTGGAGGGCATCCTCTAAAAAAGGGTAGTAGGGAGTCAGATCCGCGCCGCCTCCAAACCACCACACCGGTCCGGCCTCGAAATAGCGGTAGTTGAGGTGCACGGTCGGCACCCAGGGACTGCGGGGATGCAACACCATGGAGGTACCCACCGCAAACCAGGGATGACCCTTGGCCTCCGGGCGTTGGTTGAGGATCGAGGGAGGAAGCTCCTCGCCCTGGACCTCCGAGAAATTCACCCCTCCCTGCTCAAAAATCCGGCCGGCTTTCATCACGCGCGAGCGCCCGCCCCCCCCTTCAGGCCGCTCCCAGGTTTCCTCCAGAAAACGACCCTCCCGATCGAGCGCTTCCAACCCGGCGCAGATCGACTCCTGCAGGCCCATGAGCAGATCCCTGGCCCGACTTCTGGAGCCGTCCGGGGGAATCGCGTCGGGGAGGGTGGAAGCCATGCCGTGGACAGGGGCGGGAGTCCTCCCAACCTTCCCAGCCAGGCGGGGGTCTCCACAAGCGATCGAGAGGCTCTGTCACCCCGGATGGTTTCTAGGATCCGCCCCAACCAGCGGCGAAGGTTGCTTTCCCCATGTCCACCTCCAGCAGGGATTCCGGGCCTGGCGTCAGCCCGGGCGATCAAGACCCGCGGCTGATCGAGGCCTTGCGCCCCATCTGTGATTCCGGCACCGGAAAAGCCTTGCTGGACCTGGGTTGGGTCACTGATGTGCGGCGGCAGGGAGCGCGCGCTCTCTTTCGCCTGGCCCTGCCGAACTTCGCCGCCAGCCAACGCGATCGCCTGGCCAGCGAGTCCAGGGAGGCCCTGCTGCGGCTGGAGGGCATCGAAGATGTGCAGATCGAGTTGGCCAGTCCCCCGTCCAGCGGTCCCATCGGTGGCGCGGGCCACGGATCGGCCCCCGGCGGTGGACTTCCCGCCCGCCAGGCCATTCCCGGCGTGCGCCGCGTCATCGCCGTCAGCAGCGGCAAAGGGGGCGTGGGGAAGAGCACGGTGGCCGTGAATCTGGCCTGCGCCCTCGCCGGCCGCGGCCTGCGGGTGGGCTTGCTGGACGCGGACATCTACGGACCCAACGCTCCCACCATGCTGGGTGTGGCCGGCGAGGTGCCGGAGGTGCGCGGGAGCGGCGCTGAACAGGTGCTGCAACCGCTCGAGACCTGTGGCCTGGCCATGGTGTCCATGGGGCTGCTGATCGGGGATGATCAGCCCGTGATCTGGCGGGGTCCGATGCTCAACGGCATCATTCGCCAGTTTCTCTATCAAGTGGCCTGGGGGGAAAGAGACGTGCTGGTCGTCGACCTCCCGCCCGGCACCGGTGATGCCCAACTGAGCCTCGCCCAGGCCGTGCCGATCGACGGTGGCCTCGTCGTCACCACGCCGCAGCGGGTGTCCCTTCAGGACGCCCGACGAGGTCTGGCGATGTTCGTGCAGATGGGGGTGCCCGTGCTGGGGGTGGTGGAAAACATGAGTTGGTTCCTGCCTCCGGATCGGCCCGAGCAGCGCTACGCCATCTTCGGCAGCGGCGGCGGAGCCCTGCTGGCTGGAGAAGCCGATGTGCCGCTCCTCGCCCAGCTCCCGCTCGAACTTCTGGTCCGGGAAGGGGGCGACCAGGGACATCCGGTCGTTCTGGCCCACCCCGACTCCGCCACCGCCGTGGCCTTCCGCGACCTGGCCGCGACCTTGGCTGAACGCCTCTCCCTCACCGGGGCGGCGGTATGAGGCGCCGGTGACCGCGGCGGCTCAGCGACGGACACGCGGCCGCACCCCCCGGCGCGCGCTCCGTCAACACCTGGAGACCGTGGATTGGATCCTCTGGGGCGTCCCCCTGGGGATCACGTTTCTGGCGGGGATTCTGATCGCGAGCACCCAACGCCAGGCCGACTACGCCGACTGGTATCAGCACTGGATCACGGCGGCGGTGGGGATGGCCCTGGCCCTGGTCAGCGCCCGTCTGCCCGTGGAGCACCTGCGACGGATCCAGTGGCCGCTCTATGGCTTCACCATCATCAGCCTTCTGGCCGTCCGATTTGTGGGGATCTCCGCCCTGGGAGCCCAACGCTGGATCAACATCGCGGGCTTCCATGTGCAGCCCTCGGAATTCGCCAAGCTGACGGCCATTGTTCTGCTGGCGGGCCTGCTGTGCCGCTATCCGGTGGAGCGGCCCGTGGATCTGCTCCGGCCGGTGGGCCTGATCAGCCTCCCCTGGGCTCTTGTGTTCATCCAGCCGGATCTGGGCACCTCGCTGGTGTTCGGGGCCATCCTGCTGGTGATGCTCTTCTGGGCGGGCCTGCCCGGGAGCTGGCTGCTTCTTCTGATCTCACCGCTCCTCACGGCCATCCTCACCGGGGTCGCCCCCTGGGCCCTGGCCCTGTGGATTCCTCTCCTCGCCAGCTTGGCCTGGCAATCCTTGCCCTGGAGACGGCTGGGCCTCGCTGCGGTGACGGGCGTTCAGCTGCTGTTCGCGGCGATCACGCCCCAGCTCTGGCTGCATGGGCTGAAGGACTACCAGCGGGAACGCCTGGTGCTCTTTCTCGATCCCGCCAAGGATGCGCTGGGGGGCGGCTATCACCTGCTGCAAAGCAAGGTTGGCATCGGTTCGGGAGGCCTCTGGGGAACGGGCCTGATGCACGGCTTGCTCACCAAGCTGCGGTTCATTCCGGAGCAGCACACCGACTTCATCTTCAGTGCGGTGGGAGAGGAGATCGGCTTTGTGGGCTCCACCTTGCTCGTTGGCGCCTATGTGCTGCTGTGCTGGCGCCTTCTCACCATCGCCACGCGGGCCCGAACCGATGGGGAATCCCTCGTTGTGGTGGGGATCGCTGCCATGCTGATGTTTCAGGTGGTGGTGAACATCTTCATGACGATTGGCCTGGGCCCGGTCACCGGCATCCCGCTCCCCTGGTTGAGTTACGGACGTTCCGCGATGCTCGTGAATTTCGTGTCTCTCGGGTTGTGTGCCGCGGTCGGACGTCGTGGTCGCCGTGCCCCTCAGCGCCGGAGGTGAACTTCCCGTCCCTGAGAGAGCAGCTCAGCATCGGGGTACCACCGGGACGTCGCGACGAGGATTGCGTGCGACGCCTCTGGTGGGCCTCCCTGGCCACGCTCCAGGAGGATCTGTTGCTGAGGGAGGCCGGGCCCAGGCAGGGCGTTTGGCTGGCCTCCCCCTTGCCAGCGCTCTATGAGCCCACCCTGCTGAGCGAGCTGAGTGGGTTTGTCTGGACCCCCGCCGGCCTGGCGGAGGTGCTGCCACCGGTTCAGCCCTTACTCCCCGTGGTCCAGGGGCGGGGACCGGCGCCCCCGCCCCATGGGGGATTCCAACGGCTGCCCCTGCGGCCGGAGGATGGCAACGACCCCTTGCTGGTGCTTGTCACGCCGCGCCTGCAGGTGGTCCTGCTTCTCGATGGTCCTCCTGCGGAGCGCCGGCTGGTGGTGCGCTTTGAGGCCGCCATGGTCAGCCAGGCCCTGGAGGGCTTCTCCCAACGCTTGCGGGAGGACGATCCCGAGGCGGCCAGCAGGCTGCGACAGCGGCTGCAGGCCCTCGGCCCGCTGCACAACGACCCCGCCCTGGGCCTGCGGTTCTGGCCCCTGCTCGCCGAGCGGCTGGCCGCCATGGCGCCAAGCGTCACGCTGCAGCCGGTGGAGCCGCCAGCGCGCGCCGCCGCGGCGGCGGGCGCCTCGGAGGAGGTGGCGGCGGAACTGGCTCTGCTGGAGGCGCTCACCCATGAGGTGCGCACGCCGCTGGCGACGATCCGGACTCTGATTCGCTCGCTGTTGCGACGGACCGATCTCCCCTCCGTGGCGCGTCAACGGCTGGAACAGATCGATGGCGAATGCAGCGAGCAGATCGACCGCTTCGGATTGATCTTCCTGGCGGCTGAATTGCAGCGTCATCCGGGGCGCGGCCAGCCGCTGGCGGAGAGCCAACTGGCTCGCACGGATCTGAGCGAGCTGCTGCGCCATCTGGAGGGGATCTGGGAGCGGCAGCTGCGACGCCGGGATCTGAGGCTGACCCTCTCCATCGCCGACGACCTTCCCCCGGTGTTGAGCGACCCCATGCGCCTGGAGACGATGCTGGGGGGACTGATCGATCGCTTCAGCCGTTCCCTGCCTGCGGGCAGTCACGTGAAACTGCGGCTGCGGCCGGCTGGACAACGGCTCAAGCTGCGGATCAGCAGCGATGACCCCACCCGCCGCAGCGGGAGCAGCCGCGCGGAGGAAGCCGAGGACAACGCCTGGGTTGGCCCGGTCCTGAGCTGGAATCCCACCACAGGCAGCCTGAACCTCAGCCGCCAGGCCACCCAGCTGCTCTTTCATCGCCTGGGGGGACGGTTCACAGAGCGGGGAGGGTCGAGCCTCACCGTCTTCTTCCCCCTGGCGGAACGGAGCGAAGAGGTCCGGTTTGTTGACGGGGTGTGAAGAGTTGAGGGCACGGTCCCGAACGGCGCAAAAGCTCGGTGCTAGCTTCCGCATGAAACGGTCTGCAGAGCCATGCCCGCAACGGCCCTCAACGGTCAACTTCCGAAGTACATCGGCAGCACAGGTGGCCTGCTGAATGCCGCTGAAACCGAAGAGAAATACGCCATCACCTGGTCCAGCCCCAGCGCCCAGGTTTTCGAGCTGCCAACGGGCGGCGCGGCGGAAATGAATGCCGGCGAAAACATCATGTATTTCGCTCGCAAGGAGCAGTGCCTGGCCCTCGGCACCCAACTCCGCACAAAATTCAAGCCCAAAATCGAAGATTACAAAGTTTATCGCATCTATCCCGGCGGCGATGTGGAGTTTCTCCACCCCAAAGATGGTGTGTTTCCCGAGAAAGTCAACGAAGGTCGGCCGATGGTTGGCCACAATCCCCGCCGCATCGGTGAAAATCCTGATCCTTCCAGCTTGAAGTTCACCGGCAAGGCCACCTACGACGCCTGATCGCCACGGCCATCAGCGACTTGCGGCGGGGATCGACACCCGCCTTTTTTTTGCTTGTTCCCTTGATGCCGCCCCCCATGCCAGCCCTTGATCGGATCGCGGATCACGCCACCTATCGCACCCGGGCCGAGCAGGGTTGCACCTTCATCCCCCTCTGGAAATGCTGGCCCGCTGATCTGGAAACGCCCCTCACCACCTGGCTCAAGGTGGGCGCGGGGGGTCCACGCGGGGTGTTGCTGGAATCGGTGGAGGGAGGGGAGCGGCTGGGGCGCTGGAGCTTTGTGGTCAGCGATCCCCTGTGGACCCTCACCTGCCGCGGGGACAAGGCGGAGCGCCAGTGGCGAGACGGCCGCCGCGATGAACTCGCCGGCAACCCCTTTCTGCTGCTGCGCCAGTGCCTGGCGTCGATTCACCCGGCCCCGGTCCCCCACTTGCCGCCGGTCGGCCAGCTGTTTGGCTGCTGGGGCTATGAGTTGATCCACTGGATCGAACCGACGGTGCCGGTCCATCCCCCCCATCCGGGAGGACCGCCCGATGGCTGCTGGATGCTTGCCGACAGCTTGCTGGTGTTTGACCAGGTGAAGCGCCAGATCACCGCCGTGGCTTATGCCGATCTGAGTGAAGGAGCCGATCCCGAACGGGCGTGGGCCCACGCGGCCGGAAGGATCGCGCGGCTGGAGGCCCGGATGCATGAGCCCCTGCCTCCCGATGTGGCCCCCCTGGACTGGCGGGAGGTGACCGGTCAGGATCCCAGTCTGGGGCTGACGATCCGCAGCAACTGGCAACAGGCCGATTTTGAACGCGTGGTGCAACGCGGCAAGGAACACATTGCCGCTGGCGATGTGTTTCAGCTTGTGCTCAGCCAGCGGCTGGAAACCACGGTGCAGCGCGATCCGTTTGATCTCTACCGCAGCTTGCGGATGGTGAATCCCTCCCCCTACATGGCCTTCTTCAACTTCGGCGACTGGCATCTCATTGGATCCAGCCCTGAGGTGATGGTGAAGGCCGAGCCCCTGACCGCTGGTGGCATCCGCGCCTCCGTGCGCCCGATCGCCGGCACCCGGCCGCGGGGGGGAGACGCGCACGAAGATGGGGCCCTGGAAGCGGAGCTCCTGGCCGATCCCAAGGAACGGGCGGAACACGTGATGCTGGTGGATCTGGGTCGCAATGATCTGGGCCGGGTGTGTCGACCGGGTTCCGTGAAGGTCAGTGAACTGATGGTGATCGAGCGCTACAGCCACGTGATGCACATCGTCAGCGAGGTGGAAGGCGAGCTGTCGCCGACCCACGATGTCTGGGATCTGCTGATGGCCTGCTTCCCCGCCGGGACGGTGAGCGGAGCACCCAAGATCCGAGCCATGCAGCTCATCCACGACCTGGAGCCCGACGCCCGTGGTCCCTATGCGGGCGTCTATGGTGCCGTTGATCTCAACGGCGCCCTGAACACGGCGATCACCATTCGCACCATGGTTGTGCTTCCCGATCCTGAAGGAGGCTCCCGAGTGCTGGTGCAGGCAGGAGCCGGAATTGTGGCGGATTCTCAGCCCGACCTGGAATTCGAGGAAACCCTCAACAAAGCCCGTGGCATGCTCAAGGCCTTGGCCTGCCTGCAGCGCCCCCATCCCTTCCTGGATCCATGAGCGGCCCGTTGCTGACCAAAGGCTTTGAGGTGGAGATGTTCACCGGACGCCGCGATGGCACGGTGGTGGGCTGCGCGGCGGAGGTGTCGCGCACGCTGGAGGGGTTTGTCACCGAACCGGACAACCGCAACCTGGAGTACATCACCCCCCCGGACGCGGATTACCAGCGGCAGTTGCGCTTTCTTCTCGCTCCCCGACAACAGCTGAGGAGCTGGCTGGCGGAGCGGGATCTCACCCTGCTTCCCGGGAGCACTTTGAGCCTGGGGGACAGCGACCGCTTCGAGCGGTCGAACCCCGCCAGCGACTACCACGGAGCCATCGAACGGCTCTACGGAACCCGTGTCGTCACGGCCAGCGTGCACATCAATCTCGGTTTGCGGGCCCTGGAACCGCTCTTCGCCGGCCTGCGGCTGTTGCGCTGTGAAGGGGCGCTCCTGCTGGCTCTGAGCACGAGTTCACCCTTTTTGGACGGTCAGGTCACCGGAGCCCAATCCCAGCGCTGGCTGCAGTTTCCGCTCACCCCCCCGCAGGTGCCCCTGTTCCTGAGCCACGCCCACTACGTGACCTGGATGCACGAGCAACTGGCCCTGGGGAGCATGCTCAATGTTCGCCATCTCTGGACATCCGTGCGGCCCAATGGGGAGCGTCGCCCGGAGTCCTTGAACCGTCTGGAGATCCGGATCTGTGATCTGATCGCCGACCCTCGGGTCTTGCTCGCCGTAACGGCCTGGGCCGAGCTGCGGCTGCTGCGGCTGCTGGGAGACCCGGCCCGCTTCGATCCCCTTCAGGCCAGCTCCCTGACCCCGGAGGAACTCGCCCGGCTCGCCGACCAGAACGACAAAGCCGTGGCCAAAGACGGGTTGGAGGCCACGGTGCACCATTGGCGCACAGGAGATCCACTGCTGGCCCGGGCCTGGTTGGAAGAGGAGCTGGAGGCGATGGCCTCCCTGGCCGAGCGACTGGGGCTGCGGACCATTTTGGAGCCGCTCACTGCCGTGCTGGCGAAGGGAAGTGAGTCGATCCGCTGGCTGAAGCGCCAACGCGCCGGGGAGCCCATCAGCCGCATCCTGGCGACCGAGGCCATGGCCATGGAGGCCAGGGATGCAGCGCTTTGGGAACAGTTGACGACAGACCACGCCCACACTTTGGGATGATCATGGCTGCAGCCTCCGCCAGCCCCCCCATGCGGGAGCCCGCCACGACCCAACGCCCGGCCCTGGAAGTTCCACCCCAAACCACGCGGCTCCTCGGGGAACGCCTGGAGCTGGTGGAGGAGCTCTGGCTTGCCGTGCTTCACAGCGAATGCCCTCCCATCCAGGTGGATCGACTCATCCGCTTGAAGGAGCTCAGCGGCCGCTTTGATCCGGAGGATGAAAACAGCCGGCCGGGTCCGCACAAGCCGAGCGTGGACAGCAACGCCATTGATCAGGTGATCCGCGAAATGGATCTCTCGGATGGCATCGCCGCCGCAAGGGCATTTTCTCTCTACTTCCAACTCATTAATATTCTTGAGCAACATATCGAGGAGCACACATATGTCGAAAGCTTGCGCCACGCCGGCACCCATGCGTCCTGGGATCCGTTCCTCCCCCCCTTGGCCAATCAGAGCGAGCCAGAGACATTTCGACAGCTCTTCCAACGTCTCCGATCGTTGAATGTGCCACCCAGCAGCCTGGAGAATCTACTCGGCGAACTGGATATCAGGCTCGTCTTCACTGCACACCCAACGGAAATCGTACGCCACACCATCCGTCACAAACAGCGGCGTGTTGCCTCCCTGATCGACAAGCTCGAAGAGGCGACAAATGCCGATGATCGCTCCCTTTTGAGACAGCAACTGACCGAGGAAATTCGATTGTGGTGGCGCACCGATGAGTTGCATCAGTTTAAACCTTCCGTGCTGGATGAAGTTGAATTCGCGTTGCATTACTTCCAGCAGGTTTTATTTGATGCCCTGCCTCTCCTCCAAGTGCGCATGAGGGCGGCACTCAAATCCAGCTATCCCGACGTTCAGCCTCCCAAAGATTCCTTCTGCACCTTCGGCTCCTGGGTTGGAGCCGATCGTGATGGCAATCCTTCCGTCACACCCGAGATCACCTGGCGCGCGGCCTGCTACCAACGCCAGCTGATGCTTGATCGCTACGTGAAAGCCGTCACCGAGTTGCGCGACCAACTCAGCATTTCCATGCAGTGGAGCCAGGTGAGCCAAGCCTTGCTGGAATCTTTGGAAATGGATCGCTTGCGCTTTCCCGAAATCTACGACGAACGGGCAGCGCGTTATCGCTTGGAGCCCTATCGGCTGAAACTCAGCTACATGTTGGAACGGTTGCGTCTCTCGGAGCGTCGCAACGCCCTGCTGGCGGAGGCGGGCTGGGAGTCCCCACCCAGCGAGCCGCCAAGCCCGGCGAGTCGCCTGGGAGGGGGGTTGGTGCAAACGTCGTCGCAACAAGAACTGCACTACGCCTCCGAAGAGGAATTCTGCAATGATCTGGAGTTGATCCGCAGCAGTCTGGAGGTCTCTGGTCTGCACTGCGAGGGACTGACAGCTCTGCTGAGTCAGGTGCACATCTTTGCGTTCTCCCTCGCCAGCATGGATATTCGTCAGGAAAGCACTCGCCACAGCGATGCGATTGACGAACTCACCCGCTACCTGCAGCTCCCCGTCCCCTACGGAGACATGGCGGAAGAGCAGCGGGTGGAATGGTTGTTGACAGAATTGCAAACCCGACGCCCGCTGCTGCCATCGGTCGCGGCCTGGAGTGCGCCGACGGCGGAAACCTTCGCGGTCTTTCAGATGTTGCACCGACTCCAGCAGGAGTTTGGTCCACGCATTTGCCGCACCTATGTGATTTCCATGAGTCATACGGTGTCCGACCTGCTTGAGGTTCTGCTTCTGGCCAAGGAAGCCGGCCTGGTGGATCCCGTGGAGAAGCGATCCCAACTGCTGGTGATCCCGCTGTTTGAAACCGTGGAGGATCTGCAACGGGCTCCCGCTGTGATGGCTCGGCTGTTTCAAGAACCGTTCTACAGGGAGCTCCTGCGCTCTGAAAGCCAGATCCCTTTGCAGGAGGTGATGCTTGGCTATTCAGACAGCAACAAAGACTCTGGATTCCTTTCCAGCAATTGGGAAATTCATCGCGCCCAGATTGCCCTGCAAGAGCTGTCCAATCAACACGCCGTCTGCCTGCGCATCTTCCATGGTCGAGGCGGCTCGGTTGGACGCGGCGGTGGGCCGGCCTATCAGGCCATCCTCGCCCAGCCCAGCGGCACCCTGGGGGGGCGCATCAAAATCACCGAGCAAGGGGAGGTTCTGGCCTCCAAATATTCCCTTCCTGAGCTTGCGCTTTACAACCTGGAAACGGTCACAACGGCTGTGGTGCAGAGCAGTCTGGTGAGCACCCGCATCGACGACACCCCGAGCTGGAACGCTCTGATGGAGCGCTTGGCCGCCCGCTCACGAGAACACTATCGGTCCCTGGTGCATGACAATCCAGATCTGGTTGCCTTCTTCCAACAGGTCACGCCAATCGAGGAGATCAGCAAATTGCAAATCTCCAGCCGCCCGGCACGACGCAGGAGTGGCGCCCGTGATCTCTCCGCCCTGCGGGCCATCCCGTGGGTGTTCGGCTGGACGCAAAGTCGCTTCCTGCTCCCAAGCTGGTATGGCGTTGGCGCGGCTCTTGAGGAGGAATTACGGCAGGACCCTGAACAATTGGAACTGCTCCAGCTGCTTTATCAGCGCTGGCCCTTTTTCCGCATGTTGATCTCCAAGGTGGAGATGACCCTGTCCAAAGTGGATCTCGACCTGGCCCGGCACTACGTGACCCATCTGGGTCGGCAGGAAAATCGCGAGGCCTTTGATCATATCTTTGCTGCCATCGCCGCGGAATTCTCTTTGACCCATGAGCTGATTCTGCGCATCAGCAACCATCGTCGCTTGCTGGATGGGGATCCAGCCCTCCAATTGTCCGTGGACTTGCGCAATCGCACCATCATCCCGCTCGGTTTTCTCCAAGTTGCCTTGCTGCGACGCCTGCGCGATCAAAATCGTCAACCCCCCATCAGCGAAACCTCCAGCGATTCCACCGCCGCCGGCAATGGCCACACCTACAGCCGCAGTGAACTGCTGCGTGGCGCCCTGCTGACGATCAACGGGATCGCCGCAGGCATGCGCAACACGGGCTGACCCGCGGGAGCCTCCTTTGCTGCTTCCTTTCCGAAGTTCCTCCCTTCCCAGCCCCCTGCGGCCCGGTTACGCCTTGCTCGTGCAACCCACCCTGGAGGTGGAGGCCCTCAATCAGTTGCTCACCAGCTGTGGCGGCAAGCCGCGCAGCGCGGCCGTTTGGCACCGGGTGATCCACCACAGCGCCTGGCATCTCGCCGTTCGGGATCCCGCTGGCGCGTGGGTGGGCTTCGTTCGCGCCACGAGTGATCGCGCACTCAACGCCAATCTCTGGGACTTGATCAGCGCCCCGACCGATCCCAGCCGAGAGCAGGTCATCCAGGCCTTGGTGGTGGCGGCGCTGGATCGGCTGCGGCGTGAGTTGAGTGGCTGCAGCATCTCCATCTCGGCGCCATCGGAAGCCCTGACAGCCTTGAAACAAGCGGGTTTTGTGATCGATCCTGGCGGGATCCGCGCCATGGGCCTGCGGCTGGGAGACCACACCAGAACAGACTCATGACTCAATCACGACAACCAGCCGGGTCGGCCTCTCCGCAGGAATGGACCAAGATCGGGACGGATATCCCCCTGTTCCGGCAGGGGGGAGGTGATGACACGAGCATGGAGGGACTCGAACCCCCGACACTCAGAACCGGAATCTGATGCTCTATCCAACTGAGCTACATGCCCACTCTCAGGCCTGAGCCTGAACCGATAGCTTACCCCCATGGCCGCCCCGGCTGACCATGCGGCTGCAGCGCTTGGAACTCCGCCAGTTCCGGAACATGGAAAGCCTCCAGCTGTGGCTGCGGGAATCCCGCCTGATCGTGGTGGGCGCCAACGGGGAGGGGAAGTCCAATCTGCTGGAGAGCGTGGAACTGCTGACCAGCCTTCGCTCCCATCGCTGCGGCAGCGACAGGGATCTCATCCGGAACGGTCAGCCGGCCAGCCACATTCGCGGCACCACCGTGGAGAGCGATGAGCTGGACCTCCACCTCCGGCGCGTCGGTGGGCGCCAGGCCCTGCGCAACGGCAAGCCCCTCGATCGCCAGGTGGATCTGCTGGGAAGCCTGCGCAGCGTGGGCTTCAGCGCCTTGGATCTGGCCCTGGTGCGAGGGGAGCCGTCCCTGCGACGCCAGTGGCTCGATCGGGTGGTGATGCAGCTGGAGCCGGTGTATGACACCTTGCTGCGCCACTATGGGAGAGTGCTGCGCCAGCGAGCCCAGCTCGTGCGGCGCCGCTGGACCAACGGCCCGTTGCTGGACGCCTTCGACGCCCAGCTGGCTGCGCTCGGCACCCGCCTCCATCGCCGCCGGCTGCGGGCCCTGCAACGCTTGGCCCCCCTGGCCTGCCGCTGGCAGGAACGGCTGGGCGGGGGGGGCGAATCGCTGGCCCTCGGCTACTTGAGTGGCACACCCCTCCCCGTGGCGGTGGGTGCCGCGGGCCTCACCGACGTCACGGTGGAGGAAACCACCTGGCGGTTGGCCCTGGAGACCCAGCTGCGCGAGCAGCGCGGCGAGGAGGAACGGCTGGGTCACTGCCTGGTGGGCCCCCATCGCGATGACGTGGCGATGGTGCTGGGCGAGCTGCCTGCCCGCCGCTACGGATCGTCGGGACAGCAGCGAACCCTTGTGCTGGCGCTGAAACTGGCGGAGGTGGAGCTGGTCACCGCCGTGGTGGGAGCGCCCCCCTTGCTGTTGCTCGACGATGTGCTGGCGGAACTGGATCCAAGGAGGCAGCAGCTCCTGCTGGAGGCTGTGGGGGAGGGTCATCAGTGCCTGGTGAGCGCGACCCACGTGGAGATGTTCAGTCGCGGCTGGAGTCGGCGCGCCCAAGTGGTGGCCATGCGCGGCGGAATGCTGGAGGCCACAGCTTGAAACGGTGAGAGCCTCGCAACGGCCCCCTCGCGATCTGCCAGACCCGCAGATCAGACCCTATGGTGGGATCTTGTTGTCCTTCAAACCCTGATGAATCAGAGCCTGTCCTGCCTGCATCCCAATCCGGGATGGGGCGCGGCCTCCTCCCCTCTCCCCGCCTCCGCGCCCCCCGCTTCACCCAGCAACGATACGGTTGGCAAACATTGCATTCTCGAGCTTTACGACTGCGACAGTTCCAAGCTCGACGACGAGTCTTTTCTCAGGACCACCATCACAAACGCAGCGCAGCGTGCTGGTGCCACCCTGTTGCAGCTGATCACTCACCGCTTCGATCCGCAGGGGGTGACTGGTCTTGCCCTGTTGGCTGAATCTCATATTTCTATTCACACCTGGCCGGAATCCGGCTACGCCGCTGTGGATGTGTTCACCTGCGGGGACCACACCATGCCGGAGCGGGCTTGCCACGTTCTGCGAACAGCCTTGGGAGCGTCCCGTCACAAGCTCACCAGCTTTCGACGGGAGACCCCCTTGGGTGTCGGCCAGGGGGACAGGGAACCGCATCTGGTGACCCTCTGACTCCCTGGTGTCCTCTGGCGCCCGTCCAACTCAGAGCCCATCCCACGCCACAGATATAGGCATCGCCGCGTTGTGTGGCTGGTCGTGGGCTCTGTTGGCCGCAGGTCTCTTCGCCAGAGAGGTACCAGAGGAGCACCTGAGAGGCACCCGGGGGTCAGGGTTCCGTCGCGTTGAGATCGCGGTTCAGCTTGCCCCCCACCAAACCCTCCAGATCCAGGGCGACTGCATTGAATCCCAAGCCAAGAAACGTCTGAACCAGCTCCTGACGGAGGGTTCCCCGAGCCAGGCGCTCGCACACCCCTGCCAGACAGGAGGCGGGCAGCTCCACCCGCGCCGTTTCGCCATGGCTGCGGACCCGAACCTCCACAAATCCCTGCGCTCGCAACCAATCTTCCGCCGCACCCACCCGTCGCAGCCGCGCCGCTGTGATGCTTTGCCCATAGGGGAACCGAGAGGCCAGGCAGGGCTGGGCAGGCTTTTCCCACCACGGCAGGCCCAGCGCCCGAGAGAGCTGGCGCACCCCCGTCTTGTCGACACCGGCCTCCGCCAGCAGCGAACGCACATCGTGCTCCCGTGCCGCCCGCAACCCGGGGCGATGGTCCTGAAGATCGTCCAGGTTGACGCCATCGAGCACCCGGGCGGCCCCGGTTTCCGCCTTGATGCGCGCCAGCAGGCCGTGGAGTTCACGCTTGCAGGCGTAGCAACGGTCGGGTGGATTGCTGGTGTATGCGGGATCGTCCAGCTCCGCCGTGGGGATTTCCCGATGGCGCAACCCCAGCCAGCGGGCCTGGTCTCGGGCCTCCCTGAGCAGGTTGGGGGCCAGGGCGGGCGACACCCCCGTCACAGCCAAGGCGCCCTCCCCCAACCGCTCCACGGCCAGAGCCGCCACCAAGGAGGAGTCCACCCCGCCGGAATAGGCCACCACGACCTGACCGAGATCATCCAACGACCTTCGCAGGGTGGCGAGAGCCTCCGCCAGCGGGTCGGGCAACGCTTCCAGGAGGGTGAGAGAAGGTTTCGCCGCCATCCGTTTCAGAGATCCCCCGGGGCCAGGGGCATCCTGGCAAGGCGTCCTCGCCGCTGGGGCGGGGGCTGGCTTCCCAGTAGCATCCACACCCCCTGGCCAGGCCGATGACCCCGCCAACCCACAGCCAAACCAGCCAACGGGGCACGGGGAGAGGCATCGGCATCCGCACGGCGCGCGGCCAGGACGAGCGCGCCCATGGCCAGCTTCACGTCTATGACGGCGAAGGCAAAGGCAAGAGCCAGGCGGCTCTCGGGGTGGTGCTGCGCACCATCGGGCTGGGAATCTGCGAACAGAAGCGCACCCGGGTGCTGCTCCTCCGCTTCCTGAAGGGCCCGGGGCGCTCCTACGACGAGGATGCGTCCATTGAGGCGCTTCAGCAGGGGTTTCCCCATCTGATCGACCAGGTGCGCACGGGGCGGGGCGAATTCTTCACCGCCTGCGAAGCCACGCCCTTCGACCGAATGGAAGCCCAACGTGGCTGGGACATCGCCAAGGGTGCCCTGGCCAGCGATCTGTATTCGGTGGTCGTGCTGGATGAGCTCAATCCCGTGTTGGATCTCGGCCTCCTGGATACCGACGAGGTGGTGCGCACCCTGGCCACCAAGCCGCCGGGAATGGAGGTGATCTGCACCGGACGCGGCGCGCCGGCGGCCCTGGTGCAACTGGCGGATCTGCACTCCGAGATGCGCGCCCACACCGTGGAGGATCCCGGCATGCGGGGCATCGAGATCTACACCGGTGAAGGCAAAGGAAAGAGCACCAGCGCCCTCGGGAAGGCGTTGCAGGCGATCGGCCGAGGAATCAGTCAGGACAAGAGCCACCGGGTATTGATTCTTCAGTGGCTGAAGGGCGGGAATGGCTACACCGAAGATGCCGCCATCGCCGCGCTACGAGAGAGCTATCCACACCTTGTTGATCACTTGCGCAGCGGTCGTGATGCGATTGTCTGGCGCGGTCAACAACAGCCCATCGACTACGTTGAAGCCGAACGAGCCTGGGAGATCGCACGGGCAGCCATCGCCAGTGGTCTCTATAAAACAGTCATTCTTGATGAACTGAATCCCACCGTGGATCTGGAACTGCTGCCCGTGGAACCCATCGTCCAAACCCTGTTACGCAAACCTGCGGAAACCGAGGTGATCATCACGGGCCGCTGCAAAAGCCGGCCCGACTACTTCAATCTCGCGGGCGTCCATTCCGAGATGGTTTGCCACAAGCACTATGCCGAGCGCGGCGTCGATCTCAAACGCGGCGTGGACTACTGAGCCTCCCGCCTCAATAGCGGGCGACGTTCGGATCAACCTCCTCACTCCAGGCCTGGATGCCACCCGTCACATTGACTCCCTCGATGCCATGGCGTTGGAGGGCGATCAACGCCTTCGCGGAGCGTCCGCCCATCTTGCAGTGCACATAGAGTGTCTTGCCCTGAGCGAGCTGACGCACCTCCTCGATGGCTTCGCCACTCTCGATGCGATGGAGGGGGATCAGCACGGCACCGGGGATGGTGGCGATCTCCGCCTCCGGAGGGTTGCGCACATCGAGAAGCACCAGCGTCTCCGCGCTCTCTTCCAGCAGGGTCTTCAGTTGTTGAACGGTGATCGCATCCACGGCGGCAGCCTCCTCCTGGCCGGGGGCGGTGCCAGCCACCCCGCAGAACTCCTGATAGTCAATCAGCCGATCGATCGCGGGTCGCGCCGGGTCAGGACGCAGGCGCAGCTCACGGAAGCTCATCTTGAGGGCATCAAACAGCAGCAGGCGACCGCTGAGCGTGGTGCCGATGCCGGTGAGGATCTTCACGGTCTCCGTGGCCTGGATCACGCCGATGATCCCGGGCAGCACACCCACCACGCCCCCCTCGGCGCAGGACGGCACCAGCCCGGGCGGTGGGGGCTCGGGGAAGAGATCGCGGTAGTTGGGCCCGCCCTCGTGATTGAAGACCGTGGCCTGCCCCTCGAAGCGGAAGATGGATCCGTAGACATTGGGTTTGCCCAACAGCACACAGGCGTCGTTCACCAGGTAGCGCGTGGGGAAATTGTCCGTGCCATCGCAGATCACGTCATAGGAGGCCATGATCTCCAGGGCGTTCTCGCTGGTGAGCGCCGTGCTGTGAAGCTCCACCTGGCAATGGGGGTTGATCTCCAGGATGCGATGCCGCGCCGATTCGATCTTGGGTTGGCCAACCCAGCTGGTGCCGTGGATCACCTGGCGCTGCAGGTTGCTGGCATCCACCACATCGAAATCCACGATCCCCAGCCGACCCACGCCAGCGGCGGCCAGGTAAAGGAGCAGCGGGGAGCCCAGGCCGCCGGTCCCCACGCAGAGCACGGAAGCGGCCTTGAGACGCTTCTGCCCCTCCAGACCGATCTCCGGCAGGATCAGATGGCGGGAAAAGCGGGCCACCTCATCGGGGCTCAGCTGAACGCCAGTGGTGTCAGGAGGGAGCATGGGGACGGGTCCCGCAGGACGCCTGGGAGTCTTCCATTCTCCATACCAGGCGACGCGGCGGTGCTTCCTCCGGCAACCACCAGCAGGCCATTTCCGCGACTCCCTGGATGACCAGCAGCGCCGGGGGAACGGCCAGGGCCCGATCCGTGGCGGACGGCACCGGCTCCCCCCCGGGATGGCTGTGCAGCGACCCCAACACCTCCCAGCCGCGCAGCCGCGCCCATTTCTGCGCCAGCAACTGCTCGCGGGGATCGATGGCGAAACGGCGCGGGCGGTCCTCCGCCGGGAGCCAGATGTTGCGACAGGGCCAAACGAGGTCCACCCGCCAGCGGGGCCCCAGGAGCAAGCCGCAAGCCTCGTTCGCGCCGGCGGCCGCCACCAGTCGGTCGGCAACGGTCAGCGCCTTCCGACCGAAGACAATGCGCTCTGGCCAACTCTGTGTCACGCCTGTATCTTATGAGGGTGTTTCTGTTGCAGGCTTGTTTGGCGATGAGTGACGCCACATCCGAAACTTCTGAGGTGAAATCCCCTGAAACGAGCCCGTCTAGCGACGCGGGCTTTGACTTTCAGCAGCGCTACGGCGAGGTCATCGGCAAGGTTAATCAGACACTTTCTCAGGTGGACTGGAGCCAACTGGGGAAGGCCGGCAAGGTGGCGGGCATCCTTCTCACTGTGATCATTGCCCAACTTCTGATCAAAGGGGTTTTGGACACGATCAATCTTCTTCCCATCGTTCCTGGACTGCTTGAATTATTAGGTTTGATCGTCGTTGGCTCCTGGGGTTGGAAAAACCTCACTACCAGCGAGAAGCGTTCCGAGCTCATGGCCAAGGTTGATCATCTCAAGAAAGAATATTTGGGCTGAATCGTTGTTCATCGTTAGTGATGAGTTTTAACGACGGCGAACTTTTTCCTCCAACCATCATTGATTGGAGGTTTTTTATTGGTCGAGCAGATCATTGATCACTGACTGAGCCTGTTTTTTGTAGGTTCCCCCGAAAAGATTGGCGTGGTTGAGCAGGTGATAGAGGTTGTAGATCGCCTGCCGCTCCCGCCATCCCTCAGGCAAGGGCCATTCCTCCTGATAACCCTGGAAAAAGGCCTCCGGAACCCCCCCGAACAAACGGGCCATGGCCAGATCCACCTCCCGATCCCCGCGATGGACAGCGGGATCAAAAAGGCTGCCCCTGCCGTCGGCGAGCAAGGCCGCGTTTCCGCTCCACAGGTCGCCGTGCACCAGGCAAGGGTCCGGCTTGTGTGGGGCCAACCGTTTCAGCAGGCGCTCCAGCAGGGACGTGCCGCCAGCCAGCGGGCGTCCTCCCTTCTCCAGCCAGGTCAGCTGGGGGCGCAGGCGACACGCGATGAAGAAGACCGCCCAGTCCTGGCGCCAACCATTCTGTTGCGGTGAAGCGCCAATGAAGTTGTCTCGCGGCCAGCCGAACCCTTGGGGGCGGGCCCCCTCCCTGCCGGGCGGCAAGCCGCGGCGGTGCAACCGCGCGAGATTGGCGCCGCACTCCGCCCAGGATCCCGGCCTACCCTCACCGCGCGCCAGGTCGAGCCAGGGCATCACCAGCACGGCCTCCGGCCCGGCCTGTCCCAGGGCCAGGGGTTGCGGCACCACCAGACCCGGCGGCGCCACCTGGCCCAGGACCTCCAAACCCTCCGCTTCCGCCTCCAGGAGGGGCAACCGATCGGCCGCAGTGGTTTTGGCGAACAGCCGACCGCCTCCCGCCGTGCGCAAGCACCAGGCGTGGTGGATGCACCCCCCCCCGACTGGGGTGCGGTCCAGCGGCTCGACCCCGAGCTGGTCGCGCAGCCAGGGGGCCAGAGGGTCAACGGGGTCGGAATCCATCGACGCGGCGACGACGGTGCGGAGACGACGGTGCGGGGGATGGCGGTGCGGGGGATGGCGGGAGGGGCCTCCGCCAGGGCCGCGAAAACTTTAAGCTCGCCGCCATGATCGATGTGCTGGTGGTGGGAGCCGGCATTGCCGGTTTGACGACGGCCGCGCTCCTGGCGCGCGAGGGCTGCGCAGTGACCCTGTTGGAGGCCCACCACCAGACAGGCGGGTGCGCGGGAACGTTCCGGCGTGGGCCTTACGTGTTTGATGTGGGCGCCACCCAGGTGGCCGGCCTGGAACCGGGTGGCCCGCACGCGCGCCTCTTTGCCCGGCTGGGCGTGCCCGCCCCGGCCGCCACACCCCTGGACCCCGGCTGCGTCGTGGATCTGGCGGATGGGTCGCCGCCGGTGGCCCTCTGGCGCGACCCCGCGCGTTGGCGCGAGGAACGGGAACGCCAATTCCCGGGCAGCGGGGCCTTCTGGAGCCTTTGCGACCGGCTTCAAGCGGCCACCTGGGCCTTTGCGGAACGCGATCCGATCCTGCCCCCCCGCTCCTGGTGGGATCTGACCCAACTCCTGCGCGCTCTGGATCCAGCGTTGTTGGCCACCGGGATCCTCACGACCAGCAGCATGGTCGATCTGCTGCGACTCACCGGAGCCGCCAGGGGCCCGGGGGGAGCGCGACTGCGACGCTTCCTGGATTTGCAGCTGCGGCTCTATTCCCAGGAGCCGGCGGATCGCACGGCGGCGCTCTACGGCGCCACGGTGCTCTCGATCGTGCAGGAACCTCGCGGCTTGTGGCATCCCCTGGGCTCCATGCAGACGTTGAGCGCGGCGCTGGAGGAGGCCCTGGCGGCCCATGGGGGCGTGCTGCGGTTGCGCCACCGGGTGCGGCGACTGCGTCCTCCCTCGACGCCGGACCCCCGCTGGATCGTGGACGGGGAGGGGCCAAAGGGGGAGGCGTTCACCATGCGGGCGCGGGATGTGGTGGTCAGCCTGCCGCCGCAAACCCTGCCCGACCTTCTGGGCGAGGCCCTGCCAACGGGCTGGCGACGGCGCCTGGAGAGATTGAACGAGCCCAGTGGCGCCCTGGTGTTCTACGGCGCGGTGGAGCGTCGCCATCTGCACGCGGCGGTGGCCAGCCACCTCCAGCTCGATTGGGCGGATCCCGGCTCACTCTTCGTCTCCGTGAGCCAGGAGGGGGATGGACGGGCGCCACGGGGGGAGGCCACGGTGATCGCCAGCGTGTTCACCCCCTCCCGCCCCTGGTTCGGGCTGGAGGAAGCGGCCTATCAGGCCCGCAAACGCCTGGCCATGGCCGGCATCCAGGCCGGCCTCCAGCGGCTCTTGGGCCTGGAGGCCCATCACTGGCGCCATGGCGAGCTGGCCACACCGCGCGGGTGGCAGGGCTGGACCGGTCGGCCCGGCGGCGGGGTCGGCGGCCTCGGGCAGCATCCCTGGCGCTCCGGCCTCCTGGGCCTGCCCAGCCGCACTCCCCTGCCAGGCCTCTGGCTCTGCGGCGACTCCATTCACCCCGGAGAGGGCACGGCGGGAGTGAGCGCCTCCGCGGAGATGGTCTGCCGACAGGTGCTCCAAGCCCGGCGTTCGCGGCCCTGACGACTTGGACGCCGACGCCGACGCCCCACCGGCGTGCGGCAAGCTGGCCTCCACTGTTGACGCTCGCCCCCATGGCGCCCCTGCCCGCACCGGAACCCTCGCGTCAGCTGGAGACGATCGCCGCTCTGGACGCCCGCAAGATCCGCTTCGAGCTCAATCGCTACGCCCTGCCCAGCGGCCTGGAGGCCACCTTCGGGGTGATCCGCCATCCGGGGGCCTCCCTGGCGGTGCCCCTCCTGGATGATGGCCGCGTGGTGATCCTGCGGCAATATCGCTTCGCCGTGGCCTGCCGCCTGCTGGAGTTTCCCGCCGGCACCCTCGACGCGGGGGAGGATCCGCTGAGCACGATGGAGCGGGAGTTGCAGGAGGAAACCGGCTATGCGGCCAATCGCTGGGATTCCCTTGGCGCCTTGCTGCCCTGTCCCGGGTATTCCGATGAGGTGATCCATCTCTTCCTGGCCCGGGGCCTCACCCCCCTGGAGCATCCGCCCGCCGGGGATGATGACGAGGATCTCGAGGTGCTGCTGATGGAGCCAGCCCGGCTGGACGCGGCCATCGCCAGCGGCGACGAGGCCCTGGATGCCAAAAGTGTGACGGCCTGGTATCGGGCCCGGCAGCTCCTGGGGCTCTGAGGCTCTGCCGGACCATGCGACCCTCCCCCACCGCCACCCATCAGCCCCTGGCCGTCGAAGCGGAACTCGCCGACGGGCCAGTCCGCTTCGTGCGCGAACGGCTGCGCCTGCCCTTGGGGCGGGAGGCGAGTTTCGGCTGGCTGCGCCACCCGCCCAGCGTGATGGTCGTGCCGCGACTGGCGGATGGCCGCCTGCTGCTGGCGCGGCGCTGGCGTCCGGCGGTGGGGCGTTGGGTGTTGGAGTTTCCCGCTGGACCGCTGGCCCCTGAGGAAGCGCCCGCGCGGGGGGCGTCGCGGCTGCTGCGGGATCTGCTCGGGAGGGGGGATGGCCAGTGGCACCCCCTCGGGGAGCTGCGTCCCAATCCCGGCTATTCCGACGAACGGATGGCCATCGGCTGGCTGGCGCTGGAGCGGGATGCGGCGCTGGAGCTGGACGCCACCGCCCCAACGGCGGTGGGAGGACTGACGCCAGCCGAGGAGGCCACGACGCGGCGATGGCTCTGTGCCCCGGCGGCACTGGACGCCGCCTTCTCCAACCTGGCGGAGCCGGTGGATGGCCGCAGCGTCAGCGCCTGGTTTCTCGCCCGCCGCGGGGGGATCGGCTGATGGCGCCGCCCCGCTGGCTGTTCTGGCATCGCCGCGACCTGCGCCTGACCGACAACCTCGGCCTGGCGGCGGCGGCGGCGGCCACCCCCGCCGTGACCGGGGTGTTTGTGCTCGACCCCGGGATCCTCTCCTCCCCGGATCTCGCTCCAGCGCGGTTGTGGTTTCTGGGCGAGAGCCTGCGGGAGCTGGCCGGGCGCTGGCGGGAGGCCGGCAGCCGCCTGTTGCTGGCGGAGGGGGATCCGGTGGAGGTGCTGCCGCGGCTGGCCACGGCCATCGGCGCGGAGGTGGTGGCCTGGAATCGCGATGTGGAGCCCTACGGGAGGGAGCGGGATCGGCGCGTCGCCGCCGCCTTGCGGGGGCTGGGCTTGAAGGTGTTGGTGGATTGGGACCAGGTGCTGGTGGCGCCGGAGGTGTTGCGGACGGGCGGCGGGGATCCGTATCGGGTGTATGGGCCCTTTCTGCGCAGCTGGCGGCGGCAAGTGGAGAGCCGAGCCACCCTGGGATCCGCCGCCGCGGGAGGACTGGAGCCCGTGGCCGCCCCCAGCGGCCTGGTGGATCTGTCGCCGGAGGGGGCGGGAGACCCCTGGCCGCGGGAACGGCAACAGCTGTGGGACAGCCTGCCGTTGCGCCAAACCGTTCCCACCGGCGCCGAGCTCGGAGCCCCGTTCGCTGGCGCGGCGCTCTGCCCCTGCCGGCCCGGTGAGGCCGCGGCCCGGGCGCAATTGGAGGCCTTTTGCGGCGCTGGCCCCGGAGACGCCCCGTTGCTGACCTATGACGCGGGCCGCAACATCCCCTCCCGGGCGGGCACCTCCGGGCTCAGCGCCGCTCTCAAGTTCGGCACCCTCAGCCCTCGCCAGGCCTGGGCCGCCGCTCAGGAGGCCCGTCTGCTCGCCCGCGGCACGGAGGCCCTGGAGGCCATCAGCGTCTGGGAGCAGGAGCTGGCCTGGCGGGAGTTCTACCAGCAGGCCCTGTTCCATTTCCCGGAACTGGCGGAAGGGCCCTATCGCCCGCAATGGCGACATTTCCCGTGGCAAAACGAGCCGCGCTGGCTGGAGGCCTGGCGGGACGGGCTCACGGGGGTGCCGATCGTGGACGCGGCGATGCGCCAGCTCAACGCCAGCGGCTGGATGCACAACCGCTGCCGCATGATCGTGGCCTCTTTTCTGGTGAAAGATCTGATCTGCGACTGGCGCCTGGGGGAATCCGCCTTCATGGCTCGGCTGGTGGATGGCGATCTGGCGGCGAACAACGGGGGCTGGCAGTGGAGCGCCAGCAGTGGCATGGATCCCAAGCCGCTGCGCATCTTCAACCCCGCGAGCCAGGCCGCCAAATTCGACCCGGAAGCCGCCTACATCCGCCACTGGGTGCCGGAACTGGCCCATGTGGACACAGGAGATCTGATCAGTGGCGCCATCCAGCCCATGGAGCGCCGCGGGTACCCGGCGCCCCTGGTGGATCACAAGCATCAGCAAGCCGAGTTCAAAGCGCTCCATGCCGCTTTGCCCCGGACGGGCCTCACCCCCTCCCCGTCCGGGGGAAGCAAGCCGTGAAGGGGCTCACGCCATGGACGGCTCCGACCCTCCGGGCCTCAACCGATGGACAGGGTGGCGTGGCAATCGGCCGGCGTCGCTGAAACTCCCCCAAGCAACTGACGCACCACCGCGATCACCCTCGCCTGCTGGTCGGAGGTGAGTTCGGGGAAGATGGGAAGGCTGAGCACCTCGGCGCAAAGGCGTTCCGTATGGGGCAGGCTGCCGCTTCGATACCCCAGGTCGGCATAGGCCGGCTGACGGTGAATGGGGATGGGGTAGTAAATGATCGTGCTGACGCCAGCCTCCTGCAGCTGGTGTTTGATCCAGTCGCGGCAGCAGGCCTCTGGCAGTCCGTAGGTGGCACTGTCCGCCGAGGGGGTGCAGCGGCTCTGGCAGGAGGGTTGCTCCACCGGGCAGGCGGCCAGACGCACCACGAATTGGTTCCAGCTGTGGCCTGCGGGGCCGGCTTCCGGGAGCACCAGGCCTGGCAGATCCCCCAGCTCACGCAGGTAGGTGGCCGCGATCGCCCTGCGGCGCTCCACCCAGTCGGACAGATGGGGAAGCTTCACCGCCAGCACAGCTGCCTGGAGGGCATCCAGGCGGCTGTTGTAGCCCAGGGCGGTGTGGAGATAGCGACGGGGCATGCCATGCACGGCCAATTCCCGCACCCGCTGAGCGAGATCGGCATCGCGGCACACCACCGCACCGCCATCACCGGCAGCGCCGAGGTTCTTGGTGGGGAAAAAGCTGAAGCAGCCCGCATCTCCCCAACTCCCCACGGGACGCCCCGCCCAGGAGGCGCCAGCGGCCTGGGCGCAGTCTTCGATCACCAGCAGGCCGTGGTCCCCAGCCAGGGTGAGGATCCGCTCCATGTCCACCGGACGACCGAAGAGGTGGACCGGCAGCAGGGCACGGGTGGCGGGGGTGATCGCCGCCGGAATGCGTTCAGGATCGATCAGGTAGGTCTCGGCCTCGACATCCACAAACACGGGCGTGGCCCCCACGGCACTGATGGCTTCGGCGGTCGCGAAGAAGCTGAAGGATGAGGTGATCACCTCATCTCCAGGCCCGATGCCCAGGCCCCGCAGGGCCAGAATCAAGGCGTCGGTGCCACTGTTGCAGCCGATGGCGTGGGGCACCTCGCAGGCATGGGCGAAGGCCGCTTCAAAGGACGCGATGGTGGAGCCGCCGATGTATTGGCCGCTGCGCAGAACCTGCGACACCGCCGCATCGAGTCGATCACCAAGCTGCCTCAGTTGTTCGTCGAGGCTGAAGGGGGGGACATGCATGGGCGCAACCTTAAGCCCAACGAAAGATTTCTCAAGGGGGAGCGTGGCCCCCCGCGCTGTTGGCCCCGAGCCCAGGAGGGGGCCATCCAACAGGTGGAGGTCTGGAGTGCAGGCCGCCTGAAAGGCGCGCGCCGCAGCCTGGCTGTCATCCGCCAGGTCGGGGAAGCGCCAGCCCTGGCTGGTGGCCTGGCGGGTCATCTCGGCGGGGCCATCCTGCGGATGGGTGGCGAGATGGACGGATCATGGCGCCAGAACCGCTCTGTTGGCCGTGCCCCCGAGGCTCCCCCTTCCCGCGCTCCCCACCCTCCTGGCCCTGCTGCTCACGGGCTGTGTGCCGGCGACGGAGCGCCCCAGCTGGCGGGTCTACGCCCTGCAGCGCCAGCGGCCCGGCGATGGCCTGGCCGTGGTCAGCCGTCCCGGCGGGGAGGGCCTGCACCTCTGGCTGGAGGTGAACACCGCCGAGAAGGGGATCTGCACGCCGCTCTGGACCCCCGATGGAGCCCGATTGCGCGGAGGCGATGGCGACCAGCCCACCAGCTCGGGCCGGGCGCCGCGGGAGGAGTTTTTCCAGTCCATGGCCCATGGCCCCGTGCGGCTGGCGCTCCAGCGGCAGCTGCGGCGCCTCTGTCGGGAGCGCGCGCCGGAGAGCGCCTTTCGTTGGCAACCGCCCCCGCGGCGTCCGCGGGATCTGGCGCCGGAAACCCACCCGCTGCTGGAGGCCCGCGATCTGTTGAGCCATCCGCGGGCTGTGCGACGCGCGGAGAAAAGGCTCCTGGGTCTGCCGCTCACTCCGGAGGACTGGGATGATCGCCCCCTGCCGCCACCGCCGGAGGGTCCATGAGCGGGGTGGCGAGCACCAGGGCGGCCGCGTAGCCCGGCGGCACCCGGACATCCCAAAGGATCTCCCGCCCGCTCTCCCGCCCGCCGGGCGGGAGGCCCGCAGCTGCGCCCCCCCTCGCCACGGCCTCGTGCCGCAGCGGCCGCTCCAACCCGGCCAGCCCCTCGCCACGAGCTTTGAGGCGCGCTTCCAGGCGACACCAGTCCTGCAAAAACGCGGCGGCCCGCTCTCCGGCGGCAAGCTCCTCCAGGGCCGCCACCCGGGCGGGCGGGAAGACTCTCCTGGCGATGGATCGCCAGTCCAGGTCGGACCGCAGGCGCTCCACATCCACCCCCACCGCGCCGACGGGATGGAACGCCAGCAGGATCAGATCGCCGGAATGGCTGAGGTTGAAGGCGGGTCCCTCCGGACATTGGGGCTTGCCGTGGACCCCGATCTCCAGCGGCACCGTCCCGGGGTGGCGCCCCAGCCAATGGCCCAACACCTGGCGCAGGCCGGCGCGCCCCAGCAGGAAGCGTTCCTGGTCCGCCGAGCGGCGAAAGGCGGCATGGCGTTGACGCTCCTCTGCGGTGAGGGTGGCGAGCGGATCAGCGCGGGGCGAGGACGGACCGAGAGCGCGGCGATCGATCAGCAGCAGCAGGGGAGGCGCCGCCGTCGGCGGGGGTGAGGGGGGAGGATCGCCAAGACGCCAGGGGCGAGGCACCAGAACGCCAGCCGACGCGTTCAAGGCACCCGTGGTGTTCCAGACACCAGGGAGGGATGCAGCATCAGGATCAGACTGCGGCTCTCCAGGGGAACGCCGGGGGGGGTCCACCGCACCGGCGTGTCCAGGAGATCCTCATCCGGAGGGAGGGCGGTGTCGATCACGCGCATCCAGCCCTTGACGGAGGGGGGCAGATCAAAGTGCATGGCTTTGTAATAGGCATTCCACCCGCACCACAACAGGGGCCCCTCCCGGGAATCCTGCACGCTCCAGGCCAAGCTGTGGGACCAGCTGGCCCAATCGGGTTTGTGGAGCTCCACCCCGTGCCACTCCCTCCACAGCGCCGGGCCTTCCGCCAGGCGTCGCGGAGGCGATTCCGCCAGGGGAATCTCTGGGTTGAACAAAAACGCCAGCCGCTGGCGGAGGCGGATCAGGCGGCAGAGAAACCGCCGCAGCGCCAAATCCCCCGCATCCGGACGCCAATGCATCCAGCCCAGAGGGTTGTTCTGGCACCAGGCGTTGTTGTTGCCCCCCTGGCTCCGCCGCACCTCATCCCCCATGGAGAGCATCGGCACGCCGGGGGTCAACAACAAGCTGCTGAGGAGATTGCGCATCTGGCGGTCGCGCAGGGCGGTGACCGCGCGATCCGTGGTGGGGCCTTCCACCCCATGGTTCCAACTGTTGTTGTGATTGTCGCCATCCCGGTCGTTCTCGCCGTTGGCCAGGTTGTGTTTGCGGTTGTAACTGACCAGATCCGCCAGGGTGAAGCCGTCGTGCGCGGTGAGGAAGGTGATGCTGCGCCCCAGGGCGGCGGGCTGCCCCCCGTAGAGATCGGGGTTGCCGGCCAGCCGCTGGCTGACAGGCCAGCAGCATTTGTCGTCGCCTTTCCAGAAGCGGCGCATGTCATCCCGGAAGCGCCCATTCCAGGTGGCCACCCGCCTGGCGGGGAAGTCGGCCATCCGGTAGAGGCCGCCACAATCCCAGGGTTCGCTGACCATCTTCAGGTCGCTCAATTCGGGATGGGCCTCCATCGCCTCAAAGAGCGGGGGATGGTCGAGGGGCATCAGCTCCTGCCCTCGGCTGAGGGCGATGCCCAGGTCGAAGCGGAAGCCATCGATGCCGAGCTCGATCGCCCAGCAGCGGAGGGATTCGAGAATCAGGCGACGGCTGAGGGGCTGGTTGGCGGCGATGGAATTGCCGCAACCGCTGACATCCAGGTAATCGCCGCGGCTGTTTTGGTGGTAGTAGGTGGAATCAGCGAAGCCGCGCCAACTGAGGGTGGGCCCCGCCTGATTGCCCTCCGTGGTGTGGTTGTAGACCACATCCACCAGCACTTCCAGACCCGCCTGATGGCAGGCGGCAACCAGCTGGCGCACCTCGTTGCGCGCCTCCAGGGGATCGGAGCTGACGAGATAGCCGGGATGGGGGGCCAGCCAGCTCAGGGGGCTGTAGCCCCAATGGTTGAAACGGCCGGCGGGAGCGTCTTCGGGGTCGAAGGCCATCACCGGCAGGAGCTCCAGGGCGGTGATTCCGAGGTCTCGCAGATAGGGCAGGGTGTCGATCAACCCCAGCAGGGTCCCCTGGCGCCGCGGGGCCACCGGGCACCCCTCTCCGCGGGTGAAGCCCCCCACATGCAGCTCATAAATCACGCTTTTCTGCCAGGGGTGGCGGGGACGCGGCGCCTGGCTGAAATCAAAGGGATCCCGCTCCGTCACCACCCCCTTCAGGCAGCAGGCGGTGTTGGGGATGGCCCCCACGGCCGCGCTGCGCCGGAAGACACCCCATCCAGCCAGCGCGCGGGCGCAGGGGTCGACGAGCACCTTGGAGGGTTTGAAACCGTGATTCCCCGGCTCCAGGGGACCGAACACCCGATAGCCGTAGCAGGCGCCGATGCCGATGCCCTCCACCTCCACATGCCAGTGGTCCCCGGAGCGGTGCGCGCCCTCCAGAGCCAGGATCGCGTCCGGTTCTTGGGCCTCGCCATGGGCGAACAACAGCAGCTCCACCCGCGTGGCCAGGGGAGCCACCACAGAGAAATTCGCCCCCCGCGGGGTCACGGATGCCCCCAACGGCCAGGGTTTTCCAATCCTGATCACCGTCCAGGACGACGCGATTGAAGCCAAATTAGGCTCCTTGACGTCTCCTGTCTGTGCAGTCCATGGCGGGATCCTCGTTCCCCCCATCCCCGGGGCGGGCGGGCCGACCTCCCCGTCAGGTGAGGCCAGGTCTGTGGTTGTTCCCGCCGAACCCCGACACCTGGGGGGGAAGCTCCTGGTTGCTGGAGACCAGCGCCGGGGATGTGCTCATCGACTGTCCGCCGGACAGTCCGGAGAGTCTGCGCTTCCTCCAGGAGAGGGCCGGCCACAACAGGGGCTGGATCATCCTGCTGGGACGCGAGGGGCACGGGCATTGCCGGCGGGTGCAGGAGCTCCTCGGCTGGCCGGTGCTGGCGCAGGAGCAGGAGGCCTACCTCCTGCCGGGTCTGGCCGAGCTGGTGCCCTTCGGCGCCGAGCACCGGCTGTTGGAGGGGCTCCACCTGCTTTGGACCCCGGGGCCCAGCCCTGGAGCCGCTGTGCTCCATGCGCGGGGCGGGGTGGCCGGGCCGCTGGATGGGCTCTTCTGCGGACGGCTGCTCGTACCGGTAGCGCCCGGGCGCCTGGCCCCCTTGCCCTCACCCCGGGGCTTTCACCTCCCGCGCCAACAGCGCAGCGTCGTGGCCCTCAGCCGCTGGCTGCCGCCGGGATCACCGCTGTGGATCGCCACCGGTGCCGGGTTGGGGGCCCTCCGGGGGGAGGCGCTGGTGCCGGACGGAGCCCGTCTGCTGGCGTCCCTGGCCGCCGGGGAGTGGAGTTCCGAGGACGTCAGAACATCCGATCCCGCCCCCTAGTCCCCCGGTGATCGCCGCCATGGGCGCGACTCCCGGAAACACGATGGCCAAAAAGCTGTACCCGCTCAGCCTTTTTCAGTTGCCGCCTCGGACGAATCCCCATACGATTGGGCGGCGTTTGCCCTGTGGCGGTCGGATTTCCGATTCGCCTCCTTTTCCACCTCATTACAAGACCGCCATCTGGAGGCTCATTCCCTGAATCATGAACAAAGCTGATCTCGTCAATCTCGTCGCCGCTCGCACAGAGCTCACCAAAACGGACGTTTCCATGGTCGTGGACGCGGCCATCGAAACCATCATCGATTCCGTTGTGGAGGGCAAAAAGGTTTCCATCCTGGGTTTCGGCTCCTTCGAGCCTCGGGAACGCTCTGAGCGCCAGGGCCTCAATCCCAAAACTGGCGAAAAGATCAAGATTCCCGCCAAGCGTGTGCCCGCCTTCACAGCTGGAAAGCTGTTCAAGGATCGCGTGCAGGGCTGAGTCCTGAACGCTGGTGACCAGTTGGGCGGCCTGAACGGGCCGCTTTTTGGTTGGTGCTGTTTTTGCCTTGGTGTGGTCCGGCGTGCTTCCCGCTTCTCTGCAAGAACGCCTCGCGATGGGGCTTGACCTGCGCCAGCAGGGGGTGAGCGGCCGTTTTGCCCCCTCGCCCAGCGGCGCTCTCCACCTTGGCAACCTGCGCACGGCGCTGCTGAGCTGGCTGGCTGCCCGGCGGTTCGACGGTCGCTGGCTTCTCCGCGTCGATGATCTCGACCGGCCGCGGGTCCGGCCGGGCTCGGAGGCCTCCATCGTTGAAGACCTGCGCTGGCTGGGACTCCACTGGGATGGTCCCGTGATCCGCCAGAGCGAGCGCCGGGGCCTCTACGCCTCCGTGCTGTCCTGGCTGCGGCGCTCGGGCCGGTTATATCCCTGCCATTGCAGCCGCCGGCTTCTCGCAGACATCTCCGCTCCCCACGGGGGCTTCACGCCCTACCCCGGAACCTGCCGGATGCTGGAACCGTTCTGGGGACAGCGGCAGGGGCGCTGGCCCAGCTGGCGGCTGCGGCTATCCGAGGGGACAGTGGCCTGGCAAGAGCGCTGGGGGCCACCGGGGACCCTCGACGGGCCGCGCGAGATCGGTGACGTGGTGCTCCGTCGGGCTGATGGCGTGGTGGCGTATCACCTGGCCACAGCCGTGGATGAGCTCACGTTGGGGATCAGCGAGGTCATCCGCGGGGCCGATCTGTGGGCGTCCACCGGCGCCCAGGTGGCCATCATCGAGGCCTTGGGCGTTCCGCCGCCCCGCTACGGCCATGTTCCTGTGCTGTGTGATGACGACGGCCGCCGCCTGAGCAAGCGGACGGCCGCCGAGGGGCTCGTGGCGCTGCGGGAGCAGGGACTGGATGGGCCGGGGGTGATCGGCTGGCTGGCCGCCAGCGCGGGGTTGGTGCCCGCTGGCAGCCGGCTCAGCGCTGGCGAGTTGCTGGCCGACCTCCGCCGCCGCCCCCGCGCCTGGGACGAGGCTTTTGGGGCAGACGCCAAAGACGCCGAGACCAACGAAGACAACGAAGTCAGAGAAGGGACCGAAGACGCCGAAGAGACGGAAGACGCCGAAGGGACCGAAGACACCAAGGCTTCAGAAAGCTTTCGGATTCCACCTCCCGCGGGGAGCGGGGAAGGAGGGCAAAGTGTGTAAATCGACATCTTTTGAGCCCTTTCATGACCGCTCCCTCGTCCCTGCTGGCTCCGCCCGCCAAACCCCGCCTGGTGGCCGCTTGCCGACGATGCGGTGGCAGCGGCATCCTCCGTTTGGCGGATGGCCGTTTTCGCACTTGCCTGGATTGCCTGGGGCAGGGCATCGCGCCAGCGACGGTCACGGAGCCGCTGCAAGCCTCCGGCGGATCAGCGCACTCCCGATCGCTTCGATCGCCAGATGAAGAAGGTTGCCGTGCCCACGACCGCAGCCAAGGGAGCGGCGGTCAGCAACAGGAGAAGGACGGCGGTCCAGTCTGTGTACATCCCTGCGGTTGAAACGCTTTCCCATCATCTCAGCCCCGGGGGGCCAGCGCGTGGCTCGGGCTGCAACGAGTCGTTGCACAAGTCCGCTGGGGCGGCTGGCTGGGGAGTAGTCCAATAAGAAGCTGCCTCCCCCTCCCGTGGCCGACACCATCACCACTCCGGCGGGGTTCACGATCACACCCGAAGCCGATGGCACCTATCGCATCTGCGATCCCCACCGCCACTGTCTGAAGATCAACACCCTCTGGGAAGCCCAGCAGCGGGTGCAGTGGGCGGAGGTGCACCATCAGGACCTGGGGCAGCGGGATCGCGCGCGGGGCGGCGGCCAAGCCCCTTAAAGTCAGGCCTCGTTTTGATTGGCCTGGCCTGAGGCCAGGGGCCTTCATGCCGTTTTGGACCCCTGCTCTTGATCCCGCCAATCCACTGGTGGGAAGCCACCCCGAGCGTTATGCGCTGCGGCGCCTGGAGAAAGCGGGCGAGACCCTGGAAACGGAGATCTTCCTCGGTCTTGATGCGACCGATCAGAGCGTTCAGGAGGTGACCCTGGTGTCCGAGGCCCATCAATTCCTCACCCATGAGGCGGCCCTTCGCGCCGCCGCTGAACTCAATCGCCTGGGGCGCGGTCCTCTGGATGTCGTCAAGGTGGTGGATCCTTGAACGGCGTTTGTGACTCTCCGGTGCGCTGACCCCTGGTCTCGATAGGGTCCAAGGAGAGGCAGACCACCCATGAAACCATAGCATCAGATCACGCTGGAGGCACTGTTCAGCCATCCGCTCGTCCATGGCCTGCGCTGCTCCAGGGTGGAGGCTCTGCTCCACGCCCTTGGCGCTGAGGTCACGCCTCCATGCGATCAGCGTTTGCGCATCCGCCTCCCCGGCGGCCAGGAAACCTGGCTGCGGGTCGGCGAGGGCAGGCACCATCCCGACCTTGATTCCGACGCTGTGCTGCGCGTGCGCCACCTCCTGGAGGACGCGGGCGTGACTCCGCAGCATCCCGAGGCGGACCCCGCCAGCGCGCGAGGCGATCAGAGCCGACGGCTCGTGATCCATCTGGATCATCACCACACGGATGTCTTCCGCCTGGAGGGAGAGGCCGCGGAGCACGCGGAACTTCGTCCCCACGGCCTGTGGGGCAGTGGAGAGAACCTCAGCCATCGCCACGATCGCGACATCGCCGGGCAGAAGGCGCCTCGGGATTACGACTACCTGAACCGAATCATGGCAGCGATGGCAGAGGCTGATGCGATTCTTCTCCTCGGCCATGGCACGGGAGAGAGCGACATGCGGCAACTCCTGTTGGCCCACGTCCGCCGTCACCGACCAGACCTGCTGCAACGGCTTGTGGGCGTGGAGACGCTGTCCAGCGCGAATCTCACGGAAGGGGAACTGTTGGCCTTGGCCCGGGAGCATTTCGGCAACCTGCCCCATCGTCGGGGTCAAGCGTTGATTCGGCACATCGATGCCTGCCTCGCCATGGACACTGGACGTGCCGCGCGCCTGGGCCTGGATGATGTGCTGCCCCCCCTTCGGCTCAGCGACCTGGAAGCTCGCAGCCACTATTCACGACGCGGGCTTCAATAGGCCTTTCGCGCCAAACTCAACCGCTCCCCCACGGAATGGATCCGCGAACAGCGGTTGCTGCTGGCTCTGGAGCAGTTGCGGGATGAGGAGACCTCACCCACGGTGGCGCAGGTGGCTCGCGCCTGCGGTTATCGAAACCTGAGCCTGTTCCGAAGCGACTTGCAACGGCTTCATGGCCTCACTCCCTCCCGCGCGCGTCGCAACCCGCTCTGATGGGCTCACCCGCAGGGGGAAGCGTTGCAGGGGTGGGAAAGCCGGTGACTGGATTTGAACCTGCGACCTACTGATTACGAATCAGTTGCTCTACCGCTGAGCTACACCGGCACGAAAGGGAAACTAGCATTGCGGCCTCTTGGGGCGAAGCCTTGGCGGGATCAGCGGACTCCGGGGGCTCCTCCCCCGCCGGCGGGCCACCGCCCCTGGACCCTCAGATGCGCGCCCGGCTTCTGGCGGAGGCACGCACCCCCTGGCGGGGCTTGCGACGGGGCTTGTGGTTGGCGCTGTTTGCCTCCGCCGGAGTCGGCCTGGCCACGATGCTGATGCGGGGGGCCAGCGGCGAATCCGTGCCGTCAAGCGACTGGTTGATCCAGGTTGTCGCCGTCGGGGTTTGCGGCTCCCTGCTCTGGTTTGACCGGCAGAGACTCCCCGTGGAGTGAGGACACCGCGTCTGCGGCCACGGAGGCGGCGACAGAGGCCGAGCCCGTCGTCGTCTTTGCCGCGGCTTGCGGGCCCGTCATCTTGGCCGCAGCTTGTGGGCCCCTCGCCTTGTCCGCCACTCCCGCAAACGTGAGCGGTGGCGGCAACAGCAGGGGGATCCCCGGACTGAGGCGCTTCTGCCCGAGTTCGGCAAGAGTCAGTGGTTGGACCGTTTCCAGGATCGCCTCGCGCCGACTCAACATCCACACCGCCTGCACCACCTGCTGCCATTGCCAGAGCATGAGGCCCAGCAGCAGGGCCGCCAACAACAGGGCCACCAGGCGCGGCAGGGGGCCAGATGTCCACAGAGGCGCCGCGAGAGCGGACCGTTGATCGAGGCGAATCAGCAGGGGCAGCAAGGCGAGAGCGCCCAGGGCCGGACCGAGCAGCTTCAGAGGCGGACTGTCCTGGAGACGGCTGAGACGCCGCTGCAGATCACGCCGACCCAAAGCCGGCGTCTGCGCCAGCAGCAGGGACCAGACATCGGCCGGCAGGCGCCAGAGCAGCAGCGCGGGGGCCAGGCCCCCCAGGGCCCAGCAGAGCACCTCCTCCACCAAGGGGGCCGGGCCGGGATCGCTCCCGGCCAAGACCACCAGGAGCAGCAACGCCTCCAGGGGAAACACGGCCAGCCCCGAGAGCTGGATCCACAGCAAGGGCTCCGTGCGGGGATTCAAGGGACTCAGGTGGTGAGGGTGCGGCGTTGGGTGACCAGCTTGTAGGCCTCGATCCGATCCCCCTCCTGCCAGGAGGAGAAGCGATCACAGCCGATGCCGCACTCAAATCCTGTGGCCACCTCCTTGACATCGTCCTTGTTGCGGCGCAAGGAATCGAGATCGCCCTCGAACACCACCGCCTTGCCGCGATGCACGCGCACCTTGCAGTTGCGTTGCACCTTGCCATTGGTGATGTAGCAGCCGGCGACGGCGCTCTTGCCGATGGAGAAGACCGCGCGCACCTCGGCTTCGCCGAGGGCTTCCTCCGCCAGCTCGGGCTCCAGCAGACCTTCCATCGCCAGCTGGATGTCCTCCAGCAGCTTGTAGATCACGTCGTAATCGCGCACATCCACCCCGGTGGCGTCCGCCGCCCGTTTGGCACCGGACGCCATGGAGGTGTTGAAGCCAACGATCACGGCACCGGAGGCGGCGGCCAGATCGACGTCCGTCTCGGTGATCTCTCCCGGTGCCGCCAGCAGCACCCGCACCTGCACCTCCTCTTGCGGCAACTGTTCGAGGGAACCCAGGATGGCCTCCACGCTCCCTTGCACATCGGCTTTGAGGATCAGGTTGAGCTCCTTGAGATCGCCTTCGCTGGCCTGGCCCGACATGGAGGCCAGAGAAACCCGACGGGAGGCCATCTGCTGAGCCAGACGACTGGCTCGGGCCTCTGTGGCCCGATCCCCCACCACCGATCGTGCGGTCTTCTCGTCAGGGTAGACCTCGAATTCGTCGCCCGCCGTCGGCACCTCGCTGAAGCCCAGAGCCTCCACCGCGCTGGAAGGTCCGGCCACCTTCACCCGTTTTCCGGTGTCGTCCACCATGGCCCGCACCTTGCCGAGCACAGGACCCGCCGCCAGGACATCGCCATTGCGGAGGGTGCCGTTCTGGATCAACAGGGTGGCCACCGGGCCCTTCGCCTTGTCGAGGTGGGCTTCGATCACCGTGCCCCGCGCCATGCGGTCGGGGTTGGCCTGGAGATCCTCCACCTCGGACACGAGCAGGATCATCTCCAGCAGCTGGTCGATGTTCTCCCCCTTGATGGCGCTCACCGGCACCATCACGGTGTTGCCGCCCCAATCCTCAGCCACCAGCTCGTGGCCGGAGAGCTCCTGCTTCACCCGCTCGGGAGAGGCGCCCTCCTTGTCGATCTTGTTGATGGCGACGACGATCGGCACCTCCGCCGCGCGGGCGTGGCTGATGGCTTCCAGGGTCTGGGGGCGCACGCCATCGTCCGCGGCCACCACCAGCACCGCCACGTCGGTCACCTTCGTGCCCCGGGCGCGCATGGCGGTGAAGGCCTCGTGGCCCGGGGTGTCAAGGAAGGTGATCTTGCGCACGTCGCCAGCGTGGGGCACCTCCACCTGATAGGCGCCGATGTGCTGGGTGATGCCACCCGCTTCGCCCGCCGCCACCCGGGTTTTGCGGATGGCATCGAGGAGGCTGGTCTTGCCGTGGTCGACGTGCCCCATCACCGTCACCACGGGGGGGCGGCGGATCAGATGTTGCAGGTCGCTCTCCTCGATCATCTCGACCGTCTTGGCGGCTGCGGCCTGAACGTCGTCCTCCAAGACGGGGACGCCGAATTCGTCGGACACCGTCTCGATCGTTGGCAGGTCGAGCGTTTGCGTGACCGTGGCAATGATCCCCTTGAAGAAGAGGCTCTTGATGATTTCCGAGCTCTCCACTCCCAGCCGGTCGGCCAATTCCTGAACGGTGAGATTGCCGTCAGGCACCACCAGCATCTCGGGGCGCTGGGCCTTGGCCTCCCGAGCGGCACGCAATTCCATGGCCCGGCGCCGCTGACGCTGGCGCGTGGTTTCCTTCTTGCGCTTGCGCACCGCCACGCTCGGCTTGGGCGCGGCGGCCGCGGCACGGGGCTTGGCGGGACGGGCCAGGCTCGCCTGAAGCACCAAGGCTTCCTGCTCACCGGCGTACCCCCCGGTTTCCGCCGTGAGCGCGTCGTCGTTCTCGCCAATGATGTGAACCTTCTGGCGCTGCTTCTGTGGCGTGCGGCTGCGCAGCGCTTCCAGCTTGGCGCTGTCGTCCCAGTCGGGCCTGCGGGCTCGGGTGGGGCCCGCCGGTTGGGGCGGCTTGAAACCCGGTCGACGGGGCGGCGCTGGCGGCGTCGCCGTGGGGGTGGCGGACGCTTGATCGCCCTCCTGCGCCGGACGCTTCGGACCTTCCGCCAACCGCTCCGGTCGCCGGGGTGGAGCCGCCATGGGTCGACCGCTTGGCTTCTGCAGCTGCATCAGCTCGCCGGGAGCCATCGGCTTGCGCATGCCTGCGGGCCGGGTGGGACGCGCCGGGGCGCCAGGGCGCTGCTGTTCGCCAGGAGCGCCCGGTGGGCCGCCGGCCCCCTCCCGTCGGATGGGCTTGCCAAAGAGTTCGAGCGGGGTGCCGCCGCGGCTGGGACCGGCGGGACCGCGGCCGGGGGCTCCCGGAGGACGACTGCCCGGGCGGATCGGCGGCGGGGCCCCCGGGCGCTGGGGTCGGGGGGAAGGGGCCACGGGCCGGCCGGGACCGCTGGCTTGGGGCGCCGGGCTGGCGGGCTGGGGACGACCGACGAGTTGGGGCTTGCTGGCCCCGGCGCTGGGGGGGGCGGGCTTGATCGGGCGCGGGCCCGCCGGCATCGGCGGGCGGCTGCTCGGAGCCTGGCGGAGAGGGGGAGACGAGGATCCGCCCGCGCGGCTGACCGGCGGGGCTGCGGGGCGCACGGGCGGAGGGGAGGGACGCTCCGGCGCTCCGACCAGAGGCTTGGTGGGTGGCGCTGGCGGCGACACCGGGGCTGCGGCCGGTGGAGTTGGCGCCGCCGGACGCCGGCCTTGGGGCGGCGTGCCCGGGGCGGTGGGCGCGGCCGGTCGGCTGCCCGCAGGTGGGGAGCTCACAGGGCCGGGACGCCCTGGGGACGCGCTGGGAGCGGATGAGACCGGGGCGCTCGGCCGCGGGCCGGGGACTGGACGGGAGCCGGCCGTTGGACCGGGAACCGCGCGGGCGGCAGGGGCGACAGGGGCGGCACCACGGGAGGGGGCGAGCACAACCGGGGGCCGAGGCGCCTCCGGGCCGGAAACCGAGCCAGGGGCCACGGGCCGGGCCGGACGCGGCGCCGCCACGGGCGCCCCTTCAGCCCGCGCGGGGGCGGGAGGCTGGGCGGGCTCAGGCGCGCGCGGAG
>Ga0194130_10001471_pt1 | contig 37921 bp, 41 predicted proteins | sample TA2KigsurfametaG_FD_160084 | JGI IMG/M metagenome (GOLD analysis project Ga0194130, IMG submission 160084) | Freshwater microbial communities from Lake Tanganyika, Tanzania - TA2015050 Kigoma 12 surface | ecosystem: Environmental > Aquatic > Freshwater > Lake | place: Tanzania: Lake Tanganyika...
TCGAACCTTTTGCATTCAATTGAGAACGAAGAAAATGCTCAGTCATTTTTTTCTAGCCAAGCATCGTACTTATTGGATGCTGGCATTACCGATCTAGTATTTCAGCAATCCGATCCACGCGACCCTCAGCAGATGATCGCCATATCCAATGTGATACAGAAATTAATCTCGGAGGCGGAAATGGGGGAACTCTTCAAAGTACTGGCTTTTGGTAAACACTTAGAGGGTCTTGATTTGGACCTCTATGCACTCCCCGGCTTTGGCGGTCGTAACCGGGTTTATTGAGATAGCACTTCTTGAATAATTAGGACGCGCACTCTCTCAAGCTCTGCATGAATTACTTTACCTAAGTCATTAGCGTTAGAACGTTGGCTTACAGACTCAGCAATTTGTCCAGCATCAATACCAATCAATTTGCTAACCAGCTTTTGCCAAACTGCTATATCAATGCCTAGCGCCTCAAAAAGAGTGAGGAGTTCAGAGATACGGTGAGGCTTTCTCCATAAGTCAGCCCGATTAAAAAATGCCAGGATATTGATTGGAATTAATTTGGAATAGACTGACTCAAAATCCGCAGCAATCTGGCAATATTCAGCAATCTCATTGGGCCACTTGGACCCGCGAGCCCACTCCTGGATTTCGGCTGGAGAAATGATTCTTAATAAACAAGCTAAACGCTGATTTAACTCGGGGCACGCCGCGACAACCAAATGCATTGCATGCCGAATGCTCTTTTGAACATTTTCCTGATGCCACTGTTTCTCAAAACTGGCTGGTAAAATATCTGCTAGAGCATTGCACTGATTAAGTGTTTCGATAAAGCGGAGTGGCTCTTTTTCTTCCATGGCGCGCGCTAGCTCTTGCCAGATGCGCTCCTTTGATAAGGTTTCTAATTCAAGCGCATCAACCATTCGTCTCATATAAACGAGCGTCTCGGGCGCAATATGAAAATCTGGAAAACGTGCTGCAAATCGGGCGACGCGTAATACCCTTAAAGGGTCCTCTAAAAAGGCATTTGAGACGTGCCGCAATACGCCCGCCCTCAGATCAGCCTGACCGCCATAGGGATCAACGCTCTCCCCGACTGGCTCGCCACACTCATTTACCGCTTGGGCCATCGCATTGATGGTCAAGTCGCGTCTTTGCAGATCCTCCTCCAAAGTCACGCTTGGGTCTGCATGAAAAGTAAAGCCTTGGTGGCCTGGTGCTGTTTTGCGTTCCGTCCTAGCTAAAGCATATTCCGCATTCGTGATGGGATGCAAAAATACCGGGAAATGGCTACCCACTGGCCGAAACCCTTTTTGCACCATTTCATCGGCTGTACTACCAACCACCACATAATCAATATCATGAATCGTTCTTCCAAGCAAACGATCCCGCACTGCACCGCCAACCTGATAAATCTTCAAGTCAGTAAACTCTCAATACGCTGTTTGGTAATCCTAAACTCATCAACCAAAGCGTCTTTTCCACCCGCAGGCAATACATTTGGAATGCCCATGGAGGCGATATTGTCACGCGACATTAGGGTGGGGCCTGGGCCAAACTCAAATGCCAATGCCTGTAGGTATCCAACCCAATTCGGCAATGAAATAATGAGGCGATCCCTTCCCGCTTTGCGAGCAGCAAATTCAACCAACTGCTTCATCGTCAATACCTCAGGACCAACCAAATCATAGGTCTGATGAATGGTACTGGGGTGAGTTAGTGCTATTACAAACGCACTAGCAACATCTTTTACGCTCACTGGCTGAAATTGAGCATGCGAATACGCCAATGGAATCACCGGGAATAGCTTCGCTAGATTAACAAAGGTATTAATAAACTGATCGTGCTCTCCAAAAATGACCGATGGCCTAAAAATGGTCCAATCTAAATTACTAGCTCGCACCTGATTTTCACCGTCGCCCTTACTGCGTTGGTACATTGATGGGCCATTCGAGTCGGCACCCAAAGCACTCATATGCAGATAGCGTCTGAGTTGCTTGGCTTTCATGGCTTCAATGATCATCTTAGGCAAGTCCACATGGGCTCTTTTAAAACCAGGGCCGTATGGATTTGCTACTTGGTCTTGCAAGATGCCGACTAAGTTAATAACCGCTCCATGAGGTTTTACATCCTCACATAATCGCTCAATCACCCCGGGCTGATTCACATCTGCCTCAACGAGCGTCACACTGGGTAATAGTCGAAGGTCTCGCATGGCGCTGTAATGCCGAGATGGAATTAAGACCGAGTAGCCTTTACTTTGCAGCTTCTGGCTAATGGCCTTGCCAACAAAACCGCTGCCGCCAATTAATAAAATGTCATGTTTCATGGTAGTTCACTCAAAACTGCGGTTTTAGGCACAATCACCCCAAGTCGTTGTTTCATGGGAGTGGTTTGACCATCCATTAAAAGCGAATAGTAGCTCGCATTTGCAAGCACATTCTTTACGTAGGTGCGAGTCTCATTAAAGGGAATCGATTCCACAAAAATTGCGCCTTCAGTGGACTGATTTAATCTTTCTCGCCACGATTTTGGCCGAGATGGGCCGGCATTGTAGGCGGCGGATGCTAATACCCAAGAGTCATCGAGATCCTTTAAAACCATATTTAAGTAATGGCTTCCCAAGGTCAAATTCGTTTGCGTTTCTTTAAGGCGCTCATTGGTATACGAATTCATACCAATTTTCTTAGCAACATACTTGGCAGTGTTAGGCATCACCTGCATCAAACCCGAAGCGCCCACTGACGACGATGCATTGGTGATAAACCGAGATTCTTGACGGATCAAACCATAAGCCCAGGCTAAGTTCAAATCGATATTTTTAGCAATCGGACTAATTTGCTCTTTAAAGGGTGTTGGATAACGCAGACCAAAATCATGCTCGCCTTTCGTGCGATCAGCTGTATTGACCGTTCGATCATATAAATGGATTCGTTTCGCATATTCTGCGGCAGCAAGTAATTGGCGATCGCTCATGCCACGCAACTCCCAGTTCCACTCTCGATTTCCCTCAAAGCGAAGGTTCATTGCATAAAAACGCTCAGCACGAGAAAATCCGCCACGTTTACCCATCTCCTTAATTTCAGCATTACTAACTTTGGTTTTAGGCGGTATGACAATTGGCTTACCGAGCTCTTCGCGCGCCAACTGTCCATAAAAATTAAACTGATCTTCCAATAGCTGAAACTGTGTATTAGCTTTCTCGGAATCTCCCAATTCCTTAAGAGATCTTCCGTACCAATAGGTCCAGGCAGGATCACGCTGACGGACTATTGGATTCATGGACTCAATCGACTCGCGTACCAGCGACCAATCGTGAGCGCGCAATGCCGTGCGCACCTTCCACTCCTGCGTTTCTGCAGACAGTAACTGATTAAAACCTAATTGCTGTTGACGGCGATAGGCATCGATCGCATTTCGATCCAAGCGTTTTGCTAAAAACTGTCCAATCACACCCCAAGCCACTGCTTGATCTTCTTTATTGTAACGAGAGCTGGATTGTACAAAATCACGATAAGTTTTACTTGGATCAACTCTTGCGGCACGCACAATTCCACCAATTGGATCATCACCACCCATACGTCGCCCAGCAGTTTCAAAGTTCATTTCAGCGGCTGATCGGCCAAGTACCCTTGCTTGGGAAGTTGACAGACCATTTACTTGGACCAATGCAGGAACTAACTCTTGGCAAGCAGACCCAAATTGACGGGGATCAATCATAATTTTTAATGCTTCTTGTCCAATAACTTTTGGATCTTCATTTTTTGAGAGTCTTGATTGAAGTGAGTAGCACTTGACATTCGTATCGTCATCTAAAACAAACTTTGGGTATTCGCGATCAAATTCATTCCAATCCTTTCGTTTACCTAAAACCAGTAACCAATCGTTGCGCATTCGATCTGCAATAGCACTACCATCATAGGTACTTATAAAAGCTCGAACCTCGTCATCTACACTACTGTCAGCACGAGCTTCATTGCCTTTATCAAACATTTGAGGCTTAAGCTGAAAGTAGCGAACATAATCCAAATAAGGGTAATTACTTAATGATCCAGATAATTGTTGGGTTCGTTGAATATCATTTTTTCGTGCCGCATCACGAAGCTCAATGAATGTTTTGTCAGCATCAGATATCGGGGCCTCAATGCGCTGATTTTCGCCAATCTTTACGGGGCTTACATTTTTGGCAACAGCATGCCCATAGAAAAAACTTCCCAGAAAAGATAACAAAATTACAATATTCGTTTGCTTAACCATTATTTGGATAATTTACTCTTTATAAAATAAAGTTTATTTTCACTCGATAATTGCAATCATGCACAGTCCAATTAATCAACTACGACAAAATTTGCTACATAAGCGAAATGAATTTTCGAAAAATCCTTTTTTTTCGAAGGCTTATCTGGATCTTTTGCTCAATATTGAGATTTTTTTATCTAATCCCAATCACGCTTTTAAGTCGATTGGTTTTTACTGGCCTTATAAAAATGAGCCCGATCTTAGACAAACTTTACTTAAATGGCAAAAATCAAAAGAAAATAGAATACTTTTATTATCCTCTGTAAGGGCTGATAACCATTTGGATTTTTATTCTTGGTGCGAGACTACGCCCATGATTAAAAATCAATTTGGCATTCCTGAGCCGGACCCAAGCTCCTCTTCGGTATTGCTTATGACGCCGGATTGTATATTTATTCCATGTGTAGGGTGGCGCAAATATCTAAATCATTATTGGCGCTTAGGTTATGGTGGCGGATATTTTGATCGAACAATTCAAAATCTAAAACAGCATGGGGCTGTTTTTAAGACTGTTGGAGTCGCTTATGAGTGGCAACAGGTTACGGAAAGTGAGTGGTCGCCATTGAGTCATGATCAACCACTCGACTATGTCTTAACAAACATTGGCTTGCATAATTAAAAATCTATTAAACTAAATTTAGATTCTTGGTGACGCGCAAAACTGGTTCTGCCTGATTAAGGCAATAAAAATGTAGTCCTGGCACCCCTGAAGTCATTAATTTTTCACAAAGACTTGTGACTACTTCCTCTCCAAATGATTTGATTGAGGCCGTATCATCCCCATACGATTGAAGCCTCAATCGCACCCAACGGGGGACCTCCGAACCACAAGCATCTGAGAAACGAAGTAACTGGGCGCTACTGGTTATTGGCATAATCCCTGGAACAATCGGTACATCAACCCCCTTTTTCTTAACCTCATCGACAAATCTAAAGTACGAATCGCTATTAAAAAAATATTGGGTAATTGCTGAATTTGCACCTGCTTGAACTTTTTGCACAAAGAACTCAACATCTTTTTCGGGCGATTTTGCTTGTGGGTGAACCTCAGGATATGCCGCCACTTCAATATGGAACCAATCAGCAGTTTCTAAACGAATAAACTCCACAAGTTCATTCGCATGATGAAATTCGCCGTATTGACCCATACCAGATGGCAAATCTCCTCGAAGAGCTACCATTCTTCTAATTCCTAGATCCCTAAAATATCTGAGGAGCTCCCTCACCTGGTCTCTAGAGTTTCCAACGCAAGACAAATGCGGCGCAACCACCTGACCTGATTTATGGATTTCTTTAACAGTCTGCAGGGTACCCGCTTGAGTTGACCCCCCTGCACCATATGTAACTGAATAAAACGATGGTCGGATTTGGCTATTCAATAACTCCCTAGTTTTCAAGAGTTTTTCAAAACCATCTGATGTTTTGGGAGGGAAAAATTCGATGCTTAATTCCATATTTGGACCTTTAAGGCTTTAGTAGCGATAAGTTTCAGGCTTAAATGGGCCATCTTTCTTAACACCAATATAGGTGGCCTGTTGATCAGAAAGCTCTGTCAGCTGTGCATTCAATTTTTTAAGTTGAAGACGAGCAACCTTTTCATCCAAATGCTTAGGCAAGGTGTAGACCCCGACAGGGTATTTATCGGTTCCCGCGGCACCCCAGAGTTCAATCTGCGCAATCACTTGATTCGCAAACGAAGAGCTCATGACATACGAGGGATGCCCTGTGCCGCAACCTAAATTTACCAATCGGCCCTTAGCCAAAATAATGAGGCGTTTTTCAGGAAGACCATTTGCCGCTGGGAAAATTACATGATCAACTTGCGGCTTAATTTCTTCCCATTGGTATTTTTCAATACTAGCAATATCAATTTCATTATCAAAGTGACCAATGTTGCAAACAATCGCCTGGTCTTTCATTTTCTTCATGTGCTCATGCGTGATGACATGATAGTTACCAGTTGCGGTCACAAAAATATCAGCTTTGTCGGCGGCATACTCCATCGTTACAACACGATATCCCTCCATTGCGGCCTGTAATGCGCAAATGGGATCGACTTCAGTAACCCATACTTGAGCGGAAAGAGCGCGTAATGCCTGAGCTGAGCCCTTGCCAACATCTCCATAACCAGCGACAACGGCAACTTTACCGGCAATCATCACGTCCGTCGCACGCTTAATCGCATCGACTAAAGATTCGCGGCAACCGTACAAGTTATCAAATTTGCTCTTAGTTACGGAGTCGTTGACGTTAATAGCTGGGAAATGCAGCTCGCCCTTTGCATGCATTTGATAGAGACGATGTACGCCCGTCGTTGTTTCTTCAGTAACGCCGTTAACTTTGGCTAATCGCGTTGAATACCATGTTGGATCAATCGCCAATTTACTTTTAATTGCCGCAAAGAGAATGCGTTCCTCTTCGCTGGTTGGATGATTGAGAACGGCTAGATCTTTTTCAGCCTTAGTACCTAAATGCAGCAATAAGGTTGCATCGCCACCATCATCTAAAATCATATTGCTGTAACCCCCGTCTGCCCACTCAAAGATCTTGTGAGTGAAATCCCAATACTGCTCGAGGGTCTCACCTTTAATAGCAAATACGGGGGTGCCATTTGCAGCGATTGCGGCGGCGGCATGATCTTGTGTTGAATAAATATTGCACGATGCCCAACGGACTTCGGCACCTAAGGCTTCAAGGGTCTCAATGAGAACGGCGGTCTGAATCGTCATGTGTAACGATCCGGTAATGCGTGCGCCTCGTAAGGGTTGCTTGGCGGCATACTCTTCGCGGATAGCCATCAAACCGGGCATCTCAGTTTCAGCAATTTTGATTTCTTTACGACCAAAATCGGCCAAACCAATATCGGCAATTGCAAAATCGCCATTTAGCTTTAAATCAGCAACAGTATTCATGAATAGCTCCAGCTAAAGAATGCCAGTGGAGCCAGTATTGACTCGCTAACCACTAGCATTCGGGTTAGCGAGCGCAGTTGCAATGAAGTTACTGGGTAACTCCCCTTCAAGCCTGGGGGACGACGATCCGCCCCTTGCAACGCTCCTTGAAGGAATTGTCTAAATTGTAATCAATTTTAGGCTAAAGGCCTGCCGCAGCCTTCAAAGCGGCTGCCTTATCCTTACGCTCCCAGGTGAATTCAGGCTCCTCACGGCCAAAATGGCCATATGCGGCGGTCTTTTTATAAATAGGCCGCAACAGATCAAGCATTTTCACAATACCTTTCGGGCGAAGATCAAAATGCTCCGATACTAATTTTGCAATCTGCTCGTCGGCAATCTTTCCAGTACCAAAGGTGCTGACCATAACCGATGTAGGGCGCGCCACGCCAATCGCATACGAGATCTGAATTAGGCATTTACTTGCCAAACCAGCAGCAACTACGTTCTTCGCTACATAGCGGCCAGCATAGGCAGCGGATCGATCAACCTTCGATGGATCTTTTCCAGAAAATGCACCGCCGCCATGAGGAGCGGCGCCGCCATAGGTATCCACAATAATTTTGCGACCTGTAAGACCACAATCGCCTTGCGGACCACCAATTACAAAGCGACCGGTTGGATTCACTAAATATTTAATATCCCCTTTAATTAAATGCTTTGGTAAAACCGGTTTGATAATTTCTTCAATCACTGCTTCACGCAATTTCTCCAAAGGAATATCAGCAGCATGCTGAGTCGATAGCACCACGGTATCGATCGAGTCTGGTTTTCCATCCACATAGCGTAAGGTCACTTGGGATTTTGCATCGGGGCGCAACCAATTTAGGCGTCCATCACGACGCAATTGAGATTGACGCTCCACTAGGCGGTGCGACAAATAAATTGGTAAAGGCATTAACTCAGGAGTCTCATCACAGGCATAACCAAACATTAATCCCTGATCACCAGCGCCTTGATCCAAACCATCATCGTGTGCCTTATCAACCCCCTGAGCAATGTCTGGACTCTGTTTGTCATAGGCTACTAAAACTGCGCACCCTTTGTAATCGATGCCATATTCTGTGTTGTCATACCCGATCTCGCGCAAAGTATTGCGTGCGACTTGAATGTAATCAACATTGGCGTTAGTTGTGATTTCGCCGGCAAGAACCACTAAACCAGTGTTGCAAAGGGTCTCGGCAGCAACACGTGCCTTCGGGTCCTGCGCCAAAATGGCATCTAGGATTGAATCCGAGATTTGGTCTGCAACTTTATCGGGATGTCCTTCAGAAACAGATTCTGAGGTAAAGAAATAATCATTAGCCATTCTATTCTCCATTTAATTAAGCACTGACAACACCACGTGCCGGGGAATACAACGGCGACGCTTTAGCAGATTTTTTTAATTCGCCCCGCAAGTCGTCTTTAACTCGGCGAATAGTTTAATTTTATCGCATCTCACGATTATCTGCCAAACCCCATTTTGAATTGAATATCATAAGCACATGTCACATTGGGCCTTGCATTTCATTCTAAAAGGTGTCGCCAGCCTCCCTTTGGGTTTAGCCCAAATTCTGGGTGGCTTAGGCGGGATTGTGGCCTTCACCTTTTTTCCTCATTTTCGTGGCTTATTTCAAGAAAATTACCGCCACGCCATGCAACTACATAGCAAGACAATCCATCCGTTGAAAGCAGCAGCAGCCTCGGGAATGCTATTTATCGACAGTCTTTGGATCTGGCATAACCCCCAAAAGGCCCTTGAACGGGCTAACGTTCAAGACTGGAGCCCAGTCGATCAAGCGGTTCAAGAAGGCAAGGGCTTGGTGATGCTCACACCCCACCTAGGAGGCTTTGAAATCATCCCTCGGATACTGGCTACTCATTTCCCGGCAACCATTTTGTATCGACCGGCTCGTCAAGAATGGTTAAATAACCTAATTGAGGAGCAGCGCGCCTATCCGAACATGCATTTTGTGCCTACAAACCTCCAGGGGGTTCGCAAAATGGTTAAAGCCCTTCAGGAGGGCGAGGCAATTGGCATTCTTCCAGATCAAGTTCCAAGTGGTGGCGATGGGGTGTGGGTGAAGTTTTTTAATCGCTACGCCTACACCACACCCCTGCCGGCTCGCCTGGCCAATCGTAACCAAACCCCGGTCATTCTGTTTTCAGCAATTCGTAAATCACTCGGCCAAGGCTGGATCATTAAAGCGCAACGCCTAAACTCATTTTCAGAGGATCCCCATCAGGCGGCTACCCAAATGAACGAATCGATTGAAGCGGTCATTCTTGAGGCCCCGGAGCAATTCATTTGGTCATATAACCGCTATAAACACCCGGAGGGTGCAGAACTTCCGCCCCAAGAGTAAATGATTTGATGAACTGGCTGCATACCTTCTTGAATTACATTGGCCTAAGTATTCTGAGGCTTTTTGCTTTCTTGCCCTACGCCTGGACGGTTCAAATCGGGTATGCCCTCGGATATTTATTTGGACGACTTCCCCATCAACGCAAATATGTGGTGCTTCGAAATTTACAACTCTGTTTTCCAAAGCTCACCCCCCATCAAATACAAACATTGGCCAACGAACATTGGCGACTCTTGGGGCGCGCCGTAATTGAACGAAGCCGTGTTTGGCTTGGTAGTGCAAAACAAATTTTTTCCTTGGTTGATATTGAAAGTGAAATTCCTCTGGGCGATAACAAGCCCAGAATTTTGGTGATTCCCCACTTTGTCGGTTTTGAATGCGGATTTATGGCACTTTCTGCCCTTGGGGAAAAGAATGGATGGCAGCGCGGCGCCGGACTTTATCAAAACATGAAAAATCCATTTTTCAATCAAAAAATCATCGAATGGCGCAACCGCTTTGGTGCTAAATCGATTAATCGTCAGAATCGGCTCTTTGATTTAATTCGGGAGATTCGGAAGGGTAATTTTGTCGTGATTGCACCTGATATCGATTTAGGACCGAAAGACTCAGCATTTGTACCCTTTTTTGGAATTCAAACCAATACGATTACTGCCATTTCACGTCTAGCTAAAGCATGTGGTGCGGAAGTATGTTTAATGATCACAACACTCAATCCAGATAAGAGTAACTACATTTGCAAAATCCACAAAGCATTGCCTAATTTTCCAAGCGATGATCCAGTAGCTGATACCGCTCGACTAAATCAATACTTTGAAGAAGAAATTCGTCAACGCCCTGCTGAGTATTATTGGGTTCATAAGCGCTTCAAATATCGACCTCCCGGCGAAGCAAGCTTGTATGATTAGGCTCACACAGACCAACAGCATGTTATGACCCAATTACGCTTTACCAAAATGCATGGCGCCGGCAATGACTTTATTGTCATTGATGGAACACGCCAAGATATTCGATCAATTACTCCAGCGATTTGGCGCAAGCTAGCACATCGTCAACTTGGTGTCGGAGCCGATCAAATTTTGATCGTTGAACCAAGCAACCTGCCTAATGTCGACTTCAAATACCGCATATTTAATGCCGATGGTGGTGAAGTGGAGCAATGTGGAAATGGTTCGAGATGCTTTGTGCGTTTTGTGCATGAAGAGGGCTTAAGTACTAAAAATGAAGTTCGAGTTGAGGTCAGCAACGGCCTTCTAACTCTTAAACGCCTAGCCAATGGCTCTGTAGAGGTTGATATGGGTAGGCCGATTTTTAACCCTCCTGAAATACCTTTCAATCCATCAGGCCTTACAAGTAAACAAGAATTACACGAAACCCTTTATGCGCTCCCTCTCAGTCCCAATAGCGGCGCGCATACCGATTGGATTGCTGCCTTATCGATGGGGAACCCCCATGCCGTTCAAGTCGTTGAAGATCTTGATAGTGCGCCAGTGTTGATCGATGGGCCTTTAATTGAGTCGCATCCTGCCTTCCCAAATCGAGTCAATGCCGGTTTTATGCAGATTCTTAATCGGCATTCCATTCGATTGCGAGTCTATGAGCGCGGCGCGGGTGAGACCCTATCGTGTGGTACCGGTGCATGCGCTGCGGCTGTATCGGGCATCCGCCGTGGACTACTAGACTCACCAGTCAATGTAAGCACCCGCGGTGGAGAGCTTGAGATTATGTGGGATGGTTTTAAGAATCCTAACGCGGTAGTATTAATGCGCGGGCCTACGCAAACGGTGTACCGTGGCGAAATCGATTTAGATACGCTTTAAATTCCGTATCGATTTCGGTAATCTTGAACCGCTGGAAGAAACGTTTGCAATTGCTGGTCATGCGATTGCTGTAAATAATGCATTAAACCCTCTAAATTTGTGATTGCAATCACCGGCAATCCAAATTCTTGTCCGACACTTTGCACCGCAGAGTATTGACCAACCTTGAACGCGTCTCCTGATTTTTCCATTCGATCGAGTGCAATCAATACCGCACAAGGCTTAGCACCAGCTCGAACAATTAAATCAACCGACTCACGCACCGAGGTGCCCGCTGAAATTACATCATCAATAATGACAATCCGACCACGAACCGGGGCACCAATCAAGGTTCCGCCTTCGCCATGATCTTTGGCCTCTTTGCGGTTATAGGCAAAAGGGGTATTGCGTCCAGAGCGTGCTAGTGCAATTGCCGTACTCGCTGCCAAAGTAATCCCTTTATATGCGGGCCCAAAGAGCATATCAAAATCAATGTTTGATCCAAGCAGTGCTTGCGCGTAAAACTCACCAAGCCTTCCCAGATGTGCGCCATCATTAAAAAGCCCGGCATTAAAAAAATAGGGGGACAATCGCCCGGCCTTCGTTTTAAACTCGCCAAAGGACAATACTTTTGCTTCAAGCGCAAATTGAATAAAGTCCGACTGATTTTTTTCTGGATTTACACTCATAGGTCTGTATGTTACGCATCATTTCTGCCAATCTCAATGGCATTCGCTCCGCGGCCAAAAAAGGCTTTATGGAGTGGATGCACGATCAACATGCTGATTTTATCTGCGTACAAGAACTCAAAGCGCAAGAGTCTGACCTAGAGCCAGCAATTCGATCTCCCGACGGACTAAATTCGTATTTTCATTACGCTGAGAAAAAAGGGTACAGCGGTGCGGGAATCTACACCCCCCACCCCATTGATGATCTGCAAATTGGATTTGGTAATCCCGAATTCGATGCCGAGGGGCGCTATGTCGAAATCTCGATCGACTCCCTTTCAGTGATCTCAGTTTATATGCCATCAGGCTCAAGCTCAGCCGAACGCCAAGAAGCTAAATTTCGCTTTCTGGATGCCTTTTTACCCCATCTCATCAAACTCAAACAAAAAGGTCGGCAGGTTGTGTTGTGCGGTGACGTCAATATTGCACATCAAGAAATTGATTTGAAGAACTGGAAAGGGAATCTAAAGAATTCAGGGTTCTTACCCGAAGAGCGCGCTTGGTTAACCAGGCTTTTTACGAAGGAGGGTTATATGGATGTTTATCGACATCTCGAGCCTCACGCAAGCGATACCTGCTATACCTGGTGGAGTCAACGAGGCCAAGCGTATGCCAAGAATGTAGGGTGGCGTATTGATTATCAAATCGCCACACCAGAGTTTGGCAAGTCCGCTAAAAAGGCTGGTGTTTATAAAAAGCAGCGCTTCTCAGACCATGCGCCGCTTATGATTGAGTACGACTGGGCACTTTAACCTGCATCCGGATTGCAATCCCAATCAAGATAAGCACCGGGATACCAATGAGTGCGGTCGAGATAAAAAAGCTCTCGTAGCCAAAGCGGTCAACATATACTCCAGAAAATCCGGCCATCCATTTTGGTAGTAATAACATCATTGAACTAAATAATGCATATTGCGTTGCTGAGTACTGCACGTTAGTTAATGAAGATAGATAAGCAATAAAGGCAGCCGAGGCGATACCAGAGCTCAGATTATCCGCTGAAATCACCCAAATTAAACCCGTCAAATCATGACCGCGTGTACTAAGCCAAGCAAAAAGAAGATTACTGGCTGCTGAGAGAATGGCTCCCAAAAATAAAATACGCATGACACCAAAACGCAGCGCCAGAATCCCACCAATAAATGCACCCAATAAGGTCATGATGACCCCGAATACTTTTGTGACTGCCGCTACCTCATCCTTGGTATAGCCCATATCAACATAAAACGGGTTCGCCATAATCCCCATAACAACATCACTAATGCGGTAGACAGCTATGAGTGCCAGAATTAAAAAAGCATGCCAACGATATCGGCCAATAAAATCTGCAAAGGGTTGAATGAGGGTTTGGTGCAACCACTCGCCGGCGGAGCGCGCCTTCGGTAGCTGAACGATTTGGGGCTCAGGGCTTAGTAAAGTCGTTATTACACCAACGCTCATCGATAACGCCATCACCAAATAAGCAAATTGCCAGGCGTTCGTAAAGTACAAGCTGGTGCTTTCTTCAGCACGAGCAGCAAGCCACAATGCCCCCGCTCCCGCCCAAATCATCGCCAAGCGATACCCTGTTTGATAGCTGGCTGCCAATGCGGCTTGGTACTCGGCTTTGGCCGACTCAATCCGAAAAGCATCAAGCGCAATATCTTGGGTGGCTGAAGCAAAGGCTACTAATAATGCAAACCAAATAATGACTTGTAATTCTTGTTTGGGATCGCTCATCGCCATGCCGACTAAGCCGACCATAATGAGCGCTTGAGCAAGCAACAGCCAACTACGCCGACGCCCTAGACGTTTTGTAATTCCGGGAATTGGCACTCGGTCTACCAACGGCGCCCAAAGCCACTTCCCGGCATAAAACAGGCCAACCCACGATAAATAGCCAATGGTGCTGCGATCAATACCGAGCTCTCTGAGACGAAAACTTAAAGTACCCAATACCAAAAGAAGCGGAAGTCCGGCTGAAAATCCTAAAAAGAAAATACGAATACTGGGCCACTCAAAATAGACCCGTAAATCATTGAACCAAGAGCGAATGCTATTTAGCTCCACACACGCGATAGATTGCTAAGCTGCCAAATAAATTAGGTAGCCAGTGGACTGTCTTGCCGTGATGCAAAACAACCCGTCCCAAAATCTCAATTCCTAATTTGTGTGCCAAGGCTTCAAAATCAGCAATGGTAAGAACTCGGACATTGGGCGTATTAAACCACTCGTATGGTAATGATTTCGAAACGGGCATGCGACCAAGAGCAACTGCATAACGGTGGGACCAGTGTCCAAAGTTTGGAAAAGAGACAACGCATTGTTTTCCGACACGCACAACTTCTCGCAAAATACGCTCGGTTTGATGAATCGTCTGTAAGGTTTGTGATAACACGACGGTATCAAAACTCTGATCCTTGAAAAGTGCCAAACCACCTTCCAAATCCTGCTGGATTACATTTAGGCCCTTTTCCACACAAGCTAATACAGCAGTATCAGTTATTTCAACACCATAAGTGATTGCCTTGCGCTTTGCACGAATGAACTCGAGGAACGAGCCGTCACCACAACCTAAATCCAGTAAGGAGCTGTTCGTTTCAACCCAATTCGCGATCGCATCAAAATCGGATCTTAATTGCATTTTGCCTCCGCCATCGTCGCAAAATAGGCCCGCACTAACCGGTGATAGCGTTCATCATCCAGTAAAAATGCATCGTGTCCATGCAGTGCATCAATTTCGGCATAACTTACATCGGTTTTATTGTTGAGCAAGGCTTGCACAATTTCACGACTGCGATCGGGTGAAAATCGCCAATCTGTTGAAAAGCTGATGACCAAAAATTTAGCACGGACATTCGCTAGCGCTTGACTCAAGTCACCATGGTAGCGCTTTGCTGGATCAAAATAGTCCAAGGCCCGCGTAATCAATAGATAGGTATTGGCATCAAAATAGCCGGAGAACTTATCGCCTTGATGCCGTAAATAGCTCTCGACGGCAAATTCCACATCAAAACTAAATCGATACTCGTCTGGCGCGCCAGCTAAGCGCTGTAAATCACGTCCAAACTTTTCAGCCATATCATCATCCGATAGATATGTGATATGGCCCACCATCCGCGCTAAGCGTAAACCACGTTTTGGAACGACGCCATGTTTGTAGTAATCGCCGCCATAAAAATCAGGGTCTGACAAAATTGCATTACGGGCAACCTCATTAAAGGCAATGTTTTGAGCGCTGAGCTTTGGCGTCGAGGCAATTACCACACAATGGGCGACGCGCTCTGGATATTGAGTGGCCCACGACATCGCCTGCATACCACCCAAACTTCCGCCCATCACTGCCGCAAATTTTCTAATGCCCATTTGATCAGCTAAGCGCGCTTGAGCATTGACCCAATCCTCAACGGTGAGCACTGGAAAGCGGGCTCCGTAGGGCTCATTGGTTTGTGGGTTAATGCTCATGGGCCCTGTTGAGCCAAAACACGAACCTAGATTATTCACCCCAATCACAAAAAAATGATTGGTATCGACTGGCTTACCAGGCCCAACCATGTTGTCCCACCAGCCCAACTCATTTGAATTATCAGGATCAATGCCCGCTACATGATGCGATGCATTCAGCGCGTGGCAAATCAGAACCGCATTGCTCGCATTTGCATTGAGCTGTCCGTAGGTTTCGACAACTAAATTGTATTGATCAATGCTAGCGCCACTTTGAAGCCTCAGGGGCGCATCAAAATGATAAGTTTTCTTTGAAAGATACAGCTCATTCATGCAGTAAGCAGAATTCGTAGGCTTAGTTCAATTCCTTCGCTAGGCAACTTTCTAAAGCCACTTCGAGCAAAGCGATGCCAACGACCAACCACATAACTCATCAAAAGTGCAGACTGTAAACCGGCTGTATCCGAAGCTGCACCATCCTGATGTTGACTTTGTGCAATACGCAATGATTGCTTAATGGATGTTTCCACACGATCTAAAACTTGATTAATACGTTCCTGAAGGCGCTCATCCTCTTGCAATAATGCGTCGCCCAGTAAAACACGCACCATACCAGGATTTTTCTCAGCAAAGACTAATAGCATTTGCACCATCCCCTTCACTTGCGCGATGCCTAGTTCTTCTTTTTGATTAATCTGATTAATGAGTCCAAAAATCGTTTGCTCGATGAATGCGATTAAGCCCTCAAACATTTGTGCTTTACTTGCAAAATGCCGATAGAGAGCAGCCTCTGAAACACCGATCTTGGCAGCTAGAGCGGCCGTTGTGACGCGATCGCCACTTGGGTTTTGTAGCATCTGGGCCAAAATCTGCAGAATCTGTAAGCGACGCTCACCTGGGCGTGGGCGCTTGCGAGTCTTGGTCTCGCCCCCGCTAATCTCAGAAGCTGATTCTTGATGAAGAGGGCTACCGCTGCTGTTCATGATTATTTTTTTATCTAGAACGTATCATGGTACCAAAAGCTTGTTCCGTCAGGATTTCTAAGAGTAGGGAGTGCTCAATTCGGCCATCAATAATGTGCACCGAGTTCACCCCACTCTTGGCAGCATCTAAGGCAGACGAAATTTTGGGAAGCATCCCGCCAGAAATCGTTCCGTCTGCAAATAACGCATCAATCTCGCGCGCACTTAAATCAGTTAGAAGTTTACCTGCCTTATCCATGACGCCCGGTATATTGGTCATCATCACTAATTTTTCGGCCTTCAAGATTTCAGCCATTTTGCCGGCAACTAAATCAGCATTGATGTTGTAGGCTTGGCCTTCTTCACTAAAGCCAATCGGTGAAATTACTGGAATAAACGCATCGTCTTGCAAAGCTTTCACTACGGCTGGATTGATTGATTCAATTTCACCCACAAAACCGAGATCAATCGGTGCGCCTGAGGGAATTTGTTCATTGGGAACCATCATTTTCTTAGCATGGATTAAGCCACCGTCTTTGCCGGTTAAGCCAACTGCCTGACCGCCAAAATGATTGATTAGCATCACGATGTCTTGCTGAACCTCGCCACCCAATACCCACTCAACCACTTCCATCGTCTCTTCATCGGTAACCCGCATTCCCTGAATAAAAGTGCCGGTCTTACCAATTTTCTTAAGGGCCTCATCAATTTGTGGGCCGCCACCATGAACAACAACAGGGTTCATGCCAACAAGCTTTAGCAAAATGACATCGCGCGCAAAGCTCTCTTTAAGGCACTCCTCAACCATGGCATTGCCGCCATACTTAATCACAATGGTTTTGCCATGGTATTGCCGAATATAGGGCAAAGCCTCGGCCAGAATCTCGGCCTTCAATAATGGTGGGATGTCAGCGAGTGTTGGTACTGCTTTAGTCATGATGAATAGAAATCCTATTCACCAAATAACTTTTGACGCAGCTCACGGCGCTCTTGTGCCTCGAGCGAAAGATTAGCAGTTGGACGGGCGATCAGGCGGGACAAGCCAATCGGCTCACCGGTTTCTTCGCACCAACCATAATCACCCGAGTCAATCCTGGACAAAGCTTGCTCAACCTTTTTTAAGAGCTTTCGCTCGCGATCTCGGGTTCGGAGCTCTAACGCGTGCTCCTCTTCAATCGTCGCCCGATCCGCGGGATCAGGTACCAGTATGTTTTCACGCAGATGCTCGGTCGTTTCACTGGCGTGCTTCAAGATATCCTCTTTGAGCGTCTGCAATTTGGTGCGGAAGAACTCTAACTGAGCAGCGTTCATATAGTCTTTTTCAGACATCTTCAGCAATTCAGCCTCAGTGAGTGGGGCGCCTTTAGCGGACGACCCAGAAGCTTTCTTACTGGACTCAGCAGATTTAGCTTTCGTACTAGCTTCTTTTGTCGTCATCATTTTTCCTTCGTTCCAAATAGTCAACACCTTAAACCCTAGGGCAAAATCGCCAATCAGGGTTACTACTAAAAGTCGCTTAATTGCACTTTCAAGGGAGCATTATTACGCTTTCTATAAAAGTTTCAATGGCTATTTAATTGCAACCGTGGCGGCGAATTGATCAGTAATTCAATTAATTCAATTAGTTAGCTAAGCAGCCTTCTAATCCAGCCAGCAAAGTATCTTTTGGCAAGTCAATCCCAATGAACACCATACGGGTTTGTTTGGGCTCCGCCCCCCATGGACCCGCCAAATCACTACCCATCATTTCATGAACGCCTTGGAGGACCACCTTGCGAGCCGAGCCCTTCACGTACAGAACACCTTTGTAGCGCAACATCTTCTCCCCGAATACAGATAAAACGCCACCTAAAAAATCCTCTAGTTTGCGGTGATCAAAGGGTTTATCGCTCTTAAATACAAATGACTGAATTCGATCGGTGTGTCCATGGTGGTTGTGATGATTGTGGCCATGGTCATGGTGATGCTCATGATCGTGGTGGTGATCATGACCGCACTCACTGTGGTCGTGATCATCCTCCTCCAAAAAATGGGGGTCAATATCAAGCTTCGCGTTTAAATTAAATCCCCGTAAATCCAAGACAGAATCAAGCGGTACTACCCCCTTTGTAATTGTTTGGATGGGCGCCCTTGGGTTCATATGCATCAACCGATTCTTTAAGGTCGCAATTTCTTCTGGGCTTACAAGATCTGTTTTGGTAACAAAGATGCGATCGGCAAAACCAACTTGGCGCTGAACCTCCTCGTGCTCATTCAGTTGCTTTTGTCCATGCTTCGCGTCCACAAGGGTAACAACGGCGTCTAACACGTAATGATTTGGAATGTCGTCATCTATAAAAAACGTTTGCGCAACCGGTCCGGGGTTTGCCACACCAGTCGTTTCAATGACCACGTGATCAAACTGAATTTTTTTACTCTTACGCTGCTCCCATAGCTGATTTAACGCCTCAACCAAATCGCCGCGAATTGAGCAACAGACGCAGCCATTACTCATTTGCACAATTTGCTCTTGGGTATCTTGAACCAAGATATCGTTATCGATATTCTCTTCACCAAATTCGTTTTCAATTACAGCAATTTTTTTACCGTGCTCACCAGTCAAAATATGTTTTAACAAAGTGGTCTTGCCGCTGCCCAAAAATCCCGTGAGAATCGTTACTGGTATTAATGCCATCGTGGTGTGATTTCTTAAAAAGAGTGAATAAAGAAAGTATCTTACCGATTATTAAGTACGCTGGAGTAACAAACCTTTGAGGTACTCCCCTTCCGGAAAGCTCGCCAAAACTGGGTGGTCCAACCCTGCCGCCAAACGCTGCATAACGCGATAATTCGTTGCCTCGTCTTGCATGTGTCCCAAGGCCTCGCTAACGGATGAGGCAATCATTTGCTCAAAATGCTCAAGGCTTACAGCACCCGAACAGGAGAATGTAAATAATAGACCGCCTGGATTGAGTAATTGCAATGCGGCACGGTTAACCTCTTTATAAGCCTTTAGGGCACGCTCAAGATGTTGGGCTGAAGGCGCAAACTTTGGTGGATCTAAAACGATTAAATCAAACTTTTCTTGGGCGCCCCTTAGCTCTCTAAGCGTTGAAAATGCATCGGCATCATGCCAGGTCGCCAATTCTGGAGAATATCCATTCATAATCATTTGACGCTGTGCCAATACCAACGCTTCCCCGGATGAATCAACCGACATGACGCTCTTTGCCCCTCCTTGCAAAGCCGCCAAAGAGAATCCGCCGGTGTAGCAAAACATATTGAGCACCCGGCGATCTCTTGAGAGCTCAGATACCATGCGGCGATTATCCCGCTGATCAATATAAAAACCGGTCTTATGACCCCCGAGCACATCGATTCCATACTGAACCCCATGCTCATTGACCGAAATGAGCTCGCCATCATGCTCGCCAGACAAAATACCACTCTGCTCTGCCAATCCCTCGCGAGCTCGCACAGCAGCATCGGAGCGTTCAACCATTAAGGTACACCGGGTTTGCTCTTGCAAAGCACCAATGATGGCGTCACGCCAATACTCCACGCCTGCGCTCAGAAACTGGCAAACAATCACACGGCCATACTGGTCAACGATTAGGCCGGGCAATCCATCGGCCTCCCCAGCGATTAATCGAATCGCATTTGTACCCCTAACCCATTGCTGTCGGTGCTGTATTGCTGTACTAATTTTGCGCTTAAAGAAAGCGTGGTCGATGGCTTCGCTTTCGCTCCATGACCAAACGCGAACGCGGATTTTAGATAAAGGGCTATAGGCTCCTTTGGCAATCCAGCGACCATCCTGACTTAGGATCTGAACCGTTGCACCTGCTTTAGGCTGTCCATCAACTCGCTTGATCGCAGTCGCATACACCCAGGGGTGCCTACGCACAATGGGGCGCTCTTTACTTGCCTCAAGAGTAATGCTGCAATTCACGATTTATTACCCTTTACTTTTGCACGCGGGTGAGCGCTGTCATAGGCTTTTGCTAGATGCTGAAAATCCAATGCGGTATAAATTTGTGTACTTGCAATGCTCGCGTGACCCAACATCTCTTGCACCGCTCGTAAATCATGAGACGATTGCAAAACATGGCTCGCGAAACTGTGCCGCATCATGTGTGGATGCACATGGGTGGGTAAACCGGCGCGGATGGCCATCGATCGCAAACGGGCCTGAACAGTTCGTGGCCCAAGACGTTTACCCTGAATGGACACAAACAATGCGTGCTGATCCTTTAGTGGCAATAAAGCGCGCTGTGTTTTCCAGTGCTGTAATGCCAGCATGGCGGGCTTACCAACTGGAATAGTTCTGCGCTTATTACCCTTGCCAAGAACTGATACCTCGCTTTCATTCCAATCAATCCAACCCAAAGAATCTCGACTTGGTTCACTATCTAACCCTAACAATTCCGATAAGCGCAAACCCGATGAATACAAAAGTTCGATCAGGGCATGGTCCCGATTCAGCTCCCATTCATCTTTTTTAGTCGCCTCCTTAGCGGCGAACTCAATTAACGCTAACGCCTGCTCAACCGATAACGCCTTAGGTAACAACTTATTTCGCTTGGGTGCTTTGATATCGGTGACAGGGTTTGATCCTAGACCGAGCTGATCTTTACTTTCTAATAAGAGCCAGTCATAAAAACCGCGCCACGCAGATAAAACTCGAGCAATCGATCGCGCAGACAATCCCTTAGCGTGCAACGTTGCAGTCCATCGGCGAATGCGTACATGGTTTATTTGATCAATCGCACACTTTTCAGCTTGCGCATACTCACTCAGTATTTTTAAATCGGCGCGATATGCTTTAATCGTATGGGTTGACAATTGCCGCACAACATGCAAGTTATTGAGGTAGGCCTCGATCTTTGCCGAGAGAGTATCCACAATCGTTCTGGGATGGACTTAGCTAGCAACTCGCCGCAACGCTGCTGCAGCTAAACCAGCAATTTGTCTTAAATAGAACACGCCCATATCCTCTGTAAAGCGCTCCCTATCTTTACTAAGAAGGACTAGGCCGGCAAAGCGACTCTGATCCAATGGGATTGCCAATATTGCTAAGCTTTCCCATTCATTATTTGCTTGCAAATGCCCTAGCTTCTCTTTAAATAAATCAGGGCATTTTGCAAAAGCTTGGCAAATCGGACGATCTAATAATTTTTCAAATATGGGGTCGATTGGCAAAACCTTACAAACCTCAACCTCAAAGACAGAGGAGAGGCCACTTTCAAGCGCGCTGTTTACTTCATTGATATCTTTTGCTTCAATGAGTTTTTGTAACCAAGCAACCATCGCTACTTGGGTCTTGTCATTACGACTACCAAAACACAGCATCTCGTTTAAACGTAAATTGAGTTCTTGATTTTGTGAGCGCAACAGGTGCATTTGTCGCTCTTGCAAAGAAATGGCTCGATCACTATTGGGGTCTTTTAGGCGAACTTCTTGCAATACTTCTGCGTGGCGCTCAAAAAATCCTGGGCACGCTTTCAGCCATTGGACTACCAAGGCTTCTTGCTCATCCTGACTAAGCTCTGGGGCGCTCATCTCATTTCCTATCCACTTTGTAATTTCTTGCGCAGTAACTCATTGAGCTGCTGAGGATTTGCCTTGCCTTGCGAGGCTTTCATCACCTGCCCAATCAAGGCATTAAAGGCCTTCTCTTTACCAGACTTAAACTCCTCAACGGATTTTGCATTGGCCTGTAAAACCCCATCAACAAGGGCTTCTAGGGCACCGATATCGGTAATTTGCTTTAATCCGCGTTGCTCAATAATCTTATCAATTGGTATAGCCGGCTTATTGGCCAGCGCGTCCTCCCAAATCAAAATGAATAGCTCTTTTGCAATCTTGTTGGAAATCGTACCGTCTATAGAACGATTAAGTAGTGCCTCAATCTGAGCAATATCAATTGGTAATTCATGGGCGGATAAATTCGAGCGATTTAAAGACGAGGCTAAATCGCCGGCAATGAAGTTCGCAACGGTCTTGGCATGTTTTGCGCCTAAACGACGGACCAGCTCCATGAATAAATCAGATGTCGCACGATCTTGGCTGAGGATCTGACTATCGTAAGGGCTAAGTCCGTATTCGGATTGCCACTGCGCGCGTAGCGTCGCTGGTAATGCAGGCATAGCACTGCGAATTTCTTCAATCCAATCCGAATGAATGACTAGCGGTAATAAATCAGGGTCTGGAAAATACCGATAATCCTGTGCATCTTCTTTACTTCGCATGCTGCGCGTTTCTTGAAGATCAGGATCGTATAGGCGCGTTTCTTGAACGACCGTACCGCCATCCTCAATCAATTCAATTTGGCGACGCACTTCATACTGAATAGCCTCTTCTAAGAATCGAAATGAATTTAGATTCTTAATCTCGCAGCGTGTCCCGAATTCAGTCTGCCCCATGGGTCGTACTGATACATTCGCATCGCAGCGAAAAGAGCCCTCTTGCATATTGCCATCGCATACCCCTAGCCACACCACAAGACTATGAAGGGCTTTGGCATAAGCAACTGCCTCGGCAGCACTGCGCATTACCGGCTCAGTGACAATCTCTAAAAGAGGAGTCCCGGCTCGATTTAAATCAATTCCACTTGCCGGTTCGCCATGGGGGCCAGTAAAATTTTCATGAACGGATTTGCCAGCATCTTCTTCTAAGTGGGCCCGCGTTAGCTCTACAACCTTTGTCTGTCCATCGACAACGATTTCAATTTGTCCCCCAACCACTACTGGTATCTCGTATTGACTAATTTGGTAGCCTTTAGGCAAATCAGGATAAAAATAATTTTTACGGGCAAAAATACTGCGCGGAGAAATCTGAGCTCCAATCGCCAAACCAAAACGGATTGCGTGTTCAACCGCTTGACGATTTAGAACTGGTAACACGCCTGGTAAAGCCAAATCGACTGCGCATGCCTGGGTATTTGGCTGGGCGCCAAATTGCGTACTCGCCCCACTGAATATTTTGGACTGTGTTAACAATTGCGTATGGGTCTCAAGTCCGATGACAACTTCCCACTTCATCATGCCACCCCTTCGGGTCTACGCAGATGCCAGTCGCTGACTTGCTGATACTGGTGCGCGACTTGTAGCAGGCGGGCCTCAGAAAAGTAATTTCCGATCAACTGCATGCCAATCGGCAATCCATCACCCGAAAATCCACAGGGAGCGCTCATTGCTGGTAGGCCCGCCAAATTCGCTGACAAGGTATAAATGTCTTCTAAGTACATCTGCAATGGATCTTTAGTCTTATCTCCCAGCCCCCATGCAACATCCGGGGCTACTGGTCCTAAAATCACATCGCACTGAGTGAAAGCTTGGGCAAAATCTGCAGCAATAATGCGACGAATTTTCTGGGCTTGCAGATAATAAGCATCGTAGTAGCCATGCGATAAAACATAGCTGCCAATCAAAATCCGTCGTTTAACTTCGGCACCAAAGCCCTCGCTACGAGAACGTTGATACATCTCCATCAAATCAGAATAATTACTCGCACGATGCCCATAGCGAACTCCATCGAAACGACTCAAATTGCTCGATGCTTCCGCCGGAGCCAAGACGTAATACACCGGGATCGATAGCTGGGTTTTGGGGAGGCTCACTTCGGTAATGAATGCTCCCAAGGCCTGAAGTTGCTCTTTAGCGGCCAATACTGCTTGGGCAACATCATGTGCGAGGCCCTCGGCAAAAAATTCCTTTGGCAAACCGATGCGTAAGCCCGCCAATGGTTTTTTTACATCTCCTTCTGACCACGGCTGATTCAAATAACGTCCATAGTCCTCGCCGCTATCAGCAAGCGATGTTGAGTCACGCGGGTCATGAATCGACATTTCACTTAGTAAGAGAGCGCAATCCTCGGCCGTTTTACCAATTGGGCCCGCCTGATCCAATGAGGAGGCGTAAGCAATCATGCCGTATCGAGAGACCCGTCCATAGGTCGGCTTAATCCCAGTTAGCCCACAAAAAGCTGCTGGCTGCCGAATCGATCCGCCAGTATCGGTCCCCGTAGCAATCGGTGCTAAACCAGCTGCGACGGCGACGGCTGACCCGCCTGAGGAGCCTCCCGAGACCCGCCGGATATCCCATGGGTTAAGAGCAGGCCCAAAAGCCGAGTTTTCATTGGACGAGCCCATTGCAAACTCATCCATATTAGTTTTGCCCAGGCATACCATGCCCGCAGCCTGCGGCTGATCGTCGTCTGGGATTCCTAAAGCCGCCACCACAGTCGCATTAAAAGGGCTTTTATAGCCAGCCAGCATTTTGGAAGCGGCGGTCGTCACCCACTCTTTGGTTACAAAAACGTCTTTATGAGCAATGGGAATCCCTGTTAAGGGGCCAGCAAGCCCTTGGGATCTCAGATGATCAGCCCGTCTAGCCTGCTCTCGGGTCTGATCTGGCAAAACATCCAGATAGGCATTTAAATGCTGGTGCCTTGTCATCCTCTCCAAAAAGAATTCACACAATTCTAAACTAGATATTTCTTTATTAATCAATAAGTTAGACAGATTACGCAAGGTTTGATGCTGCCAATTCATTCGATCACCCTCGGCACCAAAAAATAACCCTCGGCTTGGGCAGGCGCATTGGCCATATTCTGTTCGCGCGCATTGCTCTCCGTGCATGCGTCGACCCGCAAAGGTTCTGCCAAATCCTCAATAAACAAAATGGGGTGGGACAAAGGCTCAATCTGATCAGTGTTGACTGCTTGCATTTGTTCAACCAATGCAAAAACAGCCTCTAATTGTGGCAGTACCGCGACGGCCTCGGAGGCACTTAATTCCAAGCGAGAGAGCTTCGCTATACGGTGAACTTCATTTATATCCATGAGGTGCTAGAGTATCATTTCACTTTTGTATTTAATAATTTTTCTATTTTCTCACTTACATTATGTTTGGTCTCTTTCGTAGTTATTTTTCCAACGACCTAGCGATTGATCTAGGGACTGCCAATACCTTAATTTATATGCGCGATCGAGGGATTGTTCTCGACGAGCCCTCTGTGGTTGCTATTCGCCAAGAAGGTGGGCCTAATGCCAAAAAAACAATCTTAGCCGTTGGTCGAGAGGCCAAAAGCATGCTGGGCCGAGTCCCCGGAAATATTGAAGCAATCCGTCCGATGAAAGATGGTGTGATTGCCGACTTCACCATCACCGAGCAAATGCTCAAGCAGTTTATTAAGATGGTTCACGAAAGTAAGTTACTAAAACCAAGCCCCCGAATTATTATTTGCGTCCCATGTGGCTCGACACAAGTTGAACGACGCGCCATCCGAGAATCCGCTTTGGGGGCTGGAGCTTCTCAAGTATTTTTAATTGAGGAGCCTATGGCGGCAGCCATTGGTGCCGGTCTTCCGGTTGCTGAAGCCGCTGGATCGATGGTTGTTGATATTGGCGGGGGCACAACCGAAGTTGGCGTAATGTCCTTAGGAGGGGTGGTCTACAAGGGATCAGTCCGAGTGGGTGGTGATAAATTTGATGAGGCCATCACAAATTACATTCGACGTAATTACGGGATGTTAATTGGTGAACAAACCGCGGAAGCCGTTAAAAAGGCAATTGGGTCAGCTTTTCCTGGCGCAGACATTAAAGAGCTTGAGATAAAAGGTCGCAATATTTCTGAAGGCATTCCTCGCAGTTTCACGGTTACCAGCAATGAAATCCTAGAGGCACTAACTGATCCCCTAAATCAGATTGTGACTGCAGTCAAAGCCGGATTAGAGCAAACCCCACCTGAACTCGCTTCTGATATTGCTGAGCGTGGCTTAATGCTTACCGGAGGCGGAGCATTGCTTCGAGACCTAGATCGCTTGTTGATGGAAGAGACTGGGTTACCAATCCATGTTGCAGAAGACCCCCTAACCTGCGTTGCTCGTGGTTGCGGTATTGCATTAGAGCGTATGGATAAATTAGGTGGAGTGTTCTCTCAAGAGTAAACGGTTAGGCGACAGAGCGGGCTATGCAACATAGTGCCCCACCCCTATTTAAGCAAGGCATACCGGCTCTTGCTAAATTAATTGTTTGTCTCGTAGTAAGTTTGGCGCTGATGGTCATTGACTTTAAATTTAAGTCATTAGACTTCATCCGCAATCAAGTTATTACTATCTTGCGGCCACTTGAGCAATTAATGCTGCTCCCCACTACCGCAGTTGCTGATAGCGCAGACTATTTCACCTCACGCTCCACTCTTGAGCGCGAAAATGGTGTGCTAAAACTACGACAAGCTGAGCTCTCTTTGCTAGCCAATCAGTCATCTTTGCTAGCAGTTGAAAATCAACATCTTAGAAACCTTCTTGAGTTACAAAAAAATGTAGGGTTCAAAACCGTGCCAGTTGAAATTCTTTTTAATCCTCCAAATCCCCTCTCACAACGTGTCGTAGTGAATCGGGGCCAAAACCAAGGCCTTAAATTAGGGTCGCCAATAGCCAATGAAATAGGTATCTTAGGGCAAGTGGTACGCCTATACGACAACTCGGCAGAGGTTTCTTTATTAGAAGATCGTGATTTTGCTGTACCAGTATTGGTCGCCCGCAATGGATTACGTGCTGCAGTTGTCGGAAGCGGTAGAAACCAATTACTTCAGCTGCGCTATTTACCCGTCGCAAGCGATCTCGAGGTGGGCGACATTCTTCTTACATCTGGGGTTGATGGAGTTTATCCGCCCGGGTTTGCAGTAGCAGTTATTACAAAGATTGAACGAAACCTTGACCAAAACTCCTCGAATGTATTTTGCAACCCAATTGCTGAAATCAATCGACATTTACAGGCCTTAGCCCTAATTTACGATCCTGAAATTGATGCCAAACCTGCTTCTGCGTTGAACGCACCTGCGCAAACTGGCGGTCGCCGTCAAACACGTCCCAAAGGGCAGCCATGATTGATTATCAAAGTGGCTACATCCTGCGCCCGGTTAATCCCAGCTTCATCTATATTAGTCTCGCGATTGCGCTGTTGCTTAATTTCTTACCATGGGGTAACCATGCCTGGGTTCCCGATTGGCTTATCGTGTGCATTATCTTTTGGAATATTCACCAACATCGCTATGTAGGCGTTATCACCGCCTTTGTTTTTGGAATTCTCATGGACATTCATAGTGGCTCACTCTTGGGAATGCATGCGTTTAGTTATTCACTAGTCTCCTACATCGCAATTGCTTGGCACAACCGCGTAACGGCATTACGTGTTTCGTCTCAAATCCTTAATGTATTTCCAATATTTGCTTTAGTTTCATTATTCCCTGTATTCATGCTGTGGGTCTTAAATGAACAAATTCATTGGCGCGGATTTTCTAGTTTGATCCAGGCGATTATTGAGGCATTGCTATGGCCGTTAGCCAATTACTTATTACTTTTGCCACAGCGAAGACCAATTGATGTTGATCCCAATCGACCTCTTTAAACGATATGTCTTCAATAAAAAAACCTGATCTCTATTCATTTCAAGAACGGGCACGAGTTGCAATAATTTTTGTTGGCCTATGTTTTGGATTATTGGCTATACGCTTGTTTTGGTTACAAATCATTAGCCATCAACAATATTCGACACTTGCAGATAGCAATCGCATTGCAATCGTACCGGTGCCCGCCAATCGAGGCTTGCTGATTGACCGCAACGGGATTGTGATTGGGCGTAATTACTCAGCACTAACTTTGGAAGTAGATGCCTCACAAATTAATGGCAACGTAGACGATCTCATCAATGAGCTTTCGGAGATTATTCAAATTAGCCCTAGAGATCGCCGAAACTTTAAACGTGCCCTCGAAGATTCTCGAAACATGGGTACATTTCCCTTGCGTTCCATGCTGACCGAAGCCGAGATGGCTCGCTTTCTAGCCAATCGATATCGCTTTCCGGGTGTTGATGTCAGCGCACGTAACTTTCGTGAATACCCCTATAACGAATTAGCATCCCATTTAATCGGTTATATCGGACGAGTTTCACAAAAAGATAAAGAAAGAATGCAAAACGAGCTTCTGGAAACGAGGGGCAGTCAAGACCCTTATGCGCTTCAGGGCGCATTTTTGCCCGGCATTCAATATGTTGGCAAAATTGGTATCGAACAAACCTATGAAAGAATTTTGCGCGGCGTTCCAGGCTATGATGAAGTAGAAATTACGGCTGGCGGTAAGCCCGTTCGTACTCTTTCAAGCACGCCATCCATCCCTGGTAAAAATGTCATTCTCTCAATTGACATTAAATTTCAAGCGCTAGTTGAGCAACTGTATGGCAAGCATCGCGGGGCCTTTGTGGCCATTGAGCCCGAAACCGGCGATATTCTAGCCTTCGTTTCAAAGCCCAATTTCAATCCCAATGACTTTGTCGAAGGAATTGATCCTGTCACTTGGAAGGAATTGAATGAGTCAAAGGAAAAACCCCTTTATAACCGGCCCCTAAAGGGTATTTATCCGCCGGCATCCACCTACAAACCTTTCATGGCACTTGCTGCGCTTGAACTTAATAAACGCAAAGCCGAAGATGCGATTGCAGATCCGGGATTTTTTACCTTTGGTAATCACACCTTTCGTGACGATAAAGTAGGCGGCCATGGAATGGTCAATATGGAAAAATCCATTGTGGAATCGTGTGATACCTACTACTACCTCTTAGCGCGCGACATGGGCGTCAACATGATGCACGATTTTATGAAACCATTGGGCTTTGGTCAGATTACTGGGATTGATTTAGAGGGTGAAGCAAAAGGTGTCTTGCCATCCACAGAGTGGAAAAAGACAGCCTTCAAAAAACCAGAGCAGCAAAAGTGGTTTGAGGGTGAGACCATCTCACTGGGTATTGGACAAGGCTATAACGCATTCACCATTTTGCAATTGGCACATGGCCTTGCAAATGTTCTCAATTATGGTGTGGTCATGAAACCTCATATTGCTAAAGCCATTGAGGATCCATTCACGCGGCAAAAGGAACTCACCACCCCCAAGGAAAGCTATCGCATTGATCTCAAGCCAGAAAATATTGAGCTTATTAAAAAATCGATGGTCGAGGTGAATAAATCAGGAACATCTGCATCGTCATTTCGTAATGCCACCTACAGTGCGGGAGGCAAAACAGGCACTGCTCAGGTATTTAGCTTGAACTCTAAAACGTATCACCACGCCTCAACCCCTGAGTTTCTTCGCGATCATGCTTTATTTGTGACCTACGCACCCAATGACAAACCAAAAATTGCAATTGCGATGGTTGTTGAAAATGCCGGTTTTGGTGCCCAGCATGCTGCGCCGATTGCGCGCAAAGCGCTTGACTATTACATTGATGGTAAATGGCCTAAGGAGATTCCGGAATGGAAAAGAGTGCCTTAGTTCGGCTTAAATTAATCCTCCTTCACCTGTTTAATGGCTTTGATGCTCGCCTGGGTTTCATTTTCTTGGCCCTTGCATTTATTAGTTTTATTGTTTTTTTATCGGCCGGGCAGGGTACCCCCGTGGCTCTTGTTGACCAAATACGTAACTTGGCCATTGCCTTTGTCATCATGTGGGCGGTTTCACAAATCCCGCCCAAATGGCTTGAAACTGCTGCGGTTTGGATCTATGGCATTGGCATTGCGCTATTAATCGCCGTTGCTCTTTTTGGATTGATTAAAAAAGGGGCCAGACGCTGGGTCAATGTTGGTATTGTTATTCAGCCATCGGAGATTATGAAGATTGCAGTACCACTCATACTCGCTTGGTATTTTCAAAAACGTGAGGGTATTCGCTCAGCAGTTGATTATCTTGTAGCAGCAATATTGCTAGCTTTACCGGTATTTCTGATTGCTCGCCAACCCGATCTTGGGACTGCACTATTGGTTCTCGCCTCGGGTCTCTATGTCATTATTTTGGCGGGCTTACCATGGCGTTGGATCATTCCCGTTGTGGCGATTGCTGGAGTTGCCATTTTATTTCTTGTTGTATTTGGTGGCAGCATATGTGCGCCCGACATCAATTGGCCACTAATTCGGGAATATCAAAAAAATAGGATTTGTACCTTACTTGATCCATCAAGCGATCCGCTTGGAAAAGGTTTTCATACCATTCAAGCAGTTATTGCGGTTGGATCGGGCGGCTTTTTTGGTAAAGGTTGGCGTGAAGGTACTCAATCCCACTTAGAATTTATTCCTGAAAAACATACCGATTTTGTCTTTGCTGTCTTTGCTGAAGAGTTTGGATTTCTTGGCAATATTCTTTTGATCCTTCTATTTTTTGCGCTTATTAAGCGTGGCTTAGCGATCTCAGTCAATGCGCCTACTTTATTTACGCGCCTCCTAGGGGGCGCCATTAGTATGATTTTCTTCACCTATGCCTTTGTCAATATCGGCATGGTCACAGGACTTCTTCCAGTGGTTGGGGTTCCGCTTCCGCTCCTCAGTTATGGCGGAACCGCCCTTGTAACGCTTGGGTTTGGAGCTGGTATCTTGATGAGCATTCATCGCCATCGACGTCTCGTACAAAGCTAAGTAGTAATAAAAACGGCAACAAAAAACCCAGCCGAAGCTGGGTTTGTAAGAGATCGCTATCGATTACTTTTTACGCTTATTGACAGCGTCTTTAAATGCCTTGCCAGCAGAAAACTTCACAGTCTTTGAAGCGGCAATTTTGAGAGGCTCGCCAGTTTTTGGATTACGGCCCATACGAGCGGCACGTTTGCCAGAAGCAAATGTTCCAAAACCGATTAATTGCACTGAGTCACCTTTAGTTACTGCTTTGATGATGTGCTCAATAGCAGAATTTAATGCGTACTCTGCTTTTGCTTTAGAAATTTCGGCATCGTCAGCAATTGCTGCGATTAAGTCTGCTTTATTCAAGTGAAGCTCCTTGTTAATTGTTCATTGTGTTGCGCATATGCGCTGGCATAATTGTAAACACAAAATGTTATAAAAATAAATAATCTTTTGAAAAAAATTGGCCGGGGATCTTTTTAGAATATGGCTAATCTAAAACAACTAAGTCAACGATAAAATACGGTGTTTCCGCAAAACACTTCGTCGGCAAACCCACGTGCTGCTCATACTGCAATGTAACTTTACGCCCCATATTGGCGTTAATCTTATTGGCAACGGCATCATTGCGCACCGAAAAGAAGAACTTTTCAGACATGGTTCCTGGCATCGAGACCATCACCAGCTCACCCTCCCAGGTCTTACAGAGCCAGCCCCGCTTGGAGAACTTTTGAACATAGCCGGCGCGTTCACCCTCAGCATAGCTCCAATGAAGCATTAGATAGGTATAGCCGGCGGTTAAAACGCCGCCAATCAGAATTAAAATAAGAAGTGATCGAAAAAAACGTGCCATACAAGTTACTGAAATAAAAAACTATCTTACTGGATTAAATTGACTAAAGAGGATGAGTTTATGATTCGCCCCATTACAGCTTCTTATTTCATTGGTGTCTGCTCCTTGCTCCTGTTTTCAGGGACCTCATTGGCCAACTCTGGCGAATCAATCTATCAGCAGGTTTGCGCAAGTTGTCATACCCCCGGGGTGGCCGGGGCCCCGAAGTTGGGCGACAAAGCCAAATGGGCCGCGCTAATTAAGGAAGGCCAGGTTCAGATTACGGCCCATGGCTACGTTGGGGTTCGTGGCATGCCCGCTAAAGGGGGAAGACCAGATTTGGGCATAAATGATTTTGCTGCATCGGTTGTCTATATGGCTAATCAATCCGGCGCAAGCTGGAAGAATCCAGATGATGCCATGTTGAAAAAAATTGATGCAGAGATTCAGCGTCGTCAGGCGCAGCTTCGTAAATAGGCGTTGGAATGGAGATTCGTCACGGTATTTTTCTGATTTTTTTAGTTTCAGCTCTATTTATTTATTTTCGGGGCAAGGTGCGCTTTGGCTTACTACGCTCCTTCACTGATTATGTGGTGTTATTAGCGCCCATCAATACATTGATTTATTTGTTTTCTAAAGTGGGTCGTAGCCCTTACCTACCCGTTAATGAGTTTCCAAAATTACAACCCCTGAAAGATCACTGGCAGATCATTCGGGATGAAGCCTTGGCTCTTCAAGATAGCGGGCAAATTCGTCAAGCAACGGGTTACAACGACATTGGTTTTAATTGCTTTTTTCGAACTGGCTGGAAACGTTTTTATCTATATTGGTACGCCAAGGATTTACCGTCGGCTGAAGAATCCTGTCCCCAAACAGTCGCTCTACTTAAGTCGATTCCAAGTATCAAGGCGGCTATGTTTGCATCGCTGCCCCCCGGAGCAAAATTAGTTCGCCATCGTGATCCTTACGCCGGGTCATTGCGCTACCATTTGGGTCTTATAACCCCGAACAGCCCACACTGTTTTATTGATGTCGATGGTGAACCCTACTATTGGAAGGATGGCGAGGCGGTTGTGTTTGATGAAACCTACATCCACTTTGCAGCCAATAATACCGACCATCAACGGATTGTCTTGTTTTGCGATATTGAGAGGCCGCTCCACACCAAAATGATGCGAAACTTTAATCGCTGGTTTGGTTTACAAGTAATGAGTGCTGCGGCCTCACAAAATGTTGAGGGTGAATCGCTCGGTTTTGTAAATGTCCTTTTTACTTATTTTTATCGACTGCGCATGCAGACGAAAAAGCTAAAGGCCTCACACCGCGAGATCTACTACATTGGCAAATGGGTTTTAATTATTAGCCTACTTTGGTTGATATTTTGGTAATGGAAAAAATTCGGGTCTCCAAACTATTATCTGAACGTGGTTTGTGTTCAAGGCGAGAAGCGGATGCCTATATTGAACAAGGTTTGGTGACTGTTGATGGCGAAGTCGTTCAAGAATTAGGTACTCGAGCTTTTCGGCACCAAACGATTGAATTGCGTTCTGGCGCCAAGCGTCAACAAGAACAACGCCTCACCATCTTATTAAATAAGCCGGTGGGTTATATTTCGCATTTAGATGACGAGCAACAATACAAGCCAGCGGCATCACTCATCATTCCAGAGAATCAATTTGTTGGCGCCGCCAATCAAACCGAACGGTCGCAATTCAGAGGCCTTGCGCCAGCGGGCCGCCTCGACATTGATTCCTCTGGTTTATTCGTTCTTACCCAAGATGGGCGAATCGCTAAGTTGTTAATCGGGGAAGATAGCCCGATTGAAAAAGAATATCTAGTTCGTGTTAGTGGCAATTTATCTGATGCGGGTTTACGCTCTTTGCAGCACGGACTATCGCTCGATGGCAAAGCACTAAAACCAGCTAAGGTGAGTTGGCAAAACGAAGATCAACTACGTTTTGTATTACGAGAGGGTCGCAAACGACAAATTCGGAGGATGTGTGAGCTCGTTGATCTCACTGTCATTGGTCTAAAACGAATCCGTATTGGTCAAATAAACCTAGGGTCACTTCCAAGCGGTCAGTGGCGTAGCTTAGGTAAGCAAGAGCACTTTTAGACGAATACAGGAAAGAGTGTCAATTGCATGGCGCGTTCGCGAACGGGCAATAATGCGGAGTACTCTGGACTATTGGCCCAACGCTTCGCATCCTCTAAGCTTGGAAAACTAAGCTCAACGAAGGTATCAAACGGTGCCGCATTTAGCTGATTCCAAAGGGGGCTGTTGCAAACCCCCCTACGCATTACTTTACCCCCATAGAGCTCAACGGTTGCACCAACCTGTACGCGATAGTCATCAAAATCTTTTGGGCTCTGGATTTTAAATATTCCGATTACATGAACGCTCATAAGGGTCCTTAATTCATCAACTGAGCATGATATCGTTCATGTAGCTCTTGGGGATTTGAAATGCTAGTATGAAGGTCTTTAAGTAAGCCATCATGCAGCCGATAGATACAGCCATGAATTGAAATGGTTTGTCCATTGGCCCAGGCATCTTGGACAATATTGGTTTGTCCAATATTAATGACCTGCTCTAATACATTAAGCTCACACAATCGATCCAAGCGAGCATTCTCTTCCTCAATGGAACAAAGTTCGTGATGATGCTTATCGTGGACATCTTTAATATGTCGGATCCAGTTGTCCGCAATTCCAATGCGGGTATTGTTCATTGCTGCAGCAATTCCTGAACATCCGTAATGCCCAACCACAATAATGTGTTTGACTTTTAAACGGTCGATTGCAAATTGAATTACCGATAGCGCATTGAAGTCAGTATGAACGACGATATTCGCGATGTTGCGATGAACAAATACTTCGCCCGGCTTGAGCCCAACAATTTGATTAGCAGGAACACGCGAATCCGAACACCCTATCCACAGATACTCGGGATTTTGCTGATCAACTAATCTTGAAAAATAATCAGGGTCAACACTCGTCACCGACTCGATCCACTGCCGATTTTGCTCAAAGAGTCGCTCAAGATCGGGCTTTGAATTGTTATTACCCATTTTTTATTCCTCAGTTAGCAATTAAGTCTAATATACAAGATCATGATAACTGCGCCCTTATGAACCATTGAAGCCATGAGAATTGTTTCAAGTTTTCTGTGTGGATTTTTTTATTCTGCTAGTGCAAAACAGCTTTGCACAAGATGCCCCTATCGAAGCGCAACCATCTAGTTTTTTGGGCCTTAAGAACGACTCCTTTTACTACAGCAAACAATCAATTTTAGAGTTATGGGCGTATCAAAACGGCTACGGAAATGATGATCTCAGCGATATGTATAAGTTACGTTTCTATCAGCCGCTCTCCATTCATCAGTGGAAAGGAATGATGCGCATTGATACCGCAATTAGCTCCACTTGGGGGCCTAATGCTCCCGGACAAAGTAGTGGTCAATTTAGTGCGGGTAATACCATGCTCACGATTTGGGGAATGCCTCCTGCATTTTTATCTAACCTGTATCTTAATTTGGGGGGTCGCATTATTTTTCCATTTGGCAACAATGGTCAGTGGGCGGTTGGCCCACAAGTAAGCGCAACATTTACTCCACAGTCTCCCAGCAAGTCCTTGCTGTCTGACTTTTCACCTTTGGTTCGCTACATGTATGGCTTTGATAGCAAAAATAATTCCTTTGCAGCCAATCCCTCACAACCCCCACTGTTGCGAACACTTCAGTTATTTCCAACCGTCGGATTGCAATTAACTCCCGCTACACAAATCCGATTTTGGGATGAGAACGGGATGCTCTACAACACAGCCGGTGGTGGTTGGTTTATACCGCTTGATGCAATGGTGACTCATTCCATCAGTAAGCATCTTTTATTTGCCGTCGGGGCCAGCAAAGAGGTAGTACAAACGTTCCAGGCCTACGATTGGTCGATCTATGGAAAAATTTCTTTACGGTTTTGAGAATGGACGCTCGATGGGCCGGGCAACAAAAAACCACCCGTAGGTGGTTCTTGTTCATCGAGGAGAAACTCCTTTTAGGCAGCAGCCTTACTGCCAGCGCCTAAAAACTCAACAATTTTCTTAGCAGTTTCAATATAGCGCTCATTCATTTTGCGATATTGAGCCAATTCCGCCATTAATGGGTTCTCAACCTGCTCAAAGGACGCATCTTCATAACCTGGGTGGTATGGCGCTTCGTCAACAAGCTTGCTATTCATAGATCCTCCAAAAGTAAAAGTAATTTGATGGAATCAATGTAGCATAGGGAATTACAAAATAAATCTATATAAATCAATAACTTATATTATTAGCATTGCTTACGAGCAGGTTTTTTGTAAGGGCTGTTTCATTTTTCAGCAAATCATTTCGTATTACGAAAAATTGAACGATTTATTTGCATCCCTCTCAATTGCCGCCATCCCCTCTGCTACCGAATATCGAGCACGGTAATCAAATGCATTCTTTGCCTTGTTGATGGAGACGGTAAATGGATAGCCCATGGTTCGCACTGCCTCACGCACAAGTGGTGGCTCGCCTTTGAGTGGCAAGTAATTCCAGCCATTTTCTGTAAATCGCGCCAAAGGCCATGCAATCGTTAGTGGGATGGATAAGGTCGGCACTGCATAAGCACCCGCCCGTAATCGTGCGCTCAGAAATTCGCGCAGAATCATTCGCTCCGCGTCCCGAATAAAAAATGCTCCGCTAGCAACATTTGCTGTTAGTACTTGCAAGACAGCTTGGCATAAATTTCCGATATAACAGGTGGAGTAGGAATAGCGACCATGACCAAACCAACCAAACTGTCCACGATCTGCAGCAGGTCCGATTTGGCGATCGATCATATCTCCGCTACCCCAAACAAGAGCGGGTCGTAACGCAATCGTGCTTAAAGAACCCGACGCGCTCGACAGCACTAATTGTTCAGCTTGCGCTTTTGAATGGGCATAACGTAATGAATCTTGATAGCAAATTAATATATCTTCTGTCGCATTTTCGATTGGCACAGGATCATTGAGCACCACATTTGCACAACTCATGTAAATAAATTTCCGAATACTCTCTTGAGTTGCGGCCTCAAGCAAGCGTTTCGTCAACTGAATATTAAGATTTTCATAAAGCAATTTTGGGCCCCAAAGCCCAACGTGAGCCGCACAATGAATCACGCAATCGTGGCCACGAATCAATGATCGCAAATCATTCGTCAATAGAAGATCGATCTGGGCCGTATTAACCCCACGCTGATTTAAAGATTTCGCATGCGCCTCAGATCTGGCGGTCGCACTTACCGAATAACCTTCCTCTAAAAGGCGGCTTACCAAATGCCGCCCTATAAATCCGGTGGCGCCAGTGATTAATATTTTCATCTTTGCTATGCTAGCGTAGTTCATTTACATAGAAAATTAATTACTCTTGAGTATTTATTGGATTTCACTACTTCTTGCGGGCGCCTGTGAAATAGGCTGGCCCTTAGGATTAAAGCTTGCTGATCTACCCAATATGAAAATTTGGGGCATTGGCATTGCTGTGATCAGCATGGCGCTAAGCGGGGCGCTGCTTTGGTACTCTCTAAAGGAGATTCCGATTGGAACGGCCTATGCCGTTTGGACATCAATTGGAGCAGTGGGTACGTTTACTCTGGGGGTCTTGGTTTTTGGTGACCCGAATATTCCAATTCGCTGGATTGGTGTTGTGCTAATTCTGCTTGGCGTGATCCTGCTCAAAATGGGTTGATGCTCACTGCGTTTTAACCCTCAAGCTCAATTTGCAATGCTTTCATGAGCTCACAAACTTTAAGTGCTCGCGCTTTATAAAAAGCGGCTCCCGCCCATAGGCTTTGATGCTCGGCATTATGTGAACGAGCTGCGGCTTGGCGTAATGCGCCCGTTAATGTATTTTGTATTGGAAATGGCAGGGTTGGCTTACCTTCCATATGTCGAGTAAACGCATTCTCAATACCCCGAGCCCAGCGCCCTGAGAAGCCTTTTGTAAAAATACTTGATTGCGAATTCTCGGCTAAGAGAAGACCCTTATATTCGGAAGAGGCCCCGGATTCAGTGCAAGACAAAAAAGCGGATCCCATTTGAACAGCGCTAGCTCCACAATCTAAAGCCTTTCGAATATCGCTGCCGTCCATAATGCCCACGGCAGCAACTAC
>Ga0194130_10001473_pt1 | contig 37899 bp, 35 predicted proteins | sample TA2KigsurfametaG_FD_160084 | JGI IMG/M metagenome (GOLD analysis project Ga0194130, IMG submission 160084) | Freshwater microbial communities from Lake Tanganyika, Tanzania - TA2015050 Kigoma 12 surface | ecosystem: Environmental > Aquatic > Freshwater > Lake | place: Tanzania: Lake Tanganyika...
TTTCATTTTTTGTTGAAAGCGTTTTTAATAATTCACTGGTCTTTTGGTCCGAATTAGCAATAGAAGACTCTAGTTCCTTTTTTCTAGTTTTAAAATTTTGTTTTTCAATAGATTGAACCGTTTTCAAACTATCCAAACGTGTTGATAGAATTTGAATTTGTTCTTTTTTAGATTGGGCATTTCCAAAAAAATAGAAACTCGTGATAACAATTAAAAAAACTAGCCGCAAAATAATTAATTTGATTTAGAAATTATACAATCGCATTTTTTAACAAAAAAACCACAAAAATCATCGTCAACAACTTTCATGTTTTCATCATATAGATATAGTTTGTTATTCTTAAACTCGAAATATTCACATCCAAAGGCATGTCCACCACTGACATCAAATAAATTGGATAATTTAAATTTTTTATTTAATTCAAGTTTGACTTTAAATAAAGTTTCTGTTTCGGATGTCCTTCCATGCTCATCATGCCCTCCACATTCCTGTTCAGCAATGATAAAACCATTTTTTATTTCGATACAAACAGTACAAACTCCAGTTCCGGGCCCTGTTGGTGGGGGTATACAATAATTTCCAGAATATGATTCAATTTCTTTTCTTTCTTCTTCAACTAATTTTAAGGAATCTTTAATTCGTTGTTCTTCTTTTTCTTTCAAAATTTTAGCTTCATTTTCATCTGAAGATTTATCATTTGATGTTGAGTTGTTTTTTGTTCCATCATTTTCATTTTGGCAACTTAAAATCGTTGTTAAAAGTAAGAGTGATAAGATGAGTTTATTCATATATATTAATTTCCCCCAAAAATACCAAAACCATGTAACTCCTGCAAGGACAAAAAGCTTATCTTAAATTTATTTAACCCCACCCAACCATCCACCATCTTTTTCGTCCAACTACTACTATGGATTTTTGGGAAGTTTTTAAATATACGCTTTGGATTATTGGTGGAGCCTTGTTTTTGCTAATTGTTGTTTTGTCGTTTATTGTATCACGGGGATTGGAGCGCAGAGATGGACCAACTGGGAAGCCGTTTACCTTTCACGAACGGATTTTCTATAACGTTGCGAATGATTTGATGAGCTATGCAAGAATTTTTAAAATTACCTACAACGAGATAAATATCATCGTTTACTTTTTCCTTATTCCTTTTTCTTGGTCGGTATTGTTGGATCTAATTTTTGAGTTTCACTACCTGAAAATTGCTTTCGGGGTGTTTGCCTTGGGATTTTATTTCTTGTGTCGTGATTTTCGTGCCTTCTCCGATAAACTCTTTCGACAATCGGTGAATTTCCTCAATTATTTTAATCGGTTTGGAAGCACTTACATCATTACTTCGGTATGGATTTGTGTATTCGTTCCTGCGAGCATTTATGCATTTTTGATATATTTACTGTTTCGATAATTTACAGGTATGCCGGTTCAGAATATTGTTTCAATCACCACCAATAGCGGGTTCAAAACCATAGAAATTCATCACGATGACCTTTCTCAATTGAAATGGCCAGTAGATGTGTTGGTGATTTCGGCATTTGAAGGTGGATATAATCCTATTCCTGGAACTTTAATACATGCGCTGGAAACCAATTGTAAGTTGAATGTTCGTGAATTATTCAATACAAGATTATACGATTTTCGGGATTCTTTGCATGCATGGGTTTCTCAAAAAATCGAAAACAATTCCTTTTCGTATATCGTGTGCTTGGAAGGCATGAATAGTAATGCAAATGATGCTGAGAGACTGGAGGGTCAACTCGAAGATTTATTGGCTGTTATATCAGTGCTTCAACAAAAAGGTATTTCTGTGAATACCATCGCCCTACCCTTTTTAGGAACCGGGCTACAACGCGTTAATCCAAAAGTGTTAGTTCCCTTGCTCATAAAAAAATCAAAAGAACTTTTAGAAACGGTTCACGCGACTCAAACATTATATTTCGTTCACCCCAAAATGGAGGCCGTAGAATTATTCAATAACGAAATAAATAACTTATTGCACCGAGGTCCAGATCGTTTGGAACAATTGCGACGTGATACAGAGGTCGCCAATATGCTGGATGTAATTTCAGTTAAGCTCACCAAAATGAAAACTAATTTTGCATGGAACTCAATGCACTCTGTCGATGAATTGACAAGGAGAATCACGCAAGACGATATTCGTTTTTACGAATTAGGGATTTTAACCCGAAGGGCAATGGAGGCCATTTTGAAATCCTTGCTTAAATCGGATAGTTTTATGACACTTTCCGAGATGGTTTTTGAACTCAAACGCTTTAATATTTCATCTTGGATGATGAGCTATATGCATACCTTGCGTTCATTTGGAAATTTCTTAGCACACGACTCCGATTTGGATGACCCTTCTATGCAAATGACCAAGGAAGACGTATTATTTTTTATCAAAGCACTCGATCGTTTCGTGGATATTATTTCAAATCATTGCCGCAACCAATAGGTGTGCAATTCCACTGCATAGTTCGATTGTAATCTTTGTGTATTAAAAACATCTGGCTTCGGTCAGGTATAATACTAACTAAAAAATTGATTAAGATGATTATTGAAATTACCGCGGACAATTACGAAGCAATTGTTCAGCAAAATGAAAAACCCGTATTACTTGACTTCTACGCAACATGGTGTGAACCGTGTAAAACTTTATTACCAACTCTTGAAAAACTCGCAGAGGAATTTGCAGATACTGTCCTAGTTGCTAAGGTATGTTTGGATGAAGAGTTTAAGTATAATCAAGAAATCGGGTTACAATTTGGTGTTAAACAAATTCCGACTGTCCTGTTATTGAAAAATGGAGAAAAAATTGATAAAAAGGTTGGCTTAAGTGAAAATCCAAAGAAAACCTTCACAGACATGTTAAATAAACATATTTAAAAGAATAAAGATGGAAACAATGAAAAACGTTGAGAACATTAAGAAATCTATTGCGATTTTCTTAGAGATGGAGAATATTAATTTCACGACAGTTGAAGACAACGAACGACGTGTTTTGCTGCACATCAATCAGACTTTCAACCAAGGAATCATGGGGTATTACATTGATTATCAAATCAAGAATAGTATAATTCAATTTATGAGTTACACCAACCAAACCATCCCTGAAGCGAGGCGTGCAGAGGTTCAAAACTATTACAGTCGTGTGAATGATAACAATACACATTGGGGTACAATTCACCTCAATGTAGAAACGGGAGCTACCTTTTCAAGATCCTCGCTTGCGCTGGACGACATTCAGGATGTTAGCACGACTCTTATTGGTCGGTATTTTTCAATCAATAATTACAATATAGGAACCTACTTTGAAGGTGCATTGAAAATTGGATATGGAAATAAAACGGCAGCAGAGGTATATCACGAGGTAATCAATGCCGTTGATACTCGATTGAATTGATTGCCTAATTTTACACTTTAAATAATTACATAATTGAACATGCAAGATCACATGAAATTCAAAGATTTAGGCGCTATTAAGCTGGGTGAATTGGCATTTGAAATTGGCGATTACACCTGTGCGCTTGATCATTTATTCAAAGCTTATAATAAGTTAAAAGATTATCAAGGCGACGAATTTGAAATGAATTCATTGATGGGGAATCTAAGTTTTAAAATAAAGGAATCAATTGGAAGACAAGGTGACGGGAAATCAATTTTATTGTACGAAACATGGAAGCTTTCCAAAAGTTCCTTCGTTCGAGGAAACCAATGTGATAAGTCACTTTTCTTAGATAAGTTCAATAAATTGGATCGAAATCCAATATCAGCTGAAAAACAAGCAATTTTCAACAGAGGGCATGAATTCGAGGATTTCATACGCAGAAACAAATTCCCAGGTGGTATAAATGTTAAAGAAAAGGTTGGCAATTTCTTTTATTTCAATTCGTACACCAACTATTTGACGGAAGATTCGACAACCAAAGTGATTTATGAAGCTTCTATAATTGAAGATGAAGTTTTAGTCATGTGCGACATACTCGTCAAGAACGAAGAAGGCAAAATTGATGTTTTTGAGATCAAGCTAAATACAGAAATAAACGATGCAATAAAATCCGATTTGGCTATTCAATACACAATTTGCAAGAAACGATTTGGCACACAATTAAATTCATTCAATCTAATTCTTCGTTCAAATGATGAGAATAAACCATTTAACAAAATAGATGTAACGGAGGAGGTTTCCAAACTAACTCATGAAGTTGAAACGCAAATTGCTCATTTTAAAAATGTGCTAACGAATCAGGAACCTTCTATTTCCATGGGACATCAGTGCACTCAGCCATACGCATGTGATTTCACAAACTACTGCGAAGCTAGAATCAGTTGATTCTGCGATCACTTATATACTGTTTGCATCTGTTCTATGCGATTTTGAATAGTCAAACGCAAAGATTCCGGTGAAAGCACTTCCACATCTTCTCCAAAGGATAAAATTACTTGCTCCAACTCAGGATTGGGAATCAATTTTAGTGTCACATGTAATCCTTTGTCTGTCCACTTATTGCGCTGAGTTTCATGTAAGGGTTTAGTCTCAACGTATTTGGCGCGTTTCTCATTGAAAAGTAGTTCAATCTTTTGCACTTCTTTGTCGAAGCGCGTAACACCAATTATGTCAGATAAGTAATCTTCCCAATCGAAATCAAATGTTTGGTACTGAGTAGTTGAATCGGTGATTTCTTCAATTCGATCCAAGGAAAGCGTCCATTTGAAATTTTCTACCTCCTGATTAAGGCCAAAAATAAACCACCGATTATTGTATTGCTTTATATAATATGGATGAAAAATGAAGCTATAAGATTCCCCAGTAAATGGTTTATAGGTCACCCAAAGCGCACGTTTTTGAACGATAGCATTGAATAGGGGAGAAATCCATTTGTAACCGGAATAATCAATATTGGTTTCGAACGAAATAACTTTTTCATCTCCGCCACCAAACTTGTTTTTAAGCATCACATTCATCCCTTCCACCCATTCAAAACCTGGACTACCAGAAAAACGTTGAAATAACTCCAAGGCGCTCTTCATTTGCTTTGCCTCCGTTTCGTTTAGCGGACTGTTGTGGATTGAGAATTTAGGATCGCTGTAAAAATAAACGTGTTTCTTCCCATTAAACATTTCACTTTCGATGGGTGCATCATATCCTCCTGCACTTCGCATGAATTGAATATCTGCTCGTAATTGACGTATGTTAATTCCACTACTTTTTGGATCATCCTCCAACAAGGCAATGTTCACTTCCTTCAACAAGTCGTCGAAGTTGTATCTCCTACCGGTATTTTGAAAACATCGATCGAGGGTTTTGTAGCGCAATAAGGCGTTTTTGTTGGTTGCCATGGGAGAAGGAATTTGAAAGTTTGGACAAAGATAATTATTTTGTGCAAGAATCTTGCATAGTTTAGAAAATTAGTTCAATAATCGTATGGATCGGTATTGTAATCATAGTCTTTGCCCGTGTAACTTTCAATCCAACGCATATCCATATCGTGCTCCCATTGTTTTCCTCTACTTGATGATTTTGATTCTGAGGAAAGCATACTGATAAGTACAAACATGACCATCAAACAAATGGTAACCGCAAACATAGGCCAATAATCAAGGCTGTAATTTAAGGATAAGGCAGAACAGAGCCAATTGAATCCATGCATCAACAACCAAGATAAAGGCAATGCAATAAGGATAAAAATAATGGATAATACGGTTAGCATAAACAACCACGCTATCAAATTTCGGAAGGTTAATTTTCGATTTTTAAATGTGTTTTTAGTCTTCATAATTTATTTTCATTTTAGTTATTATTGAGCGCATCCTGTCTTTTAAGTAGAGAGGTTCTTGTATAGTAATGTCTTGGCCATACGATAGGAGTAGCGCGATAAACTCCCTGTTTGGAATAATTTTAATTCGAATTTCGTAGAAATCCTCATCTAGTTTCTTAATTCGCTGAGTGGGGTGCAAGGGCTTTGTCTGAACAAATGGATAGGTTTCTTTATTGACGTGAAGTGTAATTTCTTGAGGTTCTTCATCGTATCGAATCACACCGACAATATCATAGAAGTATTCTTCCCAATCAATTGTACATTTTTCAAAACTTAGTTTTGGATTGATTTTCAAATTTTTTATCCGATCCAAGGGCAGGTGATAGGTTGGAAGATGCTGTTTTTGATGTTTCCCGAAAATATACCATCGATTGGCATATTGTTTTAAATAATGAGGATGAAAAACTACGGAGCGCGGTCGTTTACCAAAAGGTTCGTAATCAAACTCTACAACTTGTTCGTTAAGAATGGCATTGAAGAGAATAGGAACTAACTCGTTGCCAGCATAATCCAGATTCGATTCATAAGCAATGATTGGCTGCGAACGTTTGATGTATTGATCATCCAAGATGGATCCAATTTGATTTAACCAACCAAAATCTTCACGACCTTCAAATAAACGGAGAACAGAAATAGCTTGATCCAAAGATTTTAACTCAGTTTCATTCATGGAGGATTTTGAGATGGTAAAAGGACTCTCGTAGCAATAAATGCGTTCTCTACCTTTGATTTTCTGAATTATTGGAGCATCATAACCATCTGAACTCATCATAAATCGAATATCAACCCGTAATTGATGCTCACTGATTCCGTTGTAGTCTGGAAATTTCTCCAACAACACTCGATCAACCTCATCTTTTAGGTCCTTGAAGGTATATTCTTTCATTGTATTACAGAGACATCTGTCAATTACTTTGTACCTTAATAGTGCATTTTTATTCTGACTCATTTTCTAATTTTTTTTGAAATAGATAACTACCGAACTCCAAAGATTTCTTCTCTTGTTAAACCGATTGATAATTCGAATTGCTTTTTCGCATTGTTTTTCGTCGAACATTCCAAAATGGGTTTCTTCTTTGGGTAAATTCATCTTTGACGCAAGCCATACATAAGCTGCATCTCTTGATTTGAATATCTTGTTTTCCCACAAAGGATCAAAAGCAGCGTGCGCCTCCATCTTTTTTTGTCTCAATGCTCGATCGGCCAAGCGTCCCAATGATAGTCCTCTGCGGTAGGTGCCAACATAATGATCTGAATCCATTGTACACTGAATGAATTTTTTATCGTACCTCGAATAAGGTCCGAAAATAGCCTGATCGGTTACCACTTTTGTATCACATTGACAATAGGGACAAACCTTACCAGTTAGTATATTTTTTTTAGATTCTTCTTTCGAGTATAGAATATCCAAAGAATGGTAGGATACCTTGAGGTAATTATCATTTTCGTTGTACCAAATAAACCACTTCAATTCCCCTTCATGAATAGAGAATGAGCGTTTACCATCCGGTAAATTAGTGACGGAGATCCGAAGCGATAAGTCATAATTTTTCGTGTCGGCTTGTTCATAGAAACGTGGCTTATCTTCTTCAATTTTTTGCTCAACTAAATTCGATATAAATGATTTTGTTTCATCGGTTATTTCAGCTTTGAAGAAAATACTATTTCCTGAATTTTCGATGTAAGTTAGTTTTGTAATACAACGATTAAAAGGCAAGGGGAAAAGATAGTTGAGATTGGATTTTTGAAAACTTATTCTCTCAGGGTCTAACTTTTCTGTTTTATAAGTGGGTGTGTTTTCTTTCTTAAAAGAATAATCGCGCAATTTGAATTTGGGTTTCTTTTCCTTAAATTTCTTTTCTTTCACTAACTCAATTTTCACTGGTTCTTCAGGTTCAAGTTTTTTTTCCCACGTGTCAACGGTCACTGAAATTTTTCGTGAAATAGAAGTTTCAGGTTTTCTAAATTCATTGTTTTCTCTGTAATACATGCTCATAATTTTTAAATGTTTCACAAAGGTTTACTCAATTGCTGTTGGTTTTACTAACAACAATTAAAAACACTGCGATATTTTTTTCAAACTTCTGCTATAACTATTTGAAAAGTATAGATTTCACGGTAAATAGCGAATATTATCTAATATACAAAATAAAATTTAAATACGGATAATTTTAACGAAATAGGATGTTTTTTGGATAAAAAAGCACAATAAACACCGCCTAGTATTCTATGCAGAATCACTGCATCCTCGAAACCTACATTTGTATTCGAAAATAAAAACGTTATGGAAAAAAGATTTTACAAAGAAAATGAAATTTGGTACATCGACTTACCAGAATTTCTAGAACAAGGATTAGGCAGTAAAGCCAACTTGATGATGGTAGATGGTTCAGATGCCTTGCTTGATATGCTATCTAAAAATGAAACAGAAGTAACCGTCGAATTCAGCCACCTTCCTTTTGAGGGCGCAACCCACACCTTGCATGCTCAACAAATTGGTAGCAATCAATCGTTACTTTCCAAAATTGGTCACGCCTTCGTCTCCTACGGAATGTATTACAACGTACGTGAGCTGAACGACATGCGCATCTGGTTGTGTCCGGTAACGGAATACGTGTTTGGTGGAAGTTATCCAAGGGAAATTTTTGTGAAGGTGGTGGAAAGTAATGGAAAATAAATTATCTTCGGAAAGCAAATTATTTTTTAGTGTGCAGAATGAATGCATAGTAATGGATTAAATTTGTAGAAGTTCTTTGAAACACTTGCCAGAAGGTATTGATTCGTGGGTGCTGGTCTCAAATTTCGGTTTGAGACATGATCGGCATCTTCTCCCGACCTGTGTTGGGATGAATGTCACTTAGGAATTTATTGCAGTGTGTATTGATTTCAATGTCAATATGAAATTGTTATTTATGAATTTATTAGTGATTAATAGGTATTGATTTATACATACAAATAGAGTATCAGGCAGGTGTTTTCAAAGCTCTTCAAAACTTTAATATGAAAATTGAACAAGCACATATCAACCAAATACGACAACAATTTGCTGAACTTCAAAGCAAAGAGGACTTGGTGAAACTGTTAAGCGAGGCTAAGAACTTGTTGTATGGAGAGAAGTGTAAACCTGTTCAATTAAAATCATTGACCTATTACGCTAATCCTGAACTTTGTAAAAAACGTTATCAGACTTTTACAATAAAAAAAAAGTCAGGAGCAGACAGAACCATTAATTCTCCTGTAAAAGGATTAAAATCTATACTTCGTTCTCTAAACTTTGTACTTCAATGTGTATATGAACCACATGAAGCAGCAACAGGTTTTGTTTTGGAGAAGTCTATCGTTGATAATGCCAAAAAGCACGTAGGGCATCATTATGTCCTAAACATGGACTTAAAAGATTTCTTTCATACCTTCGATAGAAACAGAGTTAAGATGGGCTTCATCTATGAGCCATTTAACCTGAGCGGGGACAAAGAGCCTTTGGCTTTTCTGTTGGCAAGTCTTTGCACCCATCCTTTTGAAATTGATGGAAAGGAAAAAACTGTACTCCCACAAGGTAGCCCTACCTCTCCGACCTTAACTAACATTCTTTGTAAAAAGCTAGACCGTAGACTCACTGGTCTTGCCAACCGATTTGGTGCAACCTATACCAGATATGCTGATGACATAACCTTTTCGTCACAGCACAATATATACACGGATGAAGTATTTAATAATGAGCTAAAACGAATTATAGAAGAAGACCAAAAACTGATTATCAATCCAAAGAAAACACGTTTGCAGAAAGCTGGTTACCGTCAGGAAGCTACAGGCTTGATTGTAAACGACAAAGTTAATGTCCATAGGAGGTATGTAAAGCAAATCCGAATGTGGCTTTACTATTGGGAAAAGTACGGCTATGAAAAAGCGGAGCAGATTTTTAAGCGGGATTACCTTGTCGACAAAGGAAACGTAAAAAACCTGAACGCCAAATTGGAGAATGTGCTGGATGGGAAATTGGAGTTTTTGAAGATGGTGAAAGGAATTGAGGACGTGACTTATAAGGGGTTGAAGGAGAGGTTTGATCTATTAAACGGAATAAAAGTCAAGAAAGAAAATGAGAAAATTGACTTAGAAAATGTCGTAAATACAATCTTGAATAAAGGGCTTATTGAGGGAATAAACCTTTATGATAGGTATAAAAAAAGCTAAATATGAAGGATAGGGAAAAGCTTAAAAAACTTATTCAAATCATTGGAGACCTTTTAAATGTTGAAGGTAATGAATGGTTAACGGATGAAATATTGAAAACAATAGGAGAAACATCGTCAGTTGAAGAAATAGCAAAACACTCTGTTATTCAAAACATCCATGAATATTGTGTTGAGCAAAAAATTGAAAAGCAGGCAGTTGAGTTCTATAAATCATTCCCTATACAAGAAATAAGAGATCAACTGATTCTAGACTATAGAAAAATGGAGCACGAAAGGCGGAGAGATGACTTTGAGAATTTTTGTCTTTGTCTTTATCAACAAATTGAAAATATAACAAATTTCTTATTTGAAAATGGTGTTGTAGCGACTTGGAATAAAATAAAAAATTCAAGTGCAATCAAATCTTCTTATGACCAAAAACAAAAGCAATATATTCTCCCAACAAGTGGAGGAACATCAATTGAGAAGTTAGTCTTCCAAAATACGAATCCTATAAACGACCTTTCTAAATGGCATGCCAATAGGAAGTTTAGAGCATTATTGTATTTATTTTATTTTGACAAAAATGTAATAAAAGATGAATATGAATTTAATTCCGTCTATTACGTTCATGAAGAAATTTATCAAATGAGAAATCAAAATCATAGAGGAAATAACCCTTCTCAATATCAACAAAAAACACTTGACAAAATAAAGGGTAATGAGGCTAGGTACTATTTTAAATTTTATGGTTTCCTTCAAGATTTTGTTAATCATATCGAATTAGTTTATGCTAAAAAAACTGCACCTATAAATAGAAATATCGCACTACCAAATAAAACTAAGCCACAGAAAAATACCCTTGGTGCAATTAATCCTGACCTTGAAAAATTAAAGCAACAAATGGATAAAAATAAATAATGCATAAACACTGCATAGAAAAACAGAAACTTTAGAAAAAAATACTGAATTATTGTTTTACAGTTATGGAGAATAAAAAACTAGAATATATTATTTCGACCCAACTTGATGTATACTTATTATCAGACATCGGTCAGAAAAGCTCAATAATACCCCTCATGTATATTACATCTAATTATATGAAGACGTCATCAGGGAAAGGTTTGTATACTTATTATTCGAATGATATTTTTGATTCAAACCACGAAAAAATTGAAACAAACTCTTTTACTATTAATGGAATCACCTGTGAATTGACTGATAAAGAATTATGGTTAAAGAATCGGTATGGCGATTCCTCAGTAGTATTGAATGCAGTCATTAAGGATAGGATTGGAGTTGAGATAGAACTTCGTTTTAATCAGTATAGTATGAAAAACACTTTGAATTTGAGATTCAAGGATTTATTTGATTACATAAAATTACTTAGCCTAGTTGATACTCATAAAGCTCTAGAAATTGTGGAATTTAAAAACAATCAAATTAAGAAGCTTGAAAACAAAATAGCCAAGTTATCTAAAAAATAATTCATTAATATTTTTTCCATCAAAGCAATTAAGAACTAATTATTGTGAAAATTTTAAACCATTTCCGACATATAAATCTCACGAACGATCAACGCAATGCGCTGGAAATGCTTCATGCATTTTTAGAGAGTGATGAGCGAGTATTTATACTTCAAGGTTATGCGGGAAGTGGAAAAACAACCTTATTAACAGGTTTTGTCGAGTATCTGGAATCTCTAAAAAAGAAATACCAATTGATGGCACCAACGGGCAGAGCGGCAAAAATCATCAGAGATAAAACAAAGAAAGAAGCTACCACAATTCACCGTGGCATTTACAATTTTGAAAGATTGGATGCCATTGAAGCTGAAAATGAACGTGTGGAGGAACAATCATACCATTACGTTTTTCCGATAAATCAAATAAGTGATGATAAAAGCATATTGATTATTGACGAGGCATCTATGATTTCAAGCAAAGAATCAAAGCATGAGTTATTTACGTTCGGAACTGGTTTCTTGCTGAATGATCTTCTAACGTATGCTAAAGTTTCAGCAAGCAATAACAAGCTCATATTTGTTGGAGACCCTGCACAATTACAACCTGTAGGTGATAACAAATCACTCGCCCTTGACCCTGATTATTTTAGCAATGTCCTTAATCTAAGAATTAAGATAGTGGAATTGACAGAAGTAGTTCGTCAAAATGAAAATTTGATTTTAAAAAATGCCGAGAAAATAAGAAACTTGATTTTTTCAGAAAATCGTAAAGAATTAAAGTTTGATTATGATTCAGAAAGTTTCGTTCAATCAAATCCCAATGTTTTTTATGAGCATTTTGTAGATACTTTTCCATCTCCAAAAGTTGGTGATGGGATAATTATTGCTTATTCCAATGGCCAATGTTTTCATAACAATATAGCTATTAGGGAAAAGCTATTTCCTAATCAAAAGCATCTAGTGGTAGGTGATATTATTCTCATCAACAACAATAATTACCATACCTATGGCACTGAATTATTCAATGGAGATTTAGCACAAGTTGTGGAAGTAAATCCAGACACAATAAGTCAGTCAGCTCCGGTAATGGTAGATAAAAATGGAAAGAAGGAAAGAATAGTTATTTCATTAATGTTTAAGTGGGTTAAAATTCGACTACCGCATTTCTCAGAAGATATTTCATGCTTAATACATTACGACTTACTAAACTCAGTAAATAGGGATTTGAGTATAGATGAAATGAAAGCGGTGTACATTAATTTTTTAATCCGCTTTAATGAGAAGCAAAAGGAACGAAAAGAAAAAGGGTTAAATAGTTATAAAATAGGCAGTGAGGAATTTAAGAACGCTCTAAAGTCTGACCCATTTTTTAATGCTCTTAAAATTAAGTACGGATACAGCATTACTTGTCATAAATCGCAAGGTGGTGAATGGGAAAAAGTTTTTGTTGATTACAGTGGTAGAGTAAGTTTAAAAACAGAACCATTAAAATGGTGCTACACAGCTACTACCAGGGCAAGAGAATCCGTAATTTGTTTGAATGCACCAAACTTCGGAGTTTTTAGTAGACTGAACTTTAATCCTATAGGACAAATTGGTAATTTCCCTACAAATGCCTTTTCTTTTCTAGGGGTTAAAAATTCTCCTTTTCATAATAGCAACGCACACAAATGTAAAAGTATAAAATACTGGGAAATCTATGAAAAATTAGAGAATACACATTTTAAAATTGAAAATGTATTTTCTCCTATAAATGGATTTTTGGAAAGGTATTTTATAAGATGCGAGTATAACGAACTTATTCAGTTGGATGGGCATCACAATGGTGCAGGATACTTTACTCAAGCCTTCAAGGTAACAAGCGATAATGATCATCCCGCAGCCATTGAATTAGCTGCAATTTTTAACGCTCCCTATGAACGACAATACTTGATTGATTGGAATCCTGCGGAGTTTTTTCTAAAAGAATTACATTCTTATGTGTTACAAGCTTGTGATGAAAGTAAAAGTACCCTCACGAATGTTGTAAAAACAGGAAACTATGATTTGACCTATTACTTCATCACAGACTCAGTATGTTCATATATTCAGTTCTACTTCAATGGAAAAAACCAATTCACTTCTGCGATGCCAAAAAAAATTGGGTCAGAGGAAGATGAAAAGCTAAAATTAATCATATCAAATTTAGAGACCAATGCCAGCTAAAGAAATAAAAGAACTTCGTCAGGCCGGAAAGTTAGAGGAAGCTTATGCAATGGCAAAAGCAGAATTAGAGGCTGATTTGTCAAATATTTGGAGTAAGAGGAATTTAAGTTGGGTACTTTATGCTCAACTTGATGAAGTCGCATCAAATTTGGATGCTTTTATAGCGAAAATTAATGAGGTAAAAGATTTGGATTTACCTGCATCTGAAGAAATGTTTTTTGATAACATATCGATTGTTATCGCCAAGGCAGCCAGAGTTATTTCCCATGAAACTACTCAGGATTCTACCAAAATATATCTTTTGTTTGATGCTGTTAAAGATTTACCAATAAAGAGGGATTCCAAATGGTTTAGTGTGCTTTTTAGTGCAATGCACAAAGGAATGAAAGAATCCAATAGATATGTTGAATTTGCTGACTGGTGGGATCTTGAAAACCTCCGTTCGGAAGATTTTTTAAAAGAGGAATATAATAGTAAAAAAATAATGTCAATTGCCGAACAGGCATACATTACTTATGCTAAAAAACTTTTGGAAGGAACACCTTTAGATCCCTTTGGACAGCAAAAAGTGATTGACAAGGATAAGATCCAATCATTCTTGCCAAAATTGGACTATTTGATTGAGAAACAGCCTGACTATCAATATCCTCCTTACTTCAAAGCAAAACTTCTTTTAGCTTTGGGGAATGATGGAAATGTGCTTTCTGCATTTTTACCTTTTGCCAAGCAAAAAAGAAATGACTTTTGGGTATGGGAACTAATGGCAGAAATATTTTTAGAGAACAAAGAGATTCAGTTTGCGTGCTATTGTAAAGCCTTGAGCCTAAAAACACCTGAAGACTTTTTAATAAAATTAAGACAATCGTTTGCTGAAATGCTCATTCAAAAAAGTATGTTCAACGAAGCGAAAACGGAAATTCAAAAAGTTATTTCAACAAGGGAAAAACATCAATGGAAGATACCAAACCAAATCATGCAATGGACAGAAATGGAATGGTACAAATCAGCAAATTCCAAAAGAGATAATTCGGACTTGTATTTGAGTCAATTAAAACAGGCTGAGGAAATCTTGTTTCAAGATATCCCAGAAGAATTAATTGTTGTTGAGTTTGTAAATGAAAACAAGAATATCCTATCTTTTGTCAAAGACAAGCAAAAACATGGATTCTTCAATTATACAGGGAAATTAATAAAGCCTCAAATAGGTGATCTTTTGAAGGTACGCTTTAATGGAGCAGGTCAAAATGGATTTTATAAGGTTTTGAGTTCGGAAAAAGCCGGTCCCAATTTAACGGCTGATGCTAAAAAGTCATTTGAAGGTGAAATTAAAATAAATGAAGAAGGAAAATTTGGTTTTGTTGATGATGTTTTTGTAGAGCCATCCATCGTTTCAAGATTAAATCTTCAAAATTCTCAAAGCGTATCTGGAAATGCCATTTTATCTTTTAATAAAAAGAAAAATCAATGGGGTTGGAAGATGATAGAAATTAACTCTGAAAAGAAGAATAATGGATAGAAAATTAGCGGAATACAATTTAAAGAAAGCTTTTGGGTTTGATCAATTTTATGACGAACAATGGGAGGCTATTTCTAGAGTTTTAAATGGTGAAAGGATATTAATGATTCAAAAAACGGGTTTCGGTAAATCACTCTGTTTTCAGTTTCCGGCCACTCAAATGCAAGGACTTACAATCATTTTTTCGCCGTTAATTGCATTAATGCGCGACCAGGTGAAAAGCCTAAAATCAAAAGGAATAAAAGCTGCAGCAATTAACTCTGAAGAATTACCCGAAGATAACTATCAAAATCTTGAGGAGGCAGTTCGTGGTAATCTTTCCATGCTTTACATTGCACCGGAAAGACTTGGTGACAATCAGTTCATGGAAACAATTAAAAAGATGAATACAAACGTATCCTTGGTGGTTATTGATGAAGCTCATTGTATTTCCGTTTGGGGACATGATTTCCGACCTGATTATAGAAGGATATTAAATCTTATTAAAGTTTTACCAGTTACAATTCCTATTATAGCAACCACAGCTACAGCAACTAAAAGAACAGAAGGGGATATTCTAAAACAGATAGGTGGTAGAATGACTGTTGTTCGCGGCAACTTACTTAGAGAAAACTTCCAGTTATACGTAACGACTGTTAAAAGTGAAGATGAGAAAATGAAATTTATTGCTCAGCAAGTTTCAAGAATAGATGGAACAGGAATAATTTATACTGGTACACGCGTTAACACAGAGATTTATTCAAAATGGTTGAACTATATTGGAATTTCCTCAATAGGGTATAATGCAGGTCTTGATACAGAAAAGAGAATTGAAATTGAACAAGGTTTAATAACTAACCGTTGGAAAGTGATTGTTTCAACCAACGCTTTGGGGATGGGTATTGACAAACCTGACTTACGCTTTGTAATTCATACTCAAATTCCTCAGTCGATTATACATTATTATCAAGAAATAGGTCGAGTCGGGAGAGATGGGAAAAAATCAGAAATCATTTTATTATATGATAATTTCACAGATGAAAACACTATTGAAGAGGACCTTAAGCTCCCTTTATCTTTCATTGAAAATGCAAGACCATCGATTTCTCAATATAACAAGGTAATAAACGCTATAAAAGAAGATCCTTTGAGCGAAAGTGAAATCATGCGAAAAACAAATTTACGTCAGCAACAAGTTCGTGTGATAAAATCTGACTTGATCGATCAAAAAATTGCCACAGAAATCAACGATAATAAAACTAAAAAATTGGAGTTTAGGTTTGGTGCACCAGATATTGATAGGAAGCCATTTGATGACCTTAAATCTCATAAAAAAGAAGAGTTGTTTCTATTAAGAGATTACATTAACTCAAAGTCGTCGAGAATGAATTACTTGTGTACCTATTTAGGGGATGTTCAAGTTGAAAATATACGAAATTGTGATAATACAAATCTTTCTAAACTTAAGTATTTCGAATCGGTCAATATCGAAAGTCAATTGATTGAGTTTTGGGATAATTTCTTCCCTATCATATCTATGGCTCCGGAAACTTCATTGGATAAAGGAAAGTACGTATTAAGTTCTCCATTTTGGACGAAATATGAATTGAAGATTAATAATTTATCATTGGGAAAATTACACGATCCCAAAATGTTTTTAGCGTTAATTCCTGCTGAAGACAAGGAACAAGTTGAAAGTAGATTAATCAAGAAACACCTTGAGAAAGCAAAAATTACTGATGTAGTTGCGACGAGTTATTATAGCTATCCAAAGGTGGGTAATGCAATTAGAAAATCGAAATATCAAAATGGGGGCGATTTTCCCATTTTTCTAGTTGAAAGAATGAAAAGAGCTTATTGTCTGAATCTTTTAGATTTGAAGATAGACCTTATCTTATTCATTCCACCAACTGAATCAGGTCAATTAGTTGAGAATCTATCTAAAAAACTAGGTAATTTATTAAATTTACCAGTACTTAACATAATCAAAAAAGCAAAAAATACTCAACCTCAGAAATTATTTGAAAATAAATATTTAAAAGCCGATAATGTAAATGGTGCTTTTGCATTATTTGATTCAAATTTAATTGTAGGTAAACGAATTCTACTAATTGATGATGTTATCGACAGTGGTGCAACAATTAAAGAAGTCAGTAAATTATTAAATATTAATGGAGCTGAATTAATCGCTCCAATGGTATTAGCTAAAACCGTAGGAGGGGATCAATTATGATGTCAAATGAATCAACTTATTGGTATGCTTTTCATCGAGTAAAGATTGGTAATAAGCGTAAAAATGAGATTATTGAAAAAATGCTTACTGAAAAGCTGAACGTCATAGATCTTTTTGAATTAAACAGAAACATACTTTCTGAAAGGTTGTCTCTCGATGAAAACGATTTGAATTGTTTGGAATTGGTTAAGCAGAATTTATCGAATATTTCTTTTTTAACGGAAGATTTGGAAAATCAAGGGTTTCAGATTATTTCAATACTCAATATAAATTATCCAGAGAAGTATAAAATAAAACTAAAATATAATTCGCCTCCCGTATTATTTATGAAAGGTAATCTGGAATTATTAAAACTTGGTTCAATTTCCATTGTAGGTAGTAGAAAAGCGAGTAGTTTGAGTATTGAATTTAGCCAAAACCTCGCTAAAACAGCTGCAAAAACAAATAGAACTGTGGTTAGCGGTGGCGCCTCAGGTATTGATACCTATGCATCTGAAACGGCTGTTTTAAATGGAGGGACAACTATTATTATTCTTGCTGAAGGCATTAAAAAATTTAAAGGATATCGAAACTATTATAAATCGATGACTCAGGGGAATTTGCTCGTCATCAGCTGTTTTGATCCAGATGATAATTGGCATACATTTAAAGCACAAGAACGTAACCCATTAATTTATGCACTCGGTGATAAAGTGTTTATAGCTGAATCAGGTGAAAAAGGAGGTACCATAAATGGTGCATTACATGCTCTTAAAGAACATTGGGAAGTATTTATTCGCTTCCCTGATGAATCTGAAATGAATGCAAATTCATTATTAATAAGAAAAGGTTGCATTCCAGTCGATAATAGAGGCAAACCAATTGAAATCAATTTGCCTAAAAGTGAACTTGAGTTAGAAATAGAGGTCATTGGTAGTGTCGAGAGTTTATTAAATGGAAAACAAATGTCAATTAAAGAAATCATAAAGGCACTTAATTTAGATTGGAAGGGCACCAAGCTTTCTGGACTTATAAAAAGAAGCGATAAAATAATTTCTATTGGCGGTAACCCCATTAAATATGAATTGAAAAATAATAATTTGATTAATAAACAGGGGGAGTTATTTTAATGGCTCATTCAACCACTAAATGCAACTTTTAGATTTCGTGGTGAAATAAATTTCAAAACAGGAAGCAAACCAAAAAGATTTCCCTCTCTGTTTCAAGGAAAGAGTTATTTTACCCCGTTAAATCGCCAAAAATAAAGTTGTAATGTCATACTAACTTTCTTATGAGTAAAGATACACAATTGAGGTATTATTAAATGCTGGAAAACCACAAAAAGAAATCGCTGAGTTCTAAGGAAAGTTATATTGTGATAAAGCCTATATTGTGCAATTGAAACGGAAAACAATGTGGATGCTAATCTTTTAATCAATCAGAATAAGTGGATATCTCATGAGGAATATTTGGAAATGCAATCTAATGCAGACGAATGCAATTATGATTATTCTGATTTCCAATTTTATGGGTTTTTTGAAGGGGATTCCAATATTTATAATGAATACATGGGTTAATATTTAAAACCCCATATACAATAAAAATTATTGATTAAGAACTGAAAATACGTTCATCATTAATTGTGCAGATACACCACACAGATAAGATTTAATTTCGTAATGTGAAAAAAACATAAACCGAAAAAAAATATTTTTAAAACTTATTCTCTCGCTATGATAATAAATGACCTCTACAAAAAGTACTTTCAAAAGTCTAAAATTTTTATGTATCCATTACTTGGTTTTGAGCGTGGAAATGTCGTTCCTGAGGAAGTATATTTTTCCATTAGTGATAAGTACAAGCCCGAGGATAGAAAACTTGTTCTTGTGTACGACCCCAGAATGGATTTAAAATATGAATCTTTTAAAGAAGATAGATTAGTTAATCATAAACTACTACATGAACGTTTAGAAGATCAAAATGGCAATGACATTTTTGTCTTCGACATGTCGTCCTTCGCTGCTGATTGGGATTTATTTTTTGCCGGAAAGTACAGCCAAATGTCGCTAAAAATTAGAAATGAGATTTTAAATTTCTTTGAGAAAAATAGCGGGAACTACATATATGTGAATAGTTTTCTATTTCCTGAAAAATGGTTCAAACGGTATGCTGAAATTTTGGATGTGTCAGAAGAATTGCTCAAAGAAGTAGGCGAACTGTGTGACATACCTAATCTGGAGAAGGAACAATTAAACCTTGTTTTCAGACAAGAATACGACACTCCATTAGTTAGAGACATCTCTGAAGTCAAAGTGCATTTTAACCAATGTGACAGATGTAACGGACAAGGACACATTCCAAAGTACAATCATATTTCAAATGGTATTTGCTTTAAGTGCTATGGTCGTAACAGCGTAAAAAACCTCGTAGCATAATATTTTCAATTTATACAATTTAAAACAAAAACAAATGCAACTAACAGCAAAACTAATTGAAGTTCTGGCTATTCAAACCGGACAAGGTAAAAATGGTGAATGGCGTAAGCAAGATATTATCGTAGAAACAGACGGTCAATATCCAAAGAAGATTTGCATTTCGCTTTGGGGAGATAAAATCACGGACACAAACCTTAAAATTGGTCAACAATATAGATATGATCTTGACATTGAAAGTAGAGAATATTCAGGTCGTTGGTATACAGATATCAAAGCATGGCGCATAGAGTCATCAAATAACGAGAATCCGTATACTGAAGCGCCCTTGCCTCTATCATCACTTCCACCTCTAGATATGGAAGGTGAGGATGACAATTCTAACCTGCCCTTTTAAAGCAATGATAAATCTTAACAATTAACATAACAGAAAAAGTAAATCGGAATTGATCATTTAACTCAAAGCAATTAATATAAAAAACAAAGTAATTCTATCAACCATAGCAATCTAGTGGTCGTTCATTTGTTAGGCTATCATTGACTTGTTAATTGTCGAACTACTCATATGGAAACACCTCATATTCGAAACATTGATCATACTTACAAAAATGCTTTATGAAAAAGAAAAAAAACATCTTACCGAAATTTAGCGTAATGCATAAAATCCGTTTGGGAGCTGTTCGTCAAGGAATTTTTGATGGACACTTTCGAACAAAAACTGTAGAATCAAAAAAAGTGTTTAACCGGAATCGAATTAAACCTGAAACGACATAAAACTCCGTTAGATAGAATTATTTTTACATTTTAATTGCAATATTACAAACGAAAGAAATCTCACATGAAATTAAATAAATCAGAAATTGGTTTAATAATGACACTTTTAACGTTGTCCTTTATTGGCTTCATAATAAAGCTACCCGCTATTTTTAGAAGTCACGACAGAGAGTTACATTTTCTTTTTTATCTTCTTTTCGCCTTGTTTCTCACCTTGCTTTGCGCACAAAAAAAGGTATTGAACCACATTCTAATTTCATTTTTTCTATTTTTATTTGGGATAGGAATTGAGTGGATGCAAGAGATTTCTAACAAAATTCTGCATAAGAAAATCCATGGGCGCTTTGATCCTGAGGATGTGTTTTTTAATGCTTTAGGCTTAGTGTGTGCCTCTGGATTTTGGTTCACCTATTTGATAGTAAATAAAATTTTAAATTCTAATAACAATGAAAACCCGCATTAACCCTGAAACTGGAAAAGAAGAATACTGGAACCAACCTCCTGGACTACCTGGTATTTGGATGACCCGTGGCTTCTGCGATCGCTGCCAACCTTTCTACACGTGCTTGGGCCTAATTGATCTTAGCGATGCCGAATGGCAAAGCGTTGAGAATTTAATGGCTGAGACCAACGATATTTTAGGCGTAAAAAAGGTTCTTGAAAAGAAGGATTTAAAAACGTGTGGGAGTTGAGGGGGTGAAAGGACTTCGTTTTGAAAATAAAATGATCTCCCAACCATCAACGTAAAAAGTGAAGAACAAATTCAATTTTAGCAGGAATGCATTTTACAGGGTTCTTCACCTACCCACTTTACTTAAAAAATCACCAATTTCCAGTAATTGTCGGTGGACTTCTTTGACAGCCCATTCTTCTTTTATTCTTAGAAATTCTTGTTTATCTTTCAAAAGACGTTTTGATTCAGATTGTAACATTTCATAAAATTCATTTCTGATCTTTTGATAATTAGTTTTCAATTCAACATCCAAACTCAATTCAGAAATTATTGATAATACTATTTCATGCTCCTTTAATTGTTCTGAAGAAGGCAAGGGTGAAAGTCTTTTTTCCAATAAAATCATTCGTGTATCGAGAAGAACCGTTTTAAGTTCCCTTTCCTTCTCTCGAATCTCAGATGCTTTCTCATAATATTGACTTTGAATTGCTTCCTCCTTTTGTGTGAGCAATTTAGCTAATTGTAATTTAATTTCAAGTACATACTCCTGGATTTGGAGCAATTTTGATAGTTCGCTCATGAGTTTAGTATTTATAGTCAAAAAACATAAAGTCCACATCGCATAAATCGATACGAGTAATTTTACCATCTTGTACTTCTATAAAAAGAGTCACCTGATTTTGATCACCGTTATTATTCCGTTGAGTAATTAGAAGACATGGTTTCAACAAGTGACTTGTCCACTTTTGTGACATTTTCAATTCTGCCGATACTTTGGTCTTGTTCCTCGCATTGCGCAATGTTTGTAGTTTTCCATTGAAATAGTTCAAAAATGACTGCTTGCCTTTTAATGATTCTATCACCCATTGTGAGTTATATTCCACTTGTTCATCGAGCAATGAAATTAGTTTATTTGAATTCAAGGTGTTCCAGCATGTTGCATAAATCTCCAGAATTTCTATTTCGGTTTTGTGTTCTTCGTTTGTCATTTCTTTTCTTGTTTTAATTTTTTGATCTTTCTACATCCATTGGGTGAGCCACAGTTATCCATTTTGAATAGTCTATTCCGTAAAAATTAAAGTAATTTCCGGGAGCTTCTTTCTCGATTACATCTATTTTGGCTGTCCCGGCAGGTAATGCCGGAAAAATGAGCGAATAACTGAAAAATTCTCCTTTTCTTTTGAAGAAGTGCTTTGTGGGCGCAATTGGAATTCCAATGGCACGAAGAAGTCTGTATTTTGTGGTTGAACCAACAGGTGAGATATACGCATTTTTGTCCATATCAATCCAACCACCATTGTGATATTCATTAGATGATCGAAAAATAAAATCAATGCGCGTATATTCGTCAGAAATTTCAATGCTTTTCATGCGATGATTCAATGTGTGATCTAAGGCATTTGGATTATACAATTTAATCGTTGTTGGCAACGTTGTTTCGCGCACTACTTCCAGTTGTTTTTCAATTTTTGTTTCCATGTTTTAAAATTTTATGGTACAAAGAAAAATCGAGTTTCCGTATTCAATATACGGAATGAAAAATAAGTTGTACTTTTAGTAAAACTTTGAAAAATGCCGATAAACAAAAGCGCTTACAGACGATACAAAATCATCGATCAGCTTGTGCTGAATAAGATGAAACGGTTTCCAACCATGACCGAAATCATAGATGCTTGTTGGGACAAACTGGGAATTGATACCTCACCTGAAACCATTCAAAAAGACATGGCTAATATGCGGAAGTTACCGCCAGAAGGTTTTGATGCTCCTATCTATTACGACCACAAAGGAAGAGGCTATGCTTATTCGGACCCGGATTATGAATTAGGAGGAGTTTCGTTATCGGATACAGATATTGAAACAATTAGAGAATCGATTGAATTTATTCAAACCATTGGGGGTTCCCGAATCAGCGAGAAATTCAACCATGCTATGGAGAAAATATTGTCAACATCGATAGAAGAATTTTCAGCGGGAAATACCAAACAAGCCATTTTGCAGACTATGAATCCGCCAAAATCACGTGGTTTTGAGCATTTCGATTTGTTTTACAAGGCTTGTCGTGAAAAAACTCCCGTTTCATTGGTGCATTACTCATACAAAAAACGAAATTTCAGTGTACTTACGATTCATCCTTTTATGATTAAAGAATTTGAAAATAAATGGTACGTAATGGGCTTTTCTGAAAAACACAATCAGATTCGTACTTTTGGATTAGACCGGGTTTTTGATCCCTTTTTATTGAAAAAGAAATACATTCCAGTTGATAAATCAACTTGCGAAAAGGAAGCTCATGATTATTATGGCGTTTTCCCTATTCCTAACCAGAAAAAACAAGGTGTTAAAATACACGTAAGCGCATTAGTAACGAATTATTTTGAGGCCTATCCGATACACGAAAGCCAAGTAATCGAAAAAGAAGCAAATGGTTCATCGGTAATTAGTTTCAACTTGATACCTACCATAGAATTAACCCGTCTGTTTTTATCACACGGCTATCATGTTAAAGTAATAGAACCCAAATGGTTGATTGAATTTACCGAAAACTTAAAGTAACATGAAAAGTAAAACAAGTGAGCCGATATTATTCGAAATCGCAGAAAATAAAGATCTAGCGGACAATCCTAAAGTGCTACGCGTCATCTTAGACCCCAAATTCACACGGATCGACTTTGGCTACAATGCAACTGGACAGTACATTAAAGGAGGCTGGATACGCATGTCACCTAAGACGTATGTAGAAGTGCAAGGTTTAGCTGAGAAATTTCTTTTAACAGAAACAACAGGAATTACGATTGCTCCCAAAAAAGTGGTGTTTCAATCGGTCAAAGACTGGCAATTTTTCACCTTGTATTTTCAACCCATTCCGCAGAAAGATTGTGTAATAAATATCATTGAAGAAGAAAATCCAACGCCAGATGATTTCAACTATTATGGAATTGAGCTGAAGATGAATGAGGGAGTTGGGATATTACAAAATTTGTAGCAATCAGTAATTTACAATTTATTGATAAGCTTAAAAATACGTATTCACCGCAAATTCAAATTGATCAATAAAGATTTGCTTAAATGGACCTATGTCCCATTTTAAGCTCAAACAACCCCAAAAATGAGTTCTATTTCACTTTATTTTGAGCCGTATCCATCTTCTCCTCTTCTGCCTTACCGGCAGACAAGTGAGGGGAGATTAAGAGGGGTGACTCAAACACATATCAAACTCGGTTAGAGCGGGGTGACTCAAAAAAACTAACATCATCAAGAAAAAAGTGGAAAAACCCCGACCCCGTACAAAGAATACGGACTGCCTTCTTTTCTTTGTCTCAAATTAAGTGATAAAGTTTTACCGGATATTTAAAACTGTTAAATGAAGCTGCTCATTTTTCAAAAACGGTGTAAACCTGTCACTAATGGAAATACCCATCCACATGGAGAAGCGAACCCTGACTTGCACGATCTGAAGTTTTATCACTTACGGCGGTCAGGGTATGTTAACTAACACGAAAAACAAAAAAACATGAGCAATCTTTTAGACAACGATTATTTTAGAGACTTCTTGCAACAAGCAGATGAAGCGTTGATGGTATGCACTTCCATTCATTATTTGCCGTATCGCGCCATAGAACAATCCTTGATAAACAACGAGGAATATTTCCATCTCTTTATTTGCGACAACTACCCGGAGTTTAACCTCAGCGATACGGAAGAAAACAGCGAAAACAAAGCATTCATACGTCAAGAAATTACCGGTTTTCTCTGCAAACAAACACGCCAAGAAAAAGTAGAAATCTACCTAGGTTTCATGACCTCGTATGGTGTTATTGAAGACTTGATGTATTTAGGTCTGGAAGAACGGGAAGAACTGGTCAGAGATCTGGGATTGAATGAAGGATAAAACCATAAAAATGAAAGATAAATCATCAAAAAAAACTGTTAGTTCTAAGGACAAAAAAGCGAATAAAAGGGACTTATCCTATAGACGCATTCTAACCTACGAAGAAGCATTGGAACAGCAAAAACGCAACAACCCGGATGCTTTTCGAGACTGAACGACTGGCTAAGGAACGCTAAAAACAAGGGCGCAAGAGACAATAACTGCATCTATGCATACCTTGACGAACCGCTTGTTATACGCTTGGAGATCACGATCAGTGATCGTTCTTATGTTTTCTGAAGCTGTGATGAGAAGGACGAAGACCGCTTTTTCTTTTCTTTAATTTCTTTAAGTTAATTTTATAAATAAATGTAAAAATATGAACCGTATTATTGGATTGATAATTGGGTTTTTAGTTAGTGTTTCAGTTTATGGACAAACTGATTTAAAATCGAAGACAGCGGAACTTGAAGCACTTAAAACAAAGGAGAAAGATTTAGTTGCTGAAATTGAAATTCTAAAATTGGCTGAGCTACGTAATATGATGAAGTCAGTTGGATATCCTAGTAGTAAGAGGGGATTAGAAATCATTGAGCATTCAGGAATGATTTTAGGATTTAATTGTGATTATGATATGGCGGAATGGAGTTTTCACATGCTAACTCCAGATGTTACGTTCGGAAATGTATCAAGGTCTGATGATTTTAGAGTAGATGAAAAAGTAAAATGTGGTAGTGCAGTTGAAGCAGATTATTTCCTACGAAAGGAGGAAGCGGACGGGACTTTTTCTGATGATGGTTTTGGATTTGATCGTGGGCATTTAGCTCCTTCCGCAGATTTTAGGTGGTCTTCAATTGCACTAAGTGAATCGTATTATTATAGCAATATGACTCCGCAAAGGAAGGAGTTTAATCGAGAATCGTGGGCTGATTTGGAGGGTTTACTTAGGTCAGTTGTTGACCAAGAGAAAAAAACATTTTACATTCTTACTGGACCTGTTTTAAACGATGGCTTGCCAATTATTGAACGTTCAGTAAACAAGTTACGCATTCCTCAATTACACTATAAAATAATTGTTGATGTATCACAGGATAAGCCCAGAGGTATGGCTTTCTTGATGCCAAACAAAAAATGTGAAGGAAGATTGAGTGAGTATGTTGTGAGTATTGATAGTATTGAACAATTAACTGGGCTTGATTTTTTTCCATCAATTGATGATGCTTTGGAATTAAGAATTGAATCTAAATCTGATTTTAATAATTGGATGACTCAGCGTAACGCTAATGATGTTGAGCCATTGAGTCCTTTTGAATTACCAAAAGATCATTTCAATACGCAGCAAGCATCATCAAAAGTAGGAACTATAGTTTCTATTGTAGGAAAGGTTGTAAGCACGAAGTTTATTCCAAAGTCACAATCTACATTTTTGAATTTGGATCAGTCCTTTCCTAATCAAATATTCAGTATCAATATTTGGAAAAATGGACGAAGGAACTTTAGCTATAGACCAGAAGAAGAATTGAAGGGAAAATACATCGTTGTTACAGGAAAAGTAGAATTAGATAAAAATGGAATTCCCTCAATAAATGTGACTAAAGAAGAGCAAATTCAAATTTGGGATGAGGAAGAATAATCCTTGAAACTTGGTGTTTTTTTAGTTTTTCTTTCTCCGGTATTTACCTCTTGTTTGGTAATAATACCGTGAACGATTTTGATTTTTGATTGCGTTTTTGTCTGTACTAACTTTTCTGCGGACGTGCCCTTTGCGTGTTTGACCTTTGTAGTTTACGGAGGGTTTGACATAAGTGCCGCCAGCTTTATCCGATTTCTTGAAATCGCAAGATGGAATGGAAAATGTTAGGACGCCAAATGAAACCAAGAAAAGTAAGTTGACCAAACAACCTCGTGATGTTTTGTTGTACACTGCTTTTTTTGGATTTGTGAACCACCCAAATCCTTTCGGTGCTTTGAAACCTAAATTGTGGCTAATAACTCGCTTCAATGATGTGCGTGCGGCTATTCGTTTGGCTTTTTGCTTCTCTCCACTTCTTTTCGAGTTGAAATTCGTATCTTTAATCTTTCAATGAACAACCAAAAAATATCCATTCGTTTTTTTAATGACCGCGAGGTTCGAGCTGTTTGGGACGAGGAAAACGCCAAATGGTGGTTCAGCGTATTGGATATTGTTGCTGTGCTAACCGATCAAGACGATTACACGAAAACCAGAAATTATTGGAAATACCTGAAGGCAAAATTGAAGAAAGAAAAACATGAGTTGGTTAGTCTCACTACCCAACTGAAACTTCAAGCAGCAGATGGAAAAAAATATAAAACCGATATGTTGGATAGTGATAGGGTGATTTTGCTGGCTAAAAATTTTCCGAATATCGGAGCTATGAAATTTCTAGATTGGTTTTTATATAGTGATAATAGCATCGATGGTCAAAGTAAGAAAAAAGCATATGCTTTATTTGAAAGTTCATTCATAGAAAGTATCGAAGTTGGAACAACCAAGGGCTTGCAGCAAATCCATGCCTACCTTTTTGGTGGACTGTATGACTTTGCTGGTCAAATTCGACAAAAGAATATTTCAAAAGGTGGTTTTCAATTTGCTGTATCCCGATTTCTGGGTGAAACACTCAAACAAATTGAGGATTTGCCCGAAAATAACTTTGATGAAATCGTGGAGAAATATGTTGAGATGAACATTGCGCATCCATTTATGGAAGGTAATGGAAGAAGCGCGAGAATTTGGTTGGATTTAATTCTTAAGAAACGACTCAAAAAATGTGTGGATTGGAGCCAAATTTCCAAGGGCGACTATATGAATGCCATGATTGCAAGTCCTATCAATAGTCAATTGCTAAAAACCACTATTTTATATGCCCTGACCGATAAAATCAACGATCGAGAAATGTACATGAAGGGAATTGATTACTCGTATTATTACGAGGAGAATGAGTAGATTTTTAACCCAAATTCAATAATCACTTCCTCCTATACTTACTCCTCGTTTTTTAATAATACCGTGACCGATTTTGGTTGAGGATGGCGTATTTATCTGTGCTTACTTTTATGCGGACGTGTCGTTTGCGTGTTTGACAAGCTTAGATTAAGATTGTCAATAATCGTATTATAATCATTTGTTAATTTGCGAAATTCAATGATTTTTCAAAAACCTCAAGATGTTTTGCCAAAACAGTTAATTCTTTTTCATGTGCATCTATTTTAGGGTGTGAGATTTCAATTTTAACCGATTGATTTTTCCAAATAGTTTTAAGAAAAAGATGATTGTGATTGTTTACGAAAACATCTTTTTCCTCCCTAAATAAAGGAGATTCTGTAGATAACTCTTTAACGAGGTGCGTATTCTCTATTTTCCATCCTTCAGGAATAGATTCAACTGATCTTGCCTTTGGAAGTGATATTTCATTTAAAGGCTCAATATCTGAAATGGGCAGATTTAAATCTTCCTTTTTTAAATCACTTTTCAATAAATTTAATTCAACAAAATCTGCACAATTAATCAATTGTTCGAAGGCATTTTGAATTTCTTCTTGACTTAATAAATTATTATCTAACGTTGTGAGAAACAAGGGTAATTCAGTAGCCATGTATATACCCCAAATAGACCCTGTTCTTTGCGATGGATCCACACATAATTTTACATTTCGGTTGTAAATTGACTTTATTGCATCACTGGTAGAAAAAGTTGTTTTAAAAAATTTCGAAAATTTCGAAATTGGCGCTAAAGGTGTTTTTAATCGGACGCAATAAACGCTATTTCCATAAATTCCAGTACCAATTGGATCAAGTATTGTTTCAATTACAACTGGTTGTTTCCGGGTGTTCAATTGTGGATCTACCAATAATTTAAATTCACCATCTTGTTCGAAAGAAAAGATTTGGGAATTATATTTTGTCAGAGATGAAATTGCGTTAAAAATTGCTTGATGAAAGGGTTTAAGGGTTATTGTTTCACGATTTTTATATTCACATTTAATGGAAGTAAAGTCTTCATTTGTTGTAGGATAAGGATCACCTATTTCATTTTGAATGGGAGAACGCAAGAATTGCAACCAATCTTCATTGTCTGTTTGCTGAAAATCAAAACCATCAGAGTTTTCTGTAATTGCACCTTTATCAATTATGCGTTCTTCAAAATACTTACGTTTTACAAATCTTTTTAGTTGATCTTCATCGATACTATTCCTCAAAAATGGATAATAAATCAAAAGGTTTGCATCCTCATTTTTTTCAAGCTCACGCTCTATCTTGCCGAACATACGATCGATTCTGCCTATTCGCTGTTCATTATCACCTGGTGTCCAAGCCATGCCATAATGGTAGATAGTTTTACAAAAATACTGAAGATTCACCCCTTCTTGTAAAACCGAAGTGGCAACCAAAAAATCAGGATAAAAAGGCGTATTAAAACAACGAAGGACTTTCTGATTGGAATTATCGGCATTGTAAGGATAAATAGGCTGTGCATTATTGAATGAATCCCAACTTTCTGTTAAAAGCTCACTTAAACTATTGATGCTGAAAACTTTGCTGTAGATTGTTTTAAAATGGAGAATACTCTCTTTGATTTGGTTATACAGTCTTTGACCCTTTAATTCTGCCCTAACGAGCTCGCAAAATACTTGATAATGTTTTAAAGGTGAAGTAAAGAAAGTGGATTCACTTCGAAGATAGACTTCATACAGCCAAGCTACAGCAATAGAAGCGAGCAATGTGCCTTTCTCAATAAAATTGGAAAAGGACTCTCTTTCATAAAAGTTAAGTTCTTCATAAGCTTTTATAATTAGGTCTTTTTCTTTGTCTTCAGATAGCACCTCAAAAAAGAGCGTTAGCAACGTATGAATCGGTTTGTCTATTATTGTAGGATTATCCAAAGGTTGTTTTGTAAGTAAAAGACTTTGAATATCCTTACTTATCGCTACATCCTTGATTTTTATAGTTCTGTAAATTAATGCTGAAAGGTAAAAATTTTCTAAGTGTCTTGAGCCTATTTCAAATCGATGAGAATTGAGATTCAGGTAGGGTTCTTTATAATAATCGGCTCCAATTGAAAAAAATAAGGAAAAAATAGAAGGTTTTGAATGAGAAAACTTCAACCTAAAATTTGAGGCATCAGTAGCTGGAATAGCATCTTGTTTAATTATCTTGAATAAATTAAGAATTTTAGACTGAGGAATTTTTCCTGATATTTCCTCCCGTATAATTGCACGTTGGTCATTGAATTCATGTTCTTCATCAAGTTCAATATTCTTTCCCTTTGAATTGTGAAAACTTTTTCTATCCAATTCAGCAAATGGAATTTTGTCACTCAAAAAAGCGAGTTTATAGGTCTTGTGTAATCGTTCATCTTCAAATTCAATGATTCGTTTGGCTATTTCATAAACAGATGCAATTCGACGAACGAATACAACTCCCTTTTCATTTTTATGGTTTTGACTCAAATCCGTAACTAATTTATCGTATTTTGGATGCTTGGGATTTGACTTAAAAACATACTTATATTTTGAGGAGATATCTAATAATATTTGAGTATCTGAACCTGTTGTGAAATCTGAAGAATTTTGTAAAAGAGCATCTTCTTGTGGCTCTGTATTTTGTTCATTTTTAACTTGTTTTTCTGTAGGAATGAATTCAACACCTTCCAAGTAGCGCATCATCCTATTTGCACCCTGACCACCACTTTTTTTCTTTTTGAAAAGTTCTTTGGCTAATTGATGTTGATAGAGCGCAAAAAAAGATTCACTCAATGGATCATTTTCAAAATTACTTTCTGAGGCAAGTTCTCTTCTGTAATTGTATTTATTCAGCCCTTTTTTACTTAATCTCCTCAATCTTCTAACGCAGATTTTCTCTAGAATCATGTTGTATGGTAAATCATTGAATTGATCTGAGAAATAAGCAACAATATTATGGATGTCTTTTGAGGAACTATGATTTGGAGTTGCTGTTAGCAACAAAACCTTTTCTGCTATTGGTGAATAATCATTTGAATCTGGTTTTCCGAAAAATAGTGATGCAGAATTAACTTTTAAGCTTGTTCCTTCTCTCCTTCTCAAATAATGCGCTTCATCAATAATAATGAGATCAAAATAAGGTTCTCCGGTGGGACTATACCGCATTATTTCATTGCGTAATAGCCTCATCAATTCGTTATTATAAGACAAGTCTTTGTTTTTACTCAAACTTTTGGCAGGATCTAACTCTTCAATACCAAGCTTTTCTAATCTTTCTATACTGCGATCGGCGGCCATTAAGGAACTAAAAGATGAAATTTTAGCAACAAACAATTGACCCCATCCTTGTTGTATTTCTTTAGTTAAATGATACAAGTTCCCTGTTTGAATCATTTTTTTTACAGGTACTTGTCCAGCAATGGATTTTACGATTTCATCCGTGTGTTTGTAGTGATGTCGGATAAAATTGAGGTATTCTTTTTCCCAATTCCTGCCGATTTCTTCCCTCGGAACCAGGACTAATATTTTTGCATTCGGTTTTTCGTTCCATAAAGCAGCAATAACGCTTAAAGATTGTATGGTTTTACCCATACCAACCTCATCTGCCAATAAAGCCAATCTATGTTCTTGAAGTAAATTGTAAATTTTGGCAGTTCCTTTAACTTGTAAACTACACATGTCTGTCCCTTCTGAAGAATAGACCCATTCTTTATCTCGGACATTAAATCTTACAATTTTATCAATATATTCTGGGGTAATCTTCATTTTACTCTTCCTTCAATAATTGATGAATATAGCCTTCCCATTGATTTTGTAGCTTGGAGTCATTAATATTAAGGTAACTTTTTAGTGATCCGTTTTCAAGTTGATTTAATGATTCATTTTCGTCTTGAATTAGTGTATTGTATTTTTGAATTAAAACATTTGTTTTTTCAATTAAAAACCATAAATAAATAGGACTTTTTTTGAAATTACTTGGGTCACCTTTCAATACTCTTGACAATTCCGTGAGATGTTGACTCAATTCTGTTATGCTTCCCGGTAGCACGCGACCAATTTTAATCAAATTCTTTTTGCGTTCTGATGGTTCATTTATTTTTTGCGTTTCACTAATTCGATTGCTAATGCATTCAAAAGCATAGAAACTCATAAACCAAGCATTGCTTCCGGTTCCGGAGAGTATTTGCTTGCTATTGTCATACATCTCGTAACCCTCCATTTCTGAAGAATAAATCAATCGTTGAAGTTCTTGTTTATCTTCTGGACGTTCATTTACCCAACCTTTCATTAAATCGTCTAAATTCTCAAATCGATGAGTTGGACGGTTGGCAAATCCAACTTCTCGAAAATAGCCCGAATAGCAAACTTCATCATTTTGCACAACTTTATAATAACGATTGGTTACAAGTGATTTAATTGCTTCTCGACAATTTATACCATACTTCAATTCATGTATGCTCTTTAGTCCTAGGCCAGGAACTTCAATACTTGTATCAAGTGATAGGCTATTAAGGAGCTCATCAAAAGTTGGGCTTGCTAATTCAATACGAAGCAATTCCCAATTTAGAACCAAATCAATGACAATGGGAAAATTTACTAAGAGTTCTTGTTTTTCGTCTTGCAATTCTGCTGCTTCAGAACAAATTGGATAATGTAATATTTCTAAATGATTTGTCAGCTCCTTTTTGATGTTAGAATCAATTCGAGAAATAATTCCTGCCTCAATGTTATTGCCTCCAACATTTGAAGTGTTCATTCCAGCTTCCGTCATATTCCATGAACCAATAGCTACATAGTCATCCGTAATCCATACCTTCGCATGAGCCAATGCTTCCGTTAATTCAGTAGGTAATTTTTCTTGTTTGAAAATAACCTTTTTCTGAGTTATGCACCTTTCATAATTACCTTCAGTTAATCGAATTTTTCCGGCAGCACTTTGATCTGGAACTACATGTATTGTTTCAACTTCTGAAAAATGGCTCGATAGTATTTCAAACAAATCTTTAGCGAAGTAAGGACTCCAAACGGTTAGATTTGAACAAGGCTTTTTTTGAACGAGACTATCTACAAATGAGTTAACTGAAAATGAAGATTGAAATTTCCAAGATGCAGTAGGTTTTGCTCCCTGCATTTTTCTTTTCAAAGATTTTATCATTCCCTGTTCGTTTTCTTCTTTTTCATTACTGAAAAGTTTCCCAAAGAAAATGAGTACCTCGCTGATATTTTCTTTATCCTTTAATTCCTCCAAAAAAAAGCATTCCCGATTTTTACCCCATCCACCAAAGGTTAAGTTTGCTGAGGATACCATAAGCCAAAATCTACCGTCATATCCTTCGAGGAGTATCACTTTAGGATGAAAAACTCCGTGTTCAAATGTTTTTGTTTCATTCGGGTTAAGTTGCTTGATATCAATAGGATAAAGTGGCGCTGTTGTTTGTTTGCCACGTCCGGTAGCCATCAATGCACGGTAATCATAAAAAACTTTGAATTCTAATTTATCGTTAATTAGGTCTTCCTCGGATGCTGCCAGTTTATCATTTATTATTTCATAATCCTGAGGTATTTTCAGATCTGAAGGAAAGTTACCAGTAAGAATCGATAATAGGTATTTCTCAACAAAACTAATATCCAAGTTAAAGGTAGTAAACCAAGCACGTTTGATGACTCCCATTTTCGTGAGTTCTTGTTCAAAATAGCGATATAGTTTTATCCCTTTATCCATTAATTAAGACTTTGTTTCATGGAAAGTAATGTTTCAACGTAATACGTATGTCGCCACGGTTTTTTTACGAGGTATTTTTCCAATGTATTGTATGAATCAGGCAAATTAGGGGCAAAAAAATGACGAATATTAAGATCTTCCAATATATCCAACCAAGATGTTCCGCCTCTCGAATTCATAACGTCTTTGTGGTAATTCAATAATTTAAAAATAAATGTCTTTTCGTCCATATTTTCGTGTAAAATTCCCACTAATTTTTGCAATCTTGGATGAACGTCCACCTCGGAAAGATTTATTTCATTGCGAATAAGTTGGCGAATTTCTCGAATTAAAGTCATACACTCCTCATTCAAAACAGTAACGGATGGTTGGGCAATGTATCGAAAAATAAAGCTCAAGTGTGATAACACAGGTTCAACTTTGAGGATAGTATGAATTTTTTGTTCTTCCGAGGGTTCATTCACTAGTCGAAGGGCTGCTGATTCAAAAATTGTTTTGTGATTTATTTCTTGATTCGGTTGTAATTCAGAAACTATACTAAAAATAGCTGCAGCAGCACCTGAATTAAATCCGAGGCTATCTTTCCAAAAGTCTTGTAGTTTTATTGACAGTTTTCGGGTGCTAAAACTCTTTATGTAATGAGAAGATAGTTTATCCCAAAACGGACTTTCTTGAAGTGTGTGCAGACTAATTGTAGGTTCTTCTGAACTCTTTACTTTCAACACGAATTGCACAATAAAGTCAATCAGGACAGATTCTAATTCCTGGAATTCTTGTAAAAGTTGAATTGAGTCAATATTTTCCCACGTGCTCGGATTAAAAGAAAAAGAACGATCGAAGAACCCCATACTTATCATCGCTCCTTTATACCTTCCCATCATACCTAAGTTGATTTGGCGCACCAAAATTCCTTTTGATTTTTCTGCACTTACAAATATTTCTTCTTGGCTTTTGGAATTGTATAGGGATCGGGCTTTGGTCATTCCCAATACACCTAATAATTCAGCATCCGCCTGTTTATTTTGGTAAAAAATATGGGTTACCAAATCCTCCATGAGGATCAGCAAACCTGCTTTTACATCAAAGTCTGATTGAAATTTTTTAAATTTTGATTTGGCTTCATTTAGTTCATTTGTATGACTTTCAAAGATTTTTCGCAATACCTGAGAATGAAACAAATTAAAAGTTAATACTCTCAAATCATTGGCAATAGTATTAATTTTTTCTCCGAAAATATCCTGTCCGTATTTTGTCCAAATGACTTGCATTCCAAGGGGGTCAACGGATGACTCTTGGTTCAATTCAAGATCTGGTATGGTGAAAATACTTTTCAATCTGAATAATGATTATAATGATAAATTTATTGATTCATAAATTTCCGTTTCTACATCCATTCTAATCCCTCGTATTGAAATCATAATTAAACTTCATTAATTCTTCCTTTTTTTCCCTTTCTTCTCCACCGCAAACAATCCAGCCGTATATTTCTCATACAATTCAAACAAAAACTCCATTCTGTTGGCTTCACTTGTAAATGCTTGTGGTCGATAAGCCAAGTCAACTGCTTTGTCAAGTTCGTTGTGAGCTTTGATTAAAGCAGGTGGCATTGTCAAAGGGTCGTAAAGGTCGGCAAGTGAACTATTAGGAAATTGCTGTCTTGCGTCTAATACTTTTTGTGCTGCTACTTCAATGGCTTTTACTTGCTTGTCGTTAGGATTTTCTGGCCAAGGATAGTTGTTGTAAACAATATCTTTTGAATATCGGTAACGACTTTCCAAACGTCCGCAAACAGATTTTACCCAAGCCATATGCATAGCAGACATTAAAATTCCGAAATGAAACAGGGTACCATTAGGTATTATTAGGCAACTATCTGCTCCTACATAGTTCTTGTCAAAAAAACCTATTGGAATATAACTTCTATTTTCTGAGCTGTGTCTTGGTATGAGTATAAAATCCTGTCCTTTAGGCTGCGTAATTTGAGCAAATAAATGTGGAACTTTAGCAAGTTGAGGTCTAGACGAAGACTCTCTGATTTTTTTTACATTTTCTACTCTTTCAAGCACCAATTTTAATTGTCTCAATTCTGATGGCTCAATATCTTCTAACCATAAGCAAAATCTCTTTTTGCCATTTAAAAACTCGTGTGCAGAAATTAACTCTTTAAAATACTTTTCTGATTTAGGCTCTTGATTGATAAACACATTTCTTTCTTCTGGTGTGAATAGAAATTCACCACCTTCTGCTGGCATATTTCCAAAATTCATCTCAGGAACATTGCAAATTGTTTTTTGTCTTCTATCTAAAAAAATATCTTTTGCGTCAACTAAATAAGGATTGATATTTTTTGCTTTTATTTCGTGGGCTTCGCCTTTAATGTCTTCATACTCAAAAATACTTTTGTTTGGGGTGTCGTAGTTGGCGAAACCAACGATTACACAATAAACCGCTGCATTTCCTTTGGCTTCATTGCTCCATTTAAAAGTTCGGTGAGCAAAGTGAATTTTGACATTGTATTTATTAATCATTGGACTCCATAGCAAACCAGTCTGTAAACCCTGCACAATAGAATTGGTAGAAACAAAAGCTACTTTAATTTTTGTATTGTAAATGTATTTAGCGGCTTTGATATACCAACCTGTAACATAGTCTAAATCTCCAACATTTTTTGCGTTATCGAATACTTTTGTCAAACTTGCTTTCTGAACTTCGTTCATTATTCTTGAACCAATGAAAGGCGGATTACCAATAATAAATGAAAGTTCGTTTTTAGAAACTACATTTTCCCAATTGGTTTCTAATGCGTCTGCGTGAACAATATTTGCCGATTTTTTTAATGGTAAACGAATAAAGTATTGTCCAAACTCACTACTCACCATCATGTTCATTTGGTGGTCAATTAGCCACATTGCTACTTCGGCAATTCGGGCAGGAAATTCTTCGTATTCAATTCCGCTAAATTGGTCAACGTTTATCCAAAGTATTTGGCTAACGTCCAAAAATGTTTGCCCCGATTTGTTGAGCGCCTTCAAAACTTCAAATTCCAACAAGCGCAATTCTCGGTAAGTGATAACTAAGAAGTTACCGCAACCGCAAGCAGGGTCAAGAAATTTAAGTGTGCTTAGTTTTTCATGAAATTCGGGAAGTTTGTTTTTATTGTCTTTTATGTTTTCAAACTCTTTCCAAAGTTCGTCAAGGAAAAGCGGTTTAATGAGTTTTAAAATATTGGTTTCGCTGGTATAATGTGCTCCCAAGTTTCTGCGTTCTTTTGGGTTCATTACACTTTGAAACATTGAACCAAATATCGCTGGCGATATTTTACTCCAATCAATGTAACAACAATTCAATAAGGCTTGGCGCATATTGCTGTCGAAACTTGCTGTTGGCAAGATTTCTTCAAACAGTTTTCCGTTTACATATGGAAAGTCGGCAAGTTGTTCGTCAAGGTTTTTAAATCGGTTTTCTTTTGGTGTGTTCAGCACCTGAAAAAGTTCTTGCAGTTTTGCTGCAAGGTCGCTTCCGTCAATATTGGTGCGCTGTTCAATGTATTCTTGAAATTGCTGTTTGTTGAAAATGGTAGTGTCTTCGGCAAACAAGCAAAACAGAATACGAACTAAATAAACTTCTAATGGGTGTCCTGTATATCCAACTTCTTCAAGACTGTCGTGAAGTTTACCCATTAACTCGGCTGCTTTTATGTTTGCCGGGTCTTGCTCTTTGTAAACTTTCTTTTGATAGCCAAGCAAATAACCGAAATGCTGAACGTTGCTTACAAGGTCGTTGAGTTTGAAGTCAACCGTTTTGTTTTCTTCAAGGTCGTAAAGTCGGAAGTTTTCAAAGTCCGAAATAAGAATGTATTTCGGTAATTCGTGTTCTTTCAGTCCGTGAGTGTATTCAATGGCTTGTGAGTATGCTTTGTCAAGGTTTTTGCCCCGACTTTTCATTTCAATTAAAATTGTTCCTTTCCAAAGCAGGTCAATATAACCGTCTTTATCGTCCAATTTTTTTACTCTATGCTCAAAAGTCGAAACCCGTTTGCTCGTAATGCCAAACACATTAAAAAACTCAACTAAAAAT
>Ga0194130_10001474_pt1 | contig 37886 bp, 40 predicted proteins | sample TA2KigsurfametaG_FD_160084 | JGI IMG/M metagenome (GOLD analysis project Ga0194130, IMG submission 160084) | Freshwater microbial communities from Lake Tanganyika, Tanzania - TA2015050 Kigoma 12 surface | ecosystem: Environmental > Aquatic > Freshwater > Lake | place: Tanzania: Lake Tanganyika...
TCAGTTCGCCCGCTCGCCGGGCTCCGGCAAGGTTTCCGGCGGTCGGGCCGAGCTGCAGAGAGCCAATGCAGCGCGGTCGACGAGCACACCACGTCGACGTCGCCGATCGGTGCGCTCGCGAGCCAGCCGCCGTCAGCGACGTCGTGTTCGATGATCTCGGCGCGGCGCGGGCCGAACGTCGCGGTGGCCTGACGCGCCAGCTCGAGCAACACCGGATCGATGTCCACACCGATGTACTTCGAACCGGGGAGACGCCGAAGCAATCGTTCGCCGATGGCCGCCGGCCCACAACACAGATCGACCGCGGTCGGACACGCGGTACCAGCGAGTTCCGCGTGCCACTCCACGGCCGAGAGCAGCACGGCGAACCGCTCCTCACGTTGACCGATGTACATCTCCTGCTGGCGATCCCACGCCTCGACGGACATGACGCCACCCTAATCGGAATTGTTCCGATTTCAAAGATGAATCGGAACAATTCTGATTGAGCCGCCGGTCGGCGTAGGCTCCGGTCGTGGAACCTCGGGCGACATCGACCATCGCGCTGATCGGGATCGTCACGGTGTCCGACCGGGCAAGTCGTGGCGAGTACGACGACCGTGGAGGCCCGGCGATCGATCGGTTCCTCGAAACACATCTGTCGTCGCAGTGGTCTGCGATTCGGCGACTCGTGCCCGACGAGGCACCTGAGATCGAGGCCTGCTTGCGAGAACTGTGCGACGAAGACGGATGCTGTCTCGTGATCACGACCGGTGGGACCGGGCCAGCCGCACGCGACGTGACGCCGGAGGCGACCGAGGCGGTGGCCGACAAGGTGCTACCAGGCTTCGGTGAGCTCATGCGGCAGGTATCGCTCGCCGCGGTGCCGACGGCGATCCTGTCCCGGCAGACCGCCGTCGTCCGTGGCACCTCGTTGATCGTCAACCTGCCGGGGAAGCCGTCGGCGATCGACGACTGCCTCCGCGCGGTGTTGCCTGCGATCCCCTACTGCATCGATCTGATCGGCGGACCGCGCCTCGAGACCTGCGGCGGGATCACCGCGTTTCGTCCGGGTGGTTCGCCGTGACGGAGACCGACGGCCTCGTGGGTCTCGGCCCTGCGGTGTGGAGCGTCGATGCCGGCGACACCATCGCCGACCTCGTCTGGTCACCCACGGACGAACGTCTCGCCGTCGGATGCTCGGGCGGCGACGTGGCCGTGTTCGACGAGGCAGGCCAGGTGATCGACCGCAGGCTCCGTCACCCGTCGGGAACGTCGTGCGTCACGTGGTTCGGCGGCGACGTCGCCAGCGGCGGGGTCGACGGTTGGGTCGACGTCGGCGGTCATCGTGAACGACACGTTGGCTGGGTGAGCGCGCTCGCCCCGAGCGACACCGGGCTCGGCGTCGCGCACGGACGAGAGATCTCGATCCTCGGCGGCCCCTCCAGCGACCGGCTACCGGCCTCCGTCGCGCAGATCCGCTGGACCACAGGCCCCGGCGAGACCAACCGTCTGATCGCCTGCGGACACGGCTACATCGCCGAGTTCGACGCGACGCTCCGACATCGCAACGATGCAAACCTGGTGTGGGGTGGATCCGTCGAGCAGGTCGACTGGTCACCCGAGGGGCGCTGGGCCGCCGCAAGCACGCGCGGCACGACGAACTACCTGTGGCTCCGCCCGACCGCCGAGGACGGCAGAGTGATCGACCCGCAGGTGCACGTCCACGTGCTGCCGTGCCCAGCGAGCAACGGACGACTCGTCCGGTTCGACCCCACCGGCCGCCACCTCGGGATCGCGACCAGTGGAGGGCTCGCCGTGTTCGACCTCGACGACGTCCATCCGATCGCAGGGCCGCCAGGCCGGCTGCTTCCACTGTTCTGCCGCGTCCACGCATTCTCGTGGTGGCCGGACGCACCCGTCGCCGTGCTCGGCGTCGCGACCGACTCCGGCGGTGGAGGCCTGCTCCTCGTGCGATGCGACGAACATGCAGCACCAGTCGGCGTCGTCGACCTCGGATCTGCGGTCACGGGAATCGCCTGGTCCAGCGGTTCCGACCTCGTCGCCGCCGCATGCGCCGACGGGACGGTGCACGCGCTGCGCCGTATCGAGGACTGGGACTGGCAGGCCAGCACCGGCGAGCGGGATGCCACGGACCGGCTGTGACGAACCCGGTCTCGACCACCCCGATCGCCACCAAGCTGCCAGTGACCGTGCTGTCGGGGTTCCTCGGCGCGGGCAAGACCAGCTTGCTCCGCCACGTGCTCACCAACCGCGACCAACTGCGGGTTGCGGTGATCGTCAACGACATGAGCGAAATCAACGTCGACGCGATGCTGCTGCGGGGCGCCGACGTCATGCGCACCGACGAACAGCTCGTCGAGATGACCAACGGCTGCATCTGCTGCACCCTGCGAGAGGACCTCGTCGTGGAGATCGCCCGCCTCGCGGCGCAGGGCCGCTTCGACCACCTCGTGATCGAGTCCACCGGGATCAGCGAACCGATGCCGGTCGCCACCACCTTCGCCTATCGAGGCGAGGATGGTGCGAGCCTCGGGGACGTCGCCGAGCTCGACACCACGGTCACCGTCATCGACGCCGCCACGATCCTCGACGAGCTCGGCACCCGAGACCGACTCCCCGACCGCGACCTGGCATCGACCGACGATGACGAGCGACGCATCGCGCACCTCCTCATCGACCAGATCGAGTTCGCCGACGTCCTCGTGATCAACAAGACCGACCGAGTCGGTCGCCGCCAACTCGACGAGGTCGACGCCCTGCTCACCCATCTGAACCCCGGCGCGATCAAGCTGCGCGCCACACATGGCCGCGTGCCGCTCACCGAAGTCCTCGCCACCCGCCGCTACTCACCCGAGGCTTCCACCCGACGCGCCGGATGGGCACGAGAGCTCGCCGGCTTCCACACCCCTGAGGTGGAGAAGTACGGCATCGAGAGCTTCGTCTACCGGCGTCGCGTGCCCTTCCACCCACAACGACTGGCCGAGTTGTTCGACCGTGGCCTCCCCGGCGTCGTCCGCTCCAAGGGCACCTGCTGGATCGCATCACGCCTTTTCGTCTGCGGCGTATGGTCCCAGGCCGGAACTGCGATCACCCTCGAACCCTTCGGACACTGGTTCGCCACCGTCCCGCGCGACGAGTGGCCCGACGACCTGGCAACACGTGACTGGATCGACAGCATCTGGGATCCCGGCGTCGGCGATTGCCGCCAGGAGATCGCCATCATCGGCCGCAAGCTCAACCGCCCACACCTCGAACGCCTCCTCGATCGCGCCCTGCTCAACCGCCACGAACAGACCTTGCACCCCGACCGCTGGCTCGCCCTCCCCGACCCACTCCCGGCGTGGTGACGGTTCTGCGACCGCGAACTCCGACGACCCACCGTCTCGTCCCCCGACCGAACCGAAGCATGCCGCCGACTCAGTACTGCGGCAGGAGCAGCGACGGTCGCCTCGGGAACCAGCGTCGCAACGCCTCCGCTGCTGCTGGGGTGGTACGTACCCGGTAGGGACGGTGGCGCTCGAGGTGATCGATGTCGTCGACGCCGAGGAGCATGAGGTCGAACGCGTCGTCGGCCCAACCGCCCGGGATCAGACGCCGGATGATGCGCCCGCGACGAATACCCGCTCGAACAGTCGGCCAACGCGAGATCCGGCCTCTCTTCGCCCGGGTGGCGAGCGTCTATATCGCCCATATCGCGAGCGCCGCAGCGAGGGGCACAGCAACTTCGGCCCGCCCTACTTCGGCCCATATGCCTTGGTGGCGGGGATGGGAACCGTCGCTGCGCTCCTCCCAAATCCCAGACGCGCACAAAAACATGAAGAGGGCCGACCAGATGGTCGGCCCTCTTCATTTGGTGGCGGGGACAGGATTTGAACCTGTGACCTTCGGGTTATGAGCCCGACGAGCTACCTGGCTGCTCCACCCCGCGGAGACTCGGACAGCCTAGAGGTCGGTCGGGTCGGCTCCAACGCCCCGATCAGGACATGTCTCCGCGCTCGCGCGGAATCAGCCAATCGAGGACTTCCAGCAACTTCTCGCTCAAGCGCTTGGACGCCATCGAGAGGTTGGCGTTGAACTGATCGGCGGTCGCCGTCGGATGGTCGACCAGATCGGTGATCGCCTTCAGCGCCAGGAACGGCACCGACAACTGCTCGCACACGTACGCAACCGCAGCGGCTTCCATGTCCTTCACCGCGGCACCCGAGGCGGAAATCAGCAAACGATCGTCGTCGTTCTCGTCGAGCGAATTGCTGGTGGTCACGATGCCCGTCCTCAAACCGAGCGTCGCCGCCATCTGTCGGGCCGGCAACACCGGGTACGCGCCGATTCCGTATTCACGGAATCCTTCGAGCGCGATGCGTCGATCATGATGTACCACGCAGCCGTCGCTCACATACACGTCGCCGATCGCACCGCCGGCGCGCTCCCATCCCCCGGCGGTCCCGGCCGAAATCACCACGTCGGGTCGAAAGCGGTCGATGGCCACATACGTGTTCAGTGCCGCGGGCTCGGTTCCGATCGAGTCGACACCGAAGCGGCGATCACGCCCGTTCAATGCGATGAGGATCTCGGAGCGGTGTCGCGTAGACGTGAACCAACGAACCACCAACGGCGCCACACCAGTAGCGGCTTCGGCCGAGAGCGCAGTGAGCACCGGGGACGCCTCGGCACTCATGGCCATCACGACCGCGATGCGCTTCATGAACGAATGGTAGAGCCCCGATCGAGGTGCGAACGGCGACTACCGTTCGTACGAGTGGGACTCTTCGGACGTTCAAAGAAGGCCAGACAGGCCGAACTCGACGCGATGCGCGCGCAGATCGCGGCCATCAGTGACGAGGTGCAATCACTCGTTCGCGGCGAAGCCTCGCAACGGGAACAACTCGAGACCCTCCTCAACCGGCTCAACGGGCTCGACGCGCGCATCGTGCAAGTGGGTCACGAGGTCACCCACCAACTCGGCGAATTGTCGGGCGACATCGACACGCTGTCCGTGCGCTCGAACCAACTGGCCGCCGACATGGGTGAGTTGACCGCGCTTCCGCACATGGTCGACGGGGTGAAGAGCGATCAGGCTCGGCTCGCCAACGAGCAGGCGCGCTACGAGATCGCCTTCCGCCAAGATCTGGCCGAGATCGTCGAGATGCTCACCAAGCGTCGTTCGGCCTGACGACGATCACGCACCGAGCAGAGTAAGGGCCCGCGAGATTCGCTTCTGCGCCTCGCTGACCTTCGCCTGATAGAGACCGAGATCGCCATCGCGGAGGGCCTCATCGGCCTCGTCGAACAGCGATTCGGCTTCCTCGAGCAACACGACCGGATCTTCGGAAGTGGAACCCGGCGTCGTCGGGTTCGTCGATCCACTGCTCGATCCACCGCTCGAACCACCACTCGTGCCACCCGATGTGGAGCCGGACGTGGAGCCCGATGTGTCGGTCCCGGTATCGGTGCCGTCATCGGCCTGACCCGAACCGTCGTCGAACACTTCACCGAGGTCGACATCGGCCAGCGGGAACAACCGATTGATCGCATCCGACAAGGTGTCGCCGATCACCGAACGACCGTCGTACCAAGCGAGCACTCGGCGCACGAACACCTGCTTCGAACCCGGATCGTCGGGACGCACATAGAGAGGTCGCACCCACACCAGGCCGTCGCCAACCGGGAAGAACTGCAACTGGCCGAACACCACGCGTGAACCGCGCTGGTCGAGCAACGTGATGACCGGAGCGATTTCGGTGTCACTCTGCAGTTCGGCCGCAACCGTGGCCGGACCCTCGGGCAACGACCCGTCGATGCGATACACCGTGAGTTGGCCGTAGGTCTCGGGTTCGCTCGACACGACCATCACCGCGCGGAGTTCCTTACGGGCGTCGTCGGACGAGAACGGAACGAACGGGCGCAACAACATGAACTGCGAGCTGTCGCGATCGGGTGCGTGGAAGAACGTGTAGTACGGCTCGAAGCGATTCACGTTGGCGTCGGCCACGTCACCGGTGTTGGCCTGGCTGGCCTCGTCCACCAGCGCGACTCCAGCCGCGGTGTTCGACACCTCGGGCTCGCGCGGCGCGGCCTGCGCCACACTCCACGCCGCATCACGGTTGAAGAACTGGTCGGCGTCGGCGAACTGATAACGGCCATACAAGTTGGTCTGAACACGGAAGAGGTCTTCGGGGTAGCGGAAGTGCTGACGCAACTGTTCGGGCACCTGATCTCCGGCGGTGAACAGACTCGGATACGCCTTCGACCACGCGCGAATGATCGGGTCGGTCGGATCGATCACGTAGAGCGTGACGTCACCCGAGTACGCTTCGATTACGGCCTTCACGCTGTTGCGCACGTAGTTGAAGTTGTGATTGAGGCCTGAGCCCGGCGTGAGTTGATCGGTGTTGGCCTTCTGCGCGTACGGGTAACGCGAGGTGGTGGTGAACGCGTCGATGACCCACTTGACGTCTCCGTCGACGACAACCGGATACGGATCGGCATCGAGATGCAGGAACGGCGCCAACTTCGAGACTCGATCACGAACGTCGCGTACATGGAGCAATCGCGAGTCGCTCTTGATCAGACTCGAGCCGAACAAGTTGAACTCACCGAAATGCACGGCCATCGCCACACGACGAATCGACGAGTTGAGTGGGATGCCGCCGTCACCGGCGTACTCCTCGGGCTCACTACCCGGACACGCCTGCTCGACCTGATCGGTGTTGACGATCGCGTAGCCCGGCTGCTGCGTGCCCACGTACAACTGCGGACGATCGACGTCGATCGGGGCGTAAATGGGGCGACCATCACTGGTGATGCGACTCGCCGAAGCGGCCACCACTCCGCAACCGTGGGTGTAGATGAGGTGACGAGACACCCAGGTCTTGTTGGGAATACCGGCCGAGTTGAGTTCGCGCGCCGCGACGAGTGTCTGCTGCACACGACCGTCGATCTCGTAGCGGTCGACGTCGAGATCGTTGATCGAATAGAACGCCAACTGGCCTTCGTCGAGCGAGAAGCGATCGCGCATCTCGGTCACGTCGAGCAGGCGGGCATCGGCCAAGGCGGCCGAATCGGCCACCACCTCGTCGGTCGACACGTCACCGAACGACACGGCCACCGTCTGCACCTTGTCGAGTCCCATTGCAACTTGCGTGGCGTCGATGTTGCGCTCGATGTACGGCCGTTCGCGCGTCGTGACGTTCGGCTGCACCACGAACCGCTGGATGATGGCCGGATACACGGCACCAGCGATCACGGCCACCAGCGCCCACAACGCCATCGACAACAGCGGCAGTCGCCATCCGCCCCAACGCAGTCCGGCGAGGAAAAGGGCCGCCACGAGCAGGCTCACGAGAATCAACAAGTTGATGGCTGGCAATTGAGCCTTCACGTCGGTGTACGTGGCACCTTGCACCACACCGCGTGTGGACACCGTGAGTTCGAAGCGCTGCAACCAGTAGTCGACCGCCTTGATGGCGGCCAACAACGCGAACATCACACTGAGCTGAATACGAGCACCACGCGCCACTCGCTCACCCGGCGTCTGAACGCGAATCGAACCGTTCAAGAAGTGCAAAATCGCCGACAAGATCACGATGAATACCAGGGCCGCGAACGCCCAGTCGATCACGTACGTGAGGAACGGCAGGCGGAACACGTAGAACCCGACATCGACGTTGAACTGCGGATCGTCGGTACCGAAACTCTGCGAATTACGGAAGAGCAACCACGACTGCCACCGGCTGGTGGCCGGTAGACCGACCAACAAGCCGAACACGATCGACACCGCGATGCGCAGCAAACGCGAACGACGACCGATGATCTGGCGATACCGCTCGACGACTTCTCGTTCGGGACCGGTGGGCAGATCTTTCGGAGCGAGTCGCTCGGCGAGCGTCAGGCTGAAGAGACAGACGATGGCGAACGCGGCGCTGAACATCGCGCCGAGCAGAACCTTCGCCCACAACGAATCCCAGAACACGCTGCTCTGGTCGACCGAGTCGAACCACAGCGCGTCGACGTAGAAACTGGCCAGCTGACGCGCTGAGAGCACGAGCAGCAACAGGATCGCCGCAACGAGGATGAGAATGATCCGCCCGCGCGACACCCAACGGGGTCGGCCAGTCGACGACGACCGGCGGCGCGGACCACGGGGAAGGTCCGAGGGGATGCGCACAGGCGCAGGCTAGTTGCGCACAGGTACAAGTGCACAGCGGCAGCCCGCATGTGCCGGTGCGTGAGTGTGACCTGTGGGGAACGCGTCGCCCCCACAAATTGCACCCGCCAACGAATTGTCTTCGGCGTCGGGGCAACCCGGACCAGCCGGATCGAACTTCCAGCACACGTTCATGTCAGGAGTGAGCGCCGACAACGCGCCGCGTCCGAAAGCGGTGTACGCGATGTCGTCGATGTGTTCGTCGACCATCTGGTTCTTCCACTCGCGGTACGCCGAACGCACGAGGGACGACAGTTCGGCGTTGCTGCCACCGGCCTGCGAAATCGAACGGCTCAGACGCTCGCGCAACGGTTCGACGAATGCGGTGATGATCGCCTCGTCGACGGCCTTCAACTGCGGAGCCACCATGTCGGCCAAAGCCTTGTCGGACGGAACCGAACCGCTGGTGTGGATCGAGCGGGCGCCCGCGATGGCGGCCGACTTCACCGATGCCGACAACGCCGAGCAGAACCGCTTGGTGTGATCGGACTTGGGTCCGACGATCGCGTCGAGGGTCTTGACAACCGCACGACCGCGGAGGATGTCGAGCACCTCGTTCTGCTCATCGGCCAGAACTCGCTTGATCTTGCGACCCATCGTCAACACGAGCGGCACCAGGATCTCGTCGCGCGATTCGAAGGTGGTGACCGAATCGGCCAGATCGTCGAGCTTGGGGGACGGAGCGGTCGCCTTCGGAGTCGTCTTCGATGTCTTCTTCGGGCTTTTGTTCGACGTTTCCACCGGATTCGCCTTCGGAGTCGACGCACCCGACTTGCTGTTGGCCTCCTTGGCCACCGACTCGGCGCTGGCGCGACGCAGCTTGGCGAAGATGTCGTCCACCGGAACGGCCGGACGGGCCGCCGGCTTCATCGATTCGGTGTGAGTCGAGTCAGCCGGGGTGGGCTCGACTTTGCCGAACAACTGAACGACGTTCGACGGCTTGGGAGCCTCGACCACGGGTTCGACGATGGGTGCCGGCGTTTCGACGGCGACCGCTTCGTCGACGTCTTCGATCTGCTCGACTTCTTCGACGGCATCGACCTCGTCGACAACAAGGGTCTCGACGACCGCGTGCACTTCTTCCATCTCGGCCACCGTCATCGACGCCGTGGGATTGTCGATGCTCGGGTGACGCACCACGACGTGCTCGTGCACCGGCGTGTCGGCGTCGTCACGATCCTGGTCGTAGAACTGCGTCGGCGTCGGACGACGCATCGACTCGTGCATCTCGTCGGCCTGAACCACGATCGGAACCGGACCGGTGGTGTTGGCCAGATTCACGAACTCGGACGGCTCGTCACCCGCATCGACGAGATCGCGCAACACGTCGTCGGTCGCGATACGAGCGCGCTCGAACGACTGCACCAACCGGTCACGACCATGGATGAGGTCTTCGATCTGTTCGCGGGCGAGCTCACGGCGGCGCGCCACATCGGCCAGCACGCGCTCGCGGTACGCGCGGGCCTCTTCCACCATGTCGCGACCCTGCTGCTTGGCCATGAGGATTTCGGCCTCGGTGTCGGAGACGGTGTCCTGGCGGCGGCGGGCCGCTTCAAGTTCGGCTTCTTCGCGGATACGCGCGGCGTCTTCGGTGGCGTCACGGAGCAGGCGCTGAGCGGTGTCTTCGGCCCGGGCCCTGATCTTGCCGGCGGCTTCGCGGGCGGCCTGGATGATGCGGGCGGTCTCTTCGCCCAGAATTTCGGTGATCGCGTCGTCGTCGAGGTCGGCCGGAATGAACGGCGAGCCCTCCGGGCGGTTGGCCACTTCACGCTCGAGGAATCGCTCGCGCTCCTGGAGGCGCGACAACTCGGCGGCGACCATACGCAGGAAGTCGCGGACCTCGGTCGGATCGAATCCGCGGCGACTGGTCGGGAACGAGGCCCCGGCAACAGCGGCCGGGGACGACGGATCAGGGCGCGAAAATGAAATGGCCACGGATCAAGGGTACGGAATACCTGTGGACAAGGGGTGGCAATCGCCGGATCGTCCCAGCGTCAGCGGAGTGTGACTGGTTCGCCACCCCACCGCTCGAGGGTCGCGAGAGCCTCGGCGAGCGTTGCCACCGTCGCAATTTCCACCGATGTACCGACCGCACGACGCGCCGCTTCCACATCGGCTGGGTCCTGGCCGGCCGGAACGATGAAGTAGCGCGCGCCCGAGCGCTTCACCGCGATGGCCTTCTGAACGAGCGCGCCGATCGGACCAACTGAGCCGTCCTCGGCGATCGTGCCGGTGAGGGCCACTCCCCCGGGTGGTGACAGTTCGCCGGGCGACAACTCGTCGATGAGTGCCACCGTGAACGCCAACCCAGCCGACGGTCCGCCGATCTCGTCGGTGTCGATACCGATCTCGAACGGCAACTTCACCGTGCGCGTGTCGCGAGCGTTGAAACCGATGATCGTGCGCTTCGGATCATCAGGGCTGGCCATCAGTTCGACCTTCACCGTGCGCACTTCGTCGGCCGGAGCATCGAACGGACGCACCACGAGACGAATCACATCACCGGGCTCGGCGTCGGCCAAAGCCTTCGACAGATCGGTCACCACGTCGATGTCGATCGAATCATCGACTGACCCAGTGTCGTTGACCGAGAGATCGACCTTGACGATCGTGTCACCCACCGACAGCACACGGCAGGCGCGAAGTTCGGGGGCATCGTCCGGACACAGCGCGGGGTCGAATCCACCAACCTGGGCCGGACCCATGTCGAACGACGCATCGAGTCCGAGATAGTCGAGTGCGACGAACGATGCGATCTCCTTGGCCGTCGACATCGCACCGAGTTGGATCGTGCGATTGGCATCGGGATCGCAATCACCGAATCGCTGCTCGCACGTCTGCACGTCGACGTACGGGTCGATCCAACCCATGAACGATTGGAGCGGAGCCAACTCGCTACCGAGAGCCGTGACGAACCGAACGCTGCGATCGGGCTCGAACACGCCGACGCCATCGGACGCGCCCTCGATGGAGAGTCGAGGAGCCACCAACTTGGCCCGACCGGGCGCGGTTTCGAAGCGCTGCATCGGCCACACCATGGCCCCGATCACCACGATCATCACGAGAAAGGCCAAGGTGGCGAAGGGAACGCCCCACACCGGACGAGCAGTCCCGGCTACTTTGTCGTTTCGAGTGTCACTCACTGATCTCACCGTTCGTGTCGCCGCGATTGCTGCCTTCGCCTTGCTGGCGCTGATCGCGATCGGCTGGAGACAGCCTGCCAGACAACGTGCGCGGAGCCACCGCACCGAAGCGACGACACACTCTGCCGAACACTCTGCCGACGAGCCCGTGGCCAGCCTGGGTGACAGTGTGAAACAACGAGTGCTACGAGTCACCGCGCTCGGAGGCATCGCTCTCGTCGCGAGCGCCGTGGTAGCCACCATCGTGTCGGTTGCCTTGGCCTGGCTCGTCACCAACATCATCGATCGGCTCTGACCCGTGACCGACATCGAACACCTCGAACGACGACGTGCGGTCGTGATCGCCGGCCACACCGGTGATGTCGCGGTCGTTCATGCGGGTCTCGACGATTCCGATGCCGGTGTGCGTGAGGCTGCTCTCGGAGCCATGGCTCGACTCGGTGCGTTCGACGCAGAGATGGCACAGCGCTTCGCGACCGATTCCGAACCGCGCGTGCGACGGCGGGTGGCCGAATTGTCGGCCACGCTCGTCGACGTCGATCTGTTGCCCTTGCTCTCCGATCACGACTCGTCGGTGGTGGAGACCGCCGCCTGGGCTTGTGGTGAACAGGTGGAGATTGCCGATGCGACCCTGCAGCGCGTCATCGAATTGGCCACCACACACGACGACGTCCTGGTGCGCGAAGCGGCCGTGGCCGCGCTCGGTGCCATCGGCGATGAACGCGGTCTGCCGGCGATTCTTCACGGCTGTTCGGACAAACCCGCCATTCGACGACGTGCGGTGTTGGCACTCGCCCCCTTCGACGGCCCCGAAGTGGACGCGGCATTGAAGACGGCTCTCGAGGATCGCGACTGGCAGGTTCGACAGGCCGCCGAAGACCTGCTCGGCTGATCAGAGACCTTCGACGATCAGCAGCACGCCGAACACGACGAACGACAACGTCGCGCCGATTCGGATGGTTCGTTCGGGGAGGCGCGCGCCCAACTGCTGGCCCACCACGATCGCCAGTGCATCGGCTGCCACCATGCCGAATGTCGATCCCACCCACGTGCCCCACGCGCTTTCCTTCGTGGCCAAGGTGATGGTGGCCAACATCGTCTTGTCGCCCAATTCGGCGAGGAAAAAGGCGACACTGGCCGCGACCACCGCGTGACGGGTGGACCGCTCGGCCGCTTTCGCGTCGTCTTCGTCGAGTGAATCTCCGCGCCACGTCCAGGCCGCGAACAACAAGAAGGCGAAGCCGGCGACCACGGCAATGGTGTCGGTGGAAAGTTGCGCCCCCACCACCGCACCGATACCCACGCTGATGGCATGGGTGACAGCGGTGGCAATGGTGATGCCCACCAGCACCGGCCAGGCGCGGTAGCGAGCCGCGAAAGCCAACGCCATGAGATGGCTCTTGTCGCCGAGTTCGGCCACGAAGATGACACCGAAACTGAGGAAGAGCGCGGACAACATGAGAGCGTTCCGACAGTACAGTCGGCCTGGTGGGGACCCAGTTATTCGCTCGGCACGTGAGCACGCTGCCCGTCGACGACGATCATCCGTATCGCACCGGAGCGTGGCGTCCGCAGACCACTGAATACACAGCCACCGAACTACCGGTGGTCGGAACGATCCCAGACGATCTCAACGGTGTGTATCTGCGCAACACCGAGAATCCGCTGCATCCGAACGTCGAGCGATACCACCCGTTCGACGGTGACGGGATGATCCACATGATGTCGTTCGCCAACGGAGTGACCGAATACCGCAATCGGTTCGTGCGCACGGTCGGTCTCGATGTCGAACGTGAAGCCGGCGGAGTTCAGTGGGCTGGCTTGGCCGAATCTCCGAAGAAGTCACCGCGTACCGACGGCTGGGGTGCACGCACCCGCATGAAGGACGCGTCGAGCACCGATGTGGTCGTGCACGCGGGTGTCGCGTATTCGAGCTTCTACCAATGCGGCGATCTCTACCAGCTCGATCCGCGAACGCTCGACGATCGCGGTCGCGCGACATGGAACGGAAACTTCCCATCGTGTGGAGTCTCGGCGCACACCAAGGTCGACGAACTCGCCAACGAGATGTTGTTCTTCAACTACCAGACCACCGCGCCGTTCATGCACTACGGCGTGGTCGACGCCAATCACGAACTCGTGCACTACGTGCCGATTCCTCTGGCTGGTGCTCGGCTCCCACACGACATGGCGTTCACCGAGAACTTCGCGATCCTCAACGACTGTCCGTTGTTCTGGGACGCCGATCTCGTCGCCAAAGGTGTCTATGCCACCAAGTGGCATCCCGAGATGCCCACCCGATTCGCGGTGATTCCTCGTCGTGGACAGTCGAGCGACATCAGGTGGTTCGAGGCCGACCCCACCTACGTATTGCATTGGATCAACGCCTTCGAGACACACGATCACGAGGGCCACTGGGTCGTGCTCGACGGCTTCTTCCAACACTCACCTTCGCCGTACATCCCACCCGACGCCGACATCAACACCCGACTCTTCCGATTCCTCGATCTGTACGCGATGGATTCACGTCCCTACCGCTGGCGCTTCAATCTCACGACGGGTGAAACCCGCGAGGGCCCATTGAGCGACGAAGTCACCGAGTTCGGGATGATCAACGGTCGCCACGGTGGTCGCCCGTATCGCTACTACTACTCGGTCGTTCCCACACCTGGCCGTTTCGAATTCGACGGCATCACGCGCAACGATCTGCATACTGGCGAGAAGGAGTCGTACATGTTCGGGCCGGGGGTCTTCGGCAGCGAAACGGTGATGGCTCCGCGCGATGGCTCCACGTCGGAAGACGACGGTTACCTGGTGACGTTCACGATCGATGTGAACAACGATGTGTCAGAGTGTTTGGTCTTCGACGCTCAGGGAGTGGCCGACGGGCCGTTGTGCCGCATTCGACTGCCCGAGCGGATCAGCAGCGGCACCCACGCCTACTGGGCGCCGGCCTGACGAGTCGTGCCACACTGACGTCATGAGTGACTTCCTCTTGCCGACCCCTCAGGTCGTCGCGGCATACGAAGGTGTGCGGACGCGAGTGATCGAGTTGCTGCGTTCGACTCCGGATCCCGACGGCGATCGTGTTGTGCCGCACTGTCCGTCGTGGACGGTGCGCGAACTCGCGGCGCACCTGGTCGGCCTTCCCGAAGACATCCTCGCCGGGCGCATGGAAGGTGTCACGACCGACGCCTGGACCCAAGCCCAAGTCGAACGCCACCGCGGCGAGACGCTCGCCCAGTTGGCCGACGCGTTCGAGGCATCGATCGAGCCGTTCGCCGCGATCCTGCCGCACGTTCCGGTGCCGGTGAATTCGCAGATGGTGATGGACGCGGTCACGCACGAACACGACCTGCGCTTGGCCCTGGGTCGAATCGGAGCTCGGGACTCCGATGCGGTGGCCGTGGCCGTCGGGTGGTTGCTCGACATGGCCGAGAACCGTTCGAGCGGACTCGGCCATGAGTTGCGGTCGTCGGGGTTGCCGTCGTTCGATCTGCTGCGCGTGATGAGCGGCCGGCGCGCTCCCTTACAGGTCGCAGCGCTCGGTCTCGACGCCGAGTCGCTGGTCGCATTACTCGCCGGCACGCCACTGAAACCGCCGGCCCAGCCGATCGAGGAGTGAACCCGCGAGGTTGTCGATTTAGTCAATAATTGACTAATCTGCACCGATGCGTGTTCGCGCCGGGATCATCGTCGCGGTCCTGATGGCGTTCGGGGTCGCCTGCGGCAGCAACGACGCCGAACGTTCACGCCTCGATGTGATGGCGGCCAGTTCTCTCGCCACCGCCTTCGAAATCCTCGAATCCGAATTCGAAGCAGCCAATCCCGACATCGACGTTCGGGTCACGTCTGGTTCGTCCAGTAACTTGGCGTTGCAGATCGAGAACGGCGCACCGGCTGACGTGTTCGCGTCAGCTGACGAATCGACCATGACAAAGGTCGCCGGCTTCCTCGTTCCCGATTACAGAGTGTTCGCAACCAACGAACTGCAAATCATGGTCGCCCCCGGAAATCCGAAGAACATTCGATCACTGGCCGATCTCCAGGCCGACGATCTCATCGTCATCACCGCGCAGGAAGGGGTTCCGATTCGTGGTTACACCGATGAGGTGTTGACACGGGCCGGAGTCGTCGCGAACTTCCGCTCGTTCGAAGCCAACGTGGGAGGCATCGTCACCAAGATCACGAACGGTGCCGCCGACGCTGGCATCGTCTACCGCACCGATGTGATCGCTACTGGTTCGCGGGCATCGGGAGTCGACATTCCCGCCGAGCAGAACGTCGTTGCGCGTCACCCGATCGCCGTGCTCACGAGTTCGACTCGTCGTGACGACGCCGCGGCATTCGTTGCCTTCCTCCAGGGCCTCGGACGCGACACCCTTCGCGAGCTAGGATTCGGCACCCCGTGAAGACGTCACGGTCGACTCGACGCGTCGACGACGGCGCCCCCTGGCCGGTCATCGTTGTCGCAACGCTCACCATCGTCTTCTTCGCCCTCCCCTTCATCGGGCTGTTGGGACGCACTCCATGGTCCGACCTGTTCGACGTGCTCGGCGAGAGTCGCGTTCGAACCGCGCTGTGGTTGTCGATTCGCACGTCGGTCACGTCGGCCAGCGCATCGTTGTTGTTCGGCGTTCCCTTGGCCTGGGTTCTCGCCCGCGGTCGATTCCCCGGACGCAGTGCCGTGCGCGCGCTGTGCACGATGTCGATGGTTCTTCCGCCCGTCGTGGGCGGCGTGGCGCTCTTCTTCTCGTTCGGCCGTCAAGGAGTCTTCGGACGATTTCTCGACGACTGGTTCTCGTTTCAGTTCACGTTCAGCGTGTGGGGCGTGATCCTCGCGCAAACCTTCGTCGCCATGCCCTACCTCGTCCTCACGGTCGAGGCCGCCATTCGACAAGCCGACGCTCGCTACGAGGACGCCGCACGCTCACTCGGGGGCTCGCGGTGGTACGTGTTCCGACGAATCACCGTTCCGGCCATTCGACCCGCGCTCGTCGCCGGTGTCGTCTTGGCCTGGGCTCGCGCGCTCGGCGAGTTCGGCGCGACCATCACGTTCGCCGGCAACTTCCCGGGCACCACCCAAACCATGTCGATCGCCACCTACCTGGCTCTCGACACCGACGCGCGCGAGGCCTTGGTTCTCAGCGTCGTCATGATCGCCACCTCGTTCGCGGTGCTGTTCGGGCTCCGTGACCGTTGGATGGGCGCAGCAACAGGAACGACGCGATGACCATCGACGCCCGCTTCTCGATCGTGCGCGCCAACTTCACTCTCGCTGTCGACGTGCACGTCGCACCGGGAGAAACACTTGCTGTCCTCGGTCCGAACGGTGCCGGCAAGACAACGCTTCTGCGGGCACTCGCTGGTCTGGCTCCCATCACCAGTGGGTCGATCGGTCTCGACGGCACCGTGCTCGACGATCCCGATCGTTCCGTGTTCGTTCCGGCCGAGAAGCGACCAGTGGGATTCGTGTTCCAGGACTACCTGTTGTTCCCCAACATGACCGTTATCGAGAACGTCGCGTTCGGTCTGCGTGCTCGCGGCACTGATAGCGATACAGCACGCGCTCGTGCGAATGAACTTCTCGAATGGGTGGGTCTGAGTGAGCACGCCGAGAAGAAACCCGGTCAGATCAGCGGTGGGCAGGCTCAACGAGTGGCATTGGCGCGGGCCATGGCGGTGTCACCACGATTGCTGTTACTCGACGAGCCACTGGCTGCGCTCGACGTGACCACTCGCCGCTCGGTGCGCTCCGATCTGTCACGGCTCCTCGGCGCCGTCGACAGTGCTCGCATCCTCGTCACCCACGATCCTCGTGATGCGCGCGTTCTCTCCGATCGGATGATCATCATCGAGAACGGTCGCATCGTGCAGAGCGGAACGTTCGACACCATCGCGGCCGATCCCGCGACGCCGTACGTACACGAGTTGCTCGGAGACTTGTCGTGAGCCGAGCGTCGCGTAGCGCGAGCGAACTCCTGCTCGGCGAGTGGGCCTGTCTCGGAGTCATCGCCGAGAAACCGAGCCACGGTTTCGCGGTGGCTACTCGGTTGGCCTCCTCCGGAGACCTAGGCCGCATCTGGTCGTTGTCGCGACCACTCACCTACCGCGCGATCGATCAACTGATTGGACGCGGATACATCGAGACCCGCGGTGAAGAGCCCGGGATCGCCGGCGGCCAACGCACGGTGTTGCGCATCACTCGTTCGGGGCGGGCCGCACTGAACGCCTGGCTCACCCTGCCGGTTCCGCATCTACGCGATCTCCGCAGCGAGTTGCTGCTCAAACTCGAGATCGGCCGTCAGGTGGGCGTTCAGCAGACCGCGATGCTGAAAGAGCAGCGGCGAATCGTCGACGGCATCATCCGAGGTCTCGAAAAGACCATCGACGATGACGACATCGTCACTGCCTGGCGCGTCGAATCAGCCGAAGCGGCGCGTCGGTTCCTCGACCGCCTCGGCTGACGTCAGTTCTCGACGCCTGCCAAAATGGGTCTGAGCGTGAGTTCGGGCTCGTCGCTCATGAGACGCTGCAAGCGATAGCGATTCTCGAACAGTGCGACGAGTTCACCGTCACCCCGCTTGAGGATTCGAATGCCGCCGATGCGGCGCAAACGCTCCACCGACTCTTCGTCGGTGAGGCGAATGGCTTGGTAACCCGCCGGCTCGATGCGACTCGGTGCGTTGAACTCGTGTTCGAGGCGATGCGCGAACACTTCGAACTGCAATTGCCCCACCGCCGCCAGGACGGGATCGGCGTCACCCATGTCGGGATCGCGCAACACCTGGACCACACCCTCTTCGTCGAGTTGGGACAAACCCTTGCGGAACTGCTTGTACTTGCCGGTGTCGATCGGACGTGCGGTAGCGAACACCTCGGGCTCGAAGCGTGGAACACCGGGGAACTCGACTCGGGGTCCGGCGTACAGCGTGTCGCCGATCTGCAAACCGGCGGCGTTGATGAGTCCGATGATGTCGCCCGGATAGGCCCGCTCGATCGTCTCGCGTTCGGCGCCGAATGCCGTGGTGGCGTACTTGGTCCCCACCGGTTTGCCGGTGCGGGTGTTGGTGACGTCCATCGAGCGTTCGAACTCGCCCGAGCAGACCCGTGCGAACGCGAGACGGTCGCGGTGGTTCGGATCCATGTTGGCCTGCACCTTGAACACGAATGCGGCGAATGGCGCATCGATCGGTCGACCTTCACCATTCACGCCGAGGCGCGGCGATGGCGGCGGCGCGTAGTCGACCACGGCATCGAGCAGCATGCGCACGCCGAAGTTGGTGAGGGCCGAGCCCACGTAGACGGGCGTCGACTCGCCGGCGAGGAACGACAGTTCGTCGACATCGGCGCCGATCGCATCGAGAAGGCCACAACCGTCGAGGGCAACTTTCCAGGCGTCGCCTTCTTCGGCAGCGGCCTGCTCGCGACTCACGAACTCCTCTGGTGCCAACGACGCACCACGCGCCGTGCGCGTGAAGCGGATGTATTCACCGTTGCGACGATCGATCACACCACGGAAGTCGCCCGGGATGCCGACCGGCCACGTGACCGGGGTGGGCCGCAGGCCGATCTGCTCTTCCACCTCGTCGAGTAGCTCGAGCGGATCGCGGCCGGCTCGGTCGTACTTGTTGAAGAACGTGACGACCGGTAGGCGCCGCGTGCGACACACCTGGAACAACTTCAGTGTCTGTGACTCGATGCCCTTGGCGGTGTCGAGCACCATGATCACCGCGTCGACCGCCGCGAGTACTCGATAGGTGTCTTCGGAAAAGTCGCGGTGACCCGGAGTGTCGAGCAGATTGAACACATGGTCGCGATACGGGAACTGCAGCACCGCCGACGAGATGGAGATGCCACGCTGACGCTCGAGCTCCATCCAGTCGGATGTGGCGCCACGACGATCGCCGCGTGCATGCACCGCACCGGCTTCTTGAATGGCGCCGGCGTACAGCAAGAACTTCTCGGTGAGCGTGGTCTTACCGGCGTCGGGGTGGCTGATGATCGCGATGGTGCGGCGCCTGGCCGCCTCGGCACGAACATCCACGACTTCCGACACAGTGGAGTGAATCTACCGACTGGGTTCGAGTGCTCACCGTCTACTGTCGAGATGTGACTTCAACCGAATCACTGGGAACACGTCACTCGTTGCGGCGCGAAGCAAGCCGACGCGAGTTCATGGCCCAGGTGACGGTGTTCATGGCGCTCATTGCCATCGCGATCGACTTGGTACTGCCCGCCTTCCCCGAGGTTCGCCAAGCATTCTCGATGCCATCGGATTCCACTCACGTCACGTGGGTCATCACCGTGTTCTTCTTGGGTATCTCCGTCGGTCCGTGGCTCTTCGGTCCGGCGTCCGATCGATTCGGTCGTCGACCGATGTTGTTCGCGAGTCTCGCGCTCTACATCCTCGGAGGATTGCTGTCGGCCCTCGCGAGTTCGTGGCCACTTCTCATCGCCGCCCGGTTCGTGTGGGGCATCGGTGCCGCCGGCCCGCGCACACTCACCAACGCGATGGTTCGCGATCGCTTCGAAGGCGATGTGATGGCACGACTGATGTCGTTCATCATGGCCGTGTTCCTGATCGTCCCGATCATCGCGCCGGCCATCGGTGCCGGACTCATCGAGATCTTCCCGTGGCGATCGGTCTTCGTCGCCCCGGTCGTGATCGCCGTACTCCTGGCCGTGTGGGCGTTGCGACTACCCGAAACGTTGCCGGTCGAACGTCGTCGTCCCTTCACGTGGCGTGCGGTTGGTGAAGCCAGTCGCGAGGTGTTCCGCAATCGGACGACCCTGTCGTTCATGTTCGCCAACATGTTCACGTATGCCATCCTCACGGCCTACCTCGGTGCATCCGAAGTGATCTTGGAAGACGTCTACGAGCGCGGCGATTTGTTCCCGCTCTTCTTCGGCGTGCTCGGAGTGTTCTTCGCCTTGAACTCGCTCAACAACGCACGACGAGTGACGAACGTCGGCCTCTATCACCACCTGCGTCGGTCGGTGTATTTCGGATCGGTCGCGGCCATCGCCTTCGTCCTGGTGTCGTTCACCAACGGAGGTAAGCCCAACTTCTGGATCTTCGCCATCACCCTGGCCTTGCTCATCCCGGTCGCCCAGGGCCTCGGACCTCTCGCCAACACCGCCGCCATGACCCCCTTGCCGCACATCGCCGGCACCGCGTCGTCGGTCATCACCACCATCACAACCGCCGGTGGTGCGCTACTCGGTGGCGTCGCCAACTCCACGTTCGACGGCACGGTGCGCTCGTTCGCCGGGTGGTCCACCGGCTTCTTCGCCCTGTCCACCTTGCTGATCCTCCGAGCCACCCGCGACGTTTCGCAGCAGTAACGATCAGACTCGTCGGCGACGCTGACGCTCCATGAGGCTGCACCAGTCCCACTGCGCACCACCCATGGCGGTCACTTCGGCGAGCATCTGACCCACCATCGCGGTGACCGGCAGCGGAATGTTCATCGCTTCGGCTTCTTCGAGCACCAAACCGATGTCCTTGCGCATGAGCGTGGTGGAGAAGCCGTAGTCGTACTCGCCGGCGAGCATCTTCTCGGCACGGTTGGCCATCTGCCACGACGCCGACGATCCCTGCAACATCACGTGGATCACCTTCGTCACGTCGAGGCCCGCGCTCTCGGCGAAGTCGAGACCTTCGGCCAGGGCTTGGCAGAGGCCCACGACACAGATCTGATTCGTCATCTTCGTGATCTGGCCGGCTCCCGATTCACCCATCAGAGTGATGCGTGCCGCGTACGACGCAATCACGGATTCGACGTCGTCGAAGGCTCGTTGATCGCCGCCCGCCATCACGGTGAGTGTTCCCTTGCGAGCTCCATCGACCCCACCCGACACCGGTGCGTCGAGGAACGATCCGCCGATCGCGGCCACACGCGAGGCAACGCTGCGCGCGGCTTGGGCCGAGGTAGTGGAGTGATCGACCCACACGCGCCCGGCGGTGACGGCCGACGCGATCTCATCGGAGACCGCGAGCAACTCACGATCGGCTGGCAACGACGTGATCACGACGTCGGCGTCACGCGCCGCATCAGTTGGAGACGAGGCCGCTCGACCGCCCACTTCGGACGCGAACCGATCGGCCATTCCGGCCACGGCATCGCACACCGCGACGCGATGTTCTTTGGCCACGAGATGCGCAGCGATGTGCCATCCCATCCGACCGATTCCGATCACGGCAACCGAGCGGCTCATGCCGGAACTCCGGGCTGGCCGCGATCGGCCAGTGTGAAACCACCGGCCAAACGCGCGTGAACGCGTCCGCCGATGGCCATGGCGAGAATGACCACCATTTCATCGGGCTTCGGTCCGTCGGGCACCCCGACTTCGATCGCGTCGTAGTGACTGCCCACGTAACTCCATTCGAGATGGGTGATCGGCACGTCGAGGCGCGCGCCGATTCCGGCCACCTTCTTCGTGGACGGCACGATCGCCGTGCCCTTGCCGAGTGCAGCGCGCATTCCACCACCACCCGGGATGTGCCACATCGCGCCGTGCTCGATCTCCCCGGCCGACCCGACGATGGTTCCTTTGCCGTAGCCATCGATCACCGATCGGTCACCGCCTAGATGGCCGATCAACATGGTGCCGAGTCGCTCGCCGAGCGCACGGAGTTCGTCGGCCGCCGCTGAGAGATCGGCGACGTACCGACCGACGTACGGATTGGTCACGACAGCAGCCACCGCACCTTTGACGGCCGGACGTTCGGGTGCCGGCCCGAGATCGTGGTGAATCTCCTCCACCACCGTCACGATCTTGCGAACGTTGAACAACATGAGAACCCCCTGCGTTGGAATCGCCGACGACACCGGCAATCCTGCCACTCGGTCGTTCGTCGTCGGTAACGCGCTCCCCCACGGCTCGCCGTAGCCTGACTTCATGACGACGGTCGAGCGTTCGCACTTCGCGTTCGACAACACCTACGTGCGCGAGTTGGGCGGGTTGTACGAGGCGTGGCGAGCCAACGAGGTGGCCGATCCGCGATTACTCGCCTTCAACGACGAACTGGCCGACGAACTCGGACTCGACCCGTCGTTCCTCCGCTCGCCCGACGGTGTGGCGGTGCTCGTCGGCAACGTGGTGCCGGAGGGAGCCGAGCCGATCGCCCAGGCTTACAGCGGCCACCAGTTCGGTGGATTCTCACCCCGGCTCGGTGACGGGCGGGCGTTATTGCTCGGTGAAGTGATCGACGTTCATGGTCGGCGTCGCGACATCCACTTGAAGGGTTCGGGTCGCACGCCATTCGCGCGTGGCGGCGACGGTAAGGCCGCCATCGGCCCGATGCTGCGTGAGTTCATCATGGGAGAAGCCATGCATGCGCTCGGCGTTCCGACCACGCGGGCTCTCGCGGTCGTGGCGACGGGTGAATCGATCGCGCGCGAGTCGTTGCTGCCGGGCGCAGTCCTCACACGAGTGGCGTCCAGCCATCTGCGTGTCGGCACCTTTCAATATGCCGCCACCACACACGACCGCGAACTTCTGAAACGACTCGCCGATTACGCGATCGCCCGTCATTACCCCGAGGTGACCGGTGCGAACAATCCGCATATCGCGTTCTACGAGCGTGTGGTCGACACACAGGCCACTCTCATCGCGCGTTGGATGAACATCGGCTTCATCCACGGTGTGATGAACACCGACAACATGACGATTTCCGGCGAGACGATCGACTACGGGCCCTGCGCGTTCATGGACGCGTTCAATCCCGAGACGGTCTTCTCGTCGATCGATCATCAGGGTCGGTACGCCTACGGCAACCAGCCGATGATCGGGCAGTGGAACCTGGCTCGGCTCGCTGAAGCGATCGTGTACTTGTTCGACGACGACACCGACGCAGCCGTAAAGATGGCCACTGATGTCTTGGTGTCGTTCAACGAGAGGTTCAACGGCTACTGGTTGACTGGTATGCGCGCGAAACTCGGGTTCCGTGACGCTCACGAGGGTGATGTCGAGATCGTCAATGATCTACTGGCGCTTCTCCACGCCGAGCGGGTCGACTTCACGTCGTTCTTCCGTGCGTTGTCGCGTTCGCTGCGCGGTGATTCATCGCGCCTCGATGCCCTGTTCCCCAACCGCTTGGGATTGCTCGCGTGGATGCCGCGTTGGCGGGCGCGTGTGAGCGGAGATGCAGGGACCGTCGCGGCACAGATGGACTCGGTGAATCCGGTGTACGTACCGCGCAATCATTTGGTGGAAGAGGCGTTGGCAGCCGCGACGCAAGGTGACTTGTCGGCGCTGTCGACGTTGCTCGACGTGTTGGCCGATCCGTTCACGGAGCGGTTCGAAGGTGACGAGCGGATGGCGCGGTACGCCGAACCGGCGCCGGTGGAATACACCGAGGGCTACGCCACCTTCTGCGGCACCTGATCCCCGTCGCCTCTACGGTGAGCGTTCTTGATCTCGATCGGGCCGAGTGACACCACCCCGCCCACGTCACAGGGTTCAGGGAATCCATCCGACTTTCCGCCCAGCTTCGATTGCGTCGTCGAGCGAATGAATTCGTCGGGCGCTCCCGATGCCGTGAAAGAGCGGATCCTCGATCGCATCGTGATCCTGAGGGCCAAGTCTGGTTGTTTCGAGACTCTCGAGTCCGAAGTCGATTCGCTCCTGGCCGAGTTCGACGAAGTCGACACGACCGAATCCGTCTCGGCCGGCATCCTCTCCGACTGATCGTTGAAGGTTCCGGTGGTGCTGGCTAGCCGATCTTCACGAACTGCCAACCACTCGACTTGAGTCGTTGGATGATCGGGCCGAGCGCCGCTACTTGAGCGGCGCGCGATCCACTCCCATCGTGGAGCAAGATCACCAGTCCCCGGCGGTCTTCCTCGGCCGAACGGATCTGTCCGAGGATGCGACGAGCGATCTCCTTCGGATTCGTCTCGTCGATCGGGGCCGTGGCGTTCCACATCACACGCTGGAGCCCGAGCGCCGCAGCGATTGCGTTCACACGATCGTTGTGTGATCCATACGGTGGTCGAAAGGTCGTCGGCTTCTGGCCCGTCGCCATTTCGATCGCACTCGAACACGACGACAACTCGGCAGTCACCTTGTCGTTCTTGATACGTGCGAGGTACGGATGATTCATGGTGTGGTTCTGAACACTGTGCCCATCGGCGGCGATCCTCGACACCACGCTCTGGTTCTTCGAGATCAAGCGACAGATCACGAAGAACGTTCCGGGAATCCGTTCGCGATCGAGGATGTCGAGCACGCGGTTGGTCGTCGTCGGGTGCGGACCGTCATCGAACGTCAACGCAACGTGCCCCGGCCCGGGCCACGTCACTACGGGGGCACCGCGAATCGGATCGGCTGGAGGTGTCGCCTCTGACGACGGGGGGACCGATGCGTCAACCGACGACACCCCCTCCAAGCACACGAGACCGAGAATCAGACTGGCGGCCATGATCCGCGAAACACGAGACGAATTCGCCGCTCGGGTCACCAACTGGGTCACGCCGGTCAGAGGGTGTAGCGGTAGACGTTGGTGTCGCGTTGTTCGAACCCCATCCGCTTGTACAGCCGGTTGGCCGCCTCGCGCGACGGCCGCGACGTCAGGTCGACCGTGATCGCTCCATTCGCCCGCGCGTGATCGAGCGCCGCTCGATTGAGTGCCTCCCCCACGCCGTGTCCACGCGCGGCCTCGTCGACCACCACGTCCTCGATCCACGCCCTCACACCCGTCGGAATCCGGAACATCGCCAACGTGAGCGACCCTGCGATTCGTCCGTCCACCCGAGCCACGAACAATGTGGACGCCACCGACGACACCAGTGCCTCCAACTCGGCTCGTGTGGGCGCCGGATTCGACCGCGACAACTGCGGAATCAGAACGCCGAACGCGTGCACGACCTCATCGGTCACTTCACGGCACACGGAGACGTCAGCAGGCATCGATTGGTTCCTCGACCCGAAGTGTAGGTCGCACGTCCCGTACCCTCGCCCCATGGATCAACAGGAACTCTCGGCCAAAGGCCGCGCACTCGGCGCCGCGCTCGAACCCGTCATCGGTCAGGTGTACTTCTCACCCGAATGTCACGCCAATTACGTCGCACTCGGATTCCAACCGAGCCCGGGCGAAATGAATGGCGTCGCACTCCCCGAAGGTGTCGCCTACTTCACGAGCCGCGGATCACTCATGGGCCAGGTCCCGGGCGAACTCGTCGCCGCCGCCTTCGCCGTCTTCAATCCGGTCGTCGTCGTCCCGTCGGTGCAAGCCGGATGGAAGATCACCGATGCCGTCACCATCTGCGGTGCCCGTCGCGATGGTGCCATCGCACAACTCGAACGCATCCTCGGCGCCAAGCCCGGTGGTGTCGCCAAAGGGCGCGCGATTCTTCAACGAGCCGTCGACGTGCTGCGCCCCGAAGGCCGCCCACTCTTCGCCGGCACACTCAGCCAATCGATTCCGTCCACCGACCTCGGCGCGTGCTGGCACTTCGGCGACATGCTGCGCGAGTTCCGCGGTGACTCGCACACCGCGGCCTGGATCGCCGCTGGCCTCGACGCCACGGAAATCGGACTCCTGACCGAGCTCTACTGGGGCCTCCCCCTCAAGTCGTACAGCCGCACCCGTGGATGGAGCGAAGACGATTACACGCGCGCGATCGATCGCCTCGAATCGCGCGGACTGCTCGCCAACGGCGACTTCACCCCGGCCGGACGCGCCCTGCGCGAACAGGTGGAAGTGGACACCGACGACCAGATGCGTACAGCTCTCACGGCCATCGGCTCCGACTTCGACCAGTTGATCGAGATCCTCGGACCCTGGAGCCGCGCCGTTCAGCAGATGAAGGGATACCCCGCCTCGGGTCCGCACGAGTTGGCCGAGGCTGCGAAGCGACGCTGACACGCCGAACCTGTCAGACTGACCGCATGATCCTCACGTCGCTCACCACCTCTCGCGCCGACTTCGCGCGCGAAACCGGATGGGATCCCAAACCGGAAGGCTTGTGCCGCGGCGAAGTGTGCGTTCCCGCACCCGGTGCTCTCGACGGCGACGTCGTCGACGTGAAGGTTGCTGCTGCTCGACTCGGCATGCCACTCGTCCATGACGAAACTCACGGTGTGTGGTCACTCGGCCCGGCCACGCTCGGAGGTCGCGCACTCACCACTGCCGTTGCGGCCGATCCCGATCTCATCGACTTCTCCGGCAACAACTTCAAACTCTCGTCACTACGCGGCAAGAAGATCGTCTTCGTCGCGTGGTCGAGTTATTGAGGCTGTCGCACCAGCCTGCCCGGGTGGCAGGCGCTCCACACAGAAATCGAAAGCAAGAACGCCGTCGTCGTCACCGTCGCGCTCGACATCGAACCCGATCACGCGCGTCCGTGGTCGCAGGCCGGTCAGCCCACGCATCCGTGCGTCGTCGACACCACGCACGCCACTGGTTCGCTCTTCGGATTCACGAACATTCCGATGGCGGTCTGGATCGACGAGAACGGCAACCTCGTGCGGCCGGCCGAGTCGGCCTCCATCGAACGCAGCCCCCTACGCGACATGGAGGTTCCGCCCGGACTTCCCGAGCGCCTCGACGCGATGTACCGCGCGGTGAAAGCCATTCCCGACGACGCCGATGCGTATCGCGCCGCCATCCTCGATTGGGTCGACAACGGTGGCAATAGTCAATTCGCGCTCACGCCCGACGAAGTGATCGAGCGGAGCCAACCACACGGTGACGACGAGGCCCGCGCGGCCGCGTGTTTCCAACTCGGCGAGCATCTGCGTCGCACGGTCGGCCACGACGCCGCTATTTCATGGTGGCGCGAAGCACACCGTCTGCACCCGAAGAATCTCACCTACAAGCGTCAGGCCTGGACACTCGTCACGACCGCGCAAGGTGCCACGGAAAACGATCTGATGCAGGGTCCGAACGAGGTGTACGAGAGCAACCTGCTCGACGACGTCCTCGACGCCGGTGGATTCGGAGCCTTCCTCGTCCGTCCGCAACTCTGACGAGTAGCCTCGGTCCAATGGCCGAGCTCGAGCACGTCCGGTGGATTCGTCGACCGGAACTGCGTCGCCCGTACATGGTCGCGGCCTTCACCGGTTGGAACGATGCCGCTGATGCCGCCAGTTCGGCCGTCAAACATCTCGTCGAGTCGATGAACGCCACGCCGCTGGCCGAGATCGACCCGGAGGAGTTCACTGACTTCGCCACCATCCGCCCGCACGTGCGCCTGAACGACGGCGGCAATCGTCAGATCGTGTGGCCGACCGTGAGCATGTGGACCGCCGACGCCGGTGATCGTGATCTCATTCTCGTTCTGGGTCCCGAGCCGGCGCTCCAGTGGAAGTTGTTCTGCAAGCAGATCGTGGGCGTGGCGCAGACGTACAAAGTGAGCACCATCGTGTCGCTCGGTGCACTGTTAGCCGACGTTCCGCATCGTCGCCCCACACAGGTCCTCGGTACCGCCGCCGACCAAGCCGCGATCGATCGCCACGATCTTCGTCGCAGTCAGTACGAGGGTCCCACCGGCATCGTCGGCGTGTTGAGCGATGCCTGCCATCGCGCGAGCATGTCGAGCATCTCGTTGTGGGGAGCCGTGCCGGCCTATGCCGCGCAGATCGCCTCGCCCAAAGCCGCCCTCGCTCTCGTCGAACGACTGAGCGAGATTCTCGACGTCGATCTGCCCACGGTGTCGCTCGTCGAGTCGGTCGAGACGTACGACGCTCAGATCGATCAACTCATCGTCAACGATCCTTCGCTCACGCGCTATCTCGAGCGGATCGAAGCGATGGGTGACGACGATGATGACGACGAGTACGAATTCGACGACGATGACGACGACATCGAACTCTTGATCGACGAAGAAGACGGCGACGCCGCACTCCCACCCGACGATCGTCCGCGCGACGACACTCCTCTGCCCGACGGACCCGTCGACAGCGACGCGCTGATGGCCGAGGTCGAGCAGTTCTTGCGCAGTCAGCGCGACGACTGATTCGCGCGCGGCGTCAGTGTTCGCCGTTGCGCCACACCGGCGAACGTGGCGGATCGAACGTGGCTGGGCCACTGCTTCCGGCGATGGCGGCGAAGGCCATCGGACCCCACCACTGAGCACCCGCCGTCGGCTCGGGTAGCGCATCACGACCGAACCAGCCGATACCGCTCGTTTCGAGCGGGTGACCTTGCAGATCTCCACCCACCGCGCGGCAGTGGAACAAGAGCATGTACATACCGAAGCGGCTGAAGCCCATGCGTTGGCCGTCGACGACTCCGAGCAATCGCACCGGCTCGCATTCGATGCCGGTCTCCTCCTGCACTTCCTTGATGGCCACTTCCGATGGCGAGTAGCCCACATCGGCCCAACCGGTCGGGTACAACCACACACCCGAATCGGGTCGTCGCACGAGCAAGATCTCACCGGCGTCGTTGCCGACGATGGCGCCGATGGCAACCTTCGGCGTCACGTAACCCGGAACGCCTTCACCGATCGACTCCATCCATTCCTGGACGAAATGGTCTTGTTCTCGTCGAACTTCGAGTGCTTCGTCGGCGGCGGCTTTGATGTCGGCTGCGACGTGCAGGACTTCTTCGTAACGCTCGCGTTCGTACAGGTTCTGGGTGAAACCCATACCCGTGCGCGCGATACCGGCCAACGTCTCGCTCCAGCGCACGAGATCGCGCGTGAAGTCGGTGGGCATCGCGTCGGACATACCGACACGGTACTACTGGTTCAGCGCTCGGGCGAGGGCGACACGGTGTGCAAAATTGCCCGCTCGACCTCGGATCGATGGAAGGTGTCGACGAGTTTCGTCCCCGACGCCGTGCGCACATAGAACGAGTCGACCACTTCGTCGCCGATCGTCTGCACGGTCGCGTGGCGAATGTCGAGGCCCACCTCAGCCATGGCCTTCGTGATGCGATGCAGTACACCAAGTTCGTCGGGTGCCCGCACCTCGATCACCGTCGCGTTCGACGACGCTTCGTCGAAGAAGGTGACTCGCGGTGCCGCGAGGGCGCCCGCCGAGCGACGACGACGCTTGTACGTGAGGGCGCGTTCGGCGAGCCGCGCTTCGATCGCCAATTCTCCACGCAACGCTCGCTCGAGATTCTTCGCGATCGGGTCCCACTCGATCGGCCCATGCGCGGGAATCTGAACCGTGAAGCGTGATGCGGCCATGCCCTGTTCGTCGGAGTGCGCTTGCGCACCCAGAACTCCCAGGCCGTGCAACGCCATCACTCCCGCCACTCGACTGAACGTTCCGGGTCGGTCGGGTGACACCACCGTGACCGCGTCAGCCGATGTGGCAACACGAATCTCGCCCGTGGCCATCAAAGCCAACACATCGGCGTCGGGGAACAGCCGCCACTGGACATCGTTGACGTCATCGCCACCGAGAACCGCGTGAGTCCGGCTGACGAGTTCGGAGACCAATTCGGCCTTCCACGATCCCCACGCCGACGTGCCCGTGGCCAGGCTGTCGGCCTCGGTGAGCCCGTGCAACAGGTCGAGCACCAATGGTGACTTCACGGCCTCGGCGACGAACTTCGCGGTGGCCGGATCGCCGAGATCGCGACGAGTGGCGGCATCGGCCAGCGTGAGGTGATGCTGAACCATCGTCTGCACGATCACGACGTCGTCGGGCGACAGACCGATGCGCGGACCGATGCGCGCAACGAGTTCGACGCCGACGTCGGTGTGATCGCCGGGATACCCCTTGCCGATGTCGTGGAACAACGCGCCGAGCACCAGCAAGTCGGGTCGCGACACACGGTGCGCGAGATCACTCGCGTTGGCCGTGGCCTCCCACAAGTGCCGATCGACGGTGAAGCGGTGATACGCGTTGCGTTGCGGACGGCTGCGATTGGGTGCCCACTCGGGAAGGATCTTCACCCACAACCCGCGTTGGTCGAGCGATTCGAGAACCGGAATAGCGTCGTGGCCGGTGAGCAACAAGCCGACGAGGTCGTCGACCGCGCCAGCCGGCCACGGTGTGGTCATGGCCGGACTCGACTGAGCCAAACGATCGAGAGTCGGGCGATCGATCCGCGTGCGTTGGCGTGCCGCCGACGCCGCGACGCGGAGCAACAATGAAGGATCGGATGCCGGATCGACGTCGTCGGCCAGGTGGACCTCACCGTTTCGTAAGATCACACCCGGTGCGAGGAGTCGATCGGGTTCGGGTTTCGCGCCCGTGGCCGACACTCGCGCCCACACCTCGTCACCCACCCACGACACCGAACGACCGGCGTTCGACAGAGCAGCAGCCAGCGCATCGGCGTTGGGGTATCCGCAGGCCGCGGCGACCGCATCTTGATCTTCGAGATGAAGGACCTCCACCGCACGGCCGGCGTGTCGATGCAGGGCCACTCGAATCGACATCAACACGTCACGACCAGCGTCGAGTGACGCGCGATCGGAGCGAGAGATCTCCACCCCCGCGGCCTCGGCCCATACCAGTGCGTGAATGTCACGAAGGCCGCCGTAGCCCTCCTTCACATTGGGCTCGAGAAGGAACGCCACTTCGCCGTTCTCGGCCTGCCGCGATCGAACTCGCTTCATCAGTTCGGGCAGACGATCCTTGGATGTCTTCCAGACTCGCGTCGCCGCATCGAGGAGTTCTCGCGTGAGCTCCTCGTCGCCCGCGATATGGCGCGCCGAGAGCAGCGCCGTTGCCGTGTCGAGTTCGGACTTCGCAACCTCCAACAGTTGCTTGACGGTTCCGACCGAATGACCGAGCTTCACACCCGCATCCCAGATGGGATACCAGATCTTGGATGCGATCTCGTCGATGTTCTTCACTCCATCGTGCAACAACACCACATCGAGATCGCTGAAGGGAGCGAGTTCACCGCGTCCGTATCCCCCAAGGGCGACGAGGGCACAGCGCTTCGACAACTTCTGATCACTCGCGGCCGACGACCACACCTCAGCCAGCCATGCATCGGTCACACGGCAGAGTTCGCGCGTGAAGCGGATTCCTCGCAACGACAGATCATCGAGAACGACGCGCCGGGCCATACGTTCATTCTCTCCGTCGACCAACGTGATCACGCCACAGGATCGATCGGATCCGGTGTGAATTCACACCGGCGAAACACTTCAGGCGGCCACTCGATCGAGGAACGCCTCGAGCCCACGCAGATTGGCACCGAAGTCGGGGTCATGACGACGGTACCGAGCCGGACCGTAGTCGACGATGTCGAGGCTCACCCGGTCGAGACCCACCTCGGCGGCACGATCTCGCAGGAGCCACGCCTGTTCCACCAACACGACGTCGTCGTCGGCGCCATGAATCGCGTACACCGCCGGGTCGCGCGCATCGAGCCAGTCGAGAACCGAGCCCTGGCGCATCTGCGGAACCGAACACGCGAGCACGAACGGATCGGATGACTCACACCCGTACAACAAATTGATGATCCAGCCGGAGGCCCACCACGGATCGTCGCTGAAAGCAGTCACGTCGAGAATTGCCGCAATAGTCACCACCGCATCCGGACGCGACGATTGAGCCCGAAGTTCGGGCGGCAGCGTCGGATCGACCAGGAGGGGTCGCATGTCGCCGAGTGCGACGGCCGCGGCGAGATGACCACCGGCCGAGTGACCCGACATCACGAGGCGACTCGGGTCGATGCCCAACGAGGAAGCCTGCGACCGAACGAATCGCACCGCACGATCGACGTCACGGATCGGATCAGGAAAACGGACACCAGGGGTGAGTCGGTAGTCGACCGAGACGAAGACCCAGCCACGACGAACTTGAGCCTGTGCCAAGTACGCCGCGTCACGACGCGAGCCGCCGTGCCAACCGCCGCCGTGCACATGAACGATCACTGGACGACGATCGCTGGGCGACCAATCGGCCGGCGTGTACACATCGAGAACTTGTTCGTCGTCGGGGCCGTACGCGAGAGTCCGCGCCGGTGAGCCGACCTCGGTCATCCACGTCTCCAGCCGCTCGTCGGTTGAGGGATTGGAGGTCTCGCAGGCCGATGCCAGAAGAACCACGCTCAGCGCGATGACGACACGCGAGATGAGGCTCTGACGAGGCACTTCACAATCGAACTAGCACCCGGGCGGCTTCGGGATGTCGGGCTCCGCGTCATTCGTCACGATGGCCCGGCATGGGTCAGATCGGTCACGTTGCTTCGCGTCGGCGGGTGATCACCGCGGCCGCTTTCCAGGCTCCCCACTCGAGACCCACCTCGGCGAGAGATTCGTCGATGTCGACCCAGGCGGCCGGACACAACCCGAAATCGTCGTCGGGGAACGAGCGCTGCTGGAACTCGTCGCGCTCGATTGGTTGCGCACCGAGGTCACGGAGCGCGACGGTGACCGGGTCGGTCGCCGAACGCAGGATCTGCAGCGGGTTGTGGCGCTGCTCGAGGACATCGGTCTCGAACAGCTGGTGCAAACGTTCGATCGCCGTGCGGGCCGCGTCAGCAACCACCGCGTCACGTCGACCTACATCGACTCCGGCGCTCAGCCCTTGTTCGTCGACGACACGATCGAAGGAACCTCGCAACCACGGCTCGAGTGAGGCACTCAACGCGTCGAACAACCTCTGCGAGTACTCGTCCACTCGGTTTCAGACCTCTGTTGACTCGACGAAGGCTCGGCCACCCGATTCACGAACCACCCGCACGACGATCGGCGATGTAGCCGGCGCACAGCGATGCTCACCCGTTCGCACGTCGAACTGTGCGCCGTGAACCGGGCAGGTAATGGTGGTTCCGCGAAACCGGCCTTCGGAGAGTCGCGCATCGCGATGCGAGCAATTGTCATCGAAGGCGTGCAGCTGACCATTCACGCGACACACCACCACGCCGTGCTCTCCGACGTCGGCGAACACCCGCATGGTGCCGTCACGGAGATCGGTCAGATCGCCCAGTTCGACGTCGTTCATGTGGGATCGGCGGTGAAGCCACCCGCGCGCAGATGTTCCCGCACTCGCTGCTGCAGATGCCGGGCTCGTACCTCTTGGTAGTTACCGAGCGTCTGACCCTTCTTGCGGCTCGACCGGAACCCCCGAGTCTGGGCCTTCATGTTCGACGTGTCCTGGTCGTACACCCGACCCAACGGACCGAGGCCGGAGGCCACGGTGTAACTGTCGTCGACGTCGAGTTCGATCACTTCGGGCGGAGGCGGCACCTCGCCGTGAGCCGGACGCGGCCGCAGGATCAGCAAATCGAACCAACTGACGTCGATGTCGTCGGCGTCGGGTCGGAACCGATACACCATCGGCAACGAGAGACCCGGGAAGAAGAACGCGTTCGGGAACAAGAAGTACTCGATGGAGTCGAGAGTGATCGACTCGCTCAGATGGGTGAAGTCGTGACCGTAGCGCGAACTCATGTCGCGCTGCACGATCTTCGCCCAGGCGTCACGGGCCCGCATCCCGTCCGGCAATTTCGGTCGCGACTCGACCGGAACGCCACGCAGCATGTTCGCGAAGATCTCCTCTTCGGTTCGCGGTGCGGGTCGCTGCGGCGAATCGAGCGCGATGGTGTGAATGAACCGGCTCACGTTCGGAGGAAAAACGTCGTACTGAGTGGTCACCTCGTCGCCCAATTGGCCCGACGCGTGGGTCTCGCGCACGTGATAGGCCTCGAGAAACGCTTCGATCGCCGCTTTCCAGTTGCACGGCAACTTCTTGCGGACATGAGTTTCGATGTAGCGATCTTCGAAGCCGAACTCGGTGAAATGATCGGCCAACACTCCGACGTACGACGAGAGAGGTTCGGCATCGGGGTCGAAGTTGATCCAGACGAAGCCGGAGAACACTGCCACCGGAAGCCGAGGCAGACGATGCGTGTCGTCGCCGACGTGGGGAAAGTCCCAGCGGTCGGGCAGGTCGACGAGTTCACCATCGAGTGACCATGTCCAACCATGAAACGGGCACTTCAGTTGATTCGCGAAGCCACACGAGCCCGGCGGACGTAACTGCGTTCCTCGATGCATGCACGCGTTGTAGAAAGCGTTGATCGCGCCGTCTTCACCACGAACGATGAGCGCCGAATGCGGACCCACGTCGTAGACGTAATAGTCACCGGTCTCCGGAATGTGTTCGACGTGACAGGCCCATTGCCATGTCTTCGACCACATGTGATCGAACTCGGCCCGGAAGTGCTCCTCCGAGGTGTACACGGAGTACGAGATGTCGTCGTCCCCGAGATACGCCGGCGCCTCCACCAGCAACGGCCACGGAGGCCGCGTCGGATCGGCCAACAACTGCTCGTGGAGCGTCGGACCCGGAGCACGCGCCGATCCTTTCTCGTGGTTCACTCCCCCGTCAGCCACACGCGAACCCTAGGTCAATCCGAACGGCCCCGACGACCGCGCTCAGGCGTCGACGATCTCGACGCGCACCCGCTTGTTGCCCTTGCCCTTGTTCTCCACCTTCACGACCTTGATCCGGCCCACGTGCTTCGTGGAATGCACGTGTGTGCCGCCGTCGGCCTGCTTGTCGAGACCGACGATGTCGACCACCCTGATCTCGGGCACCGACTCCGGAATGAGGCTCACCTTGGTGCGAATCAAATCGGCATCCTGCAGAGCGGTGTCCCGCGGGAGGAACTCCACACGAATGGGGCGATCGGATGCGATTTCGACATTCACGAGTTCTTCGATGCGCTGTGCGAATCCCTCCGGTACGGGGTCGAACTCGAAGTCCATCCGGGCGCTGAGTGGTTCCATGTTTCCGCCGGTCACCGGAACCTTCCATTCGTTCCAGATCACGCCACACAGGATGTGCATCGCGGTGTGCGTGCGCATGAGTTGAAAGCGTCGCTCGTCGTCCACTCGTCCCGACACCGTGACACCCACCGCCGGAACCTCACCGTCGAGTTCGTGCCACACCCACGAGAACCCGCCATCGGGTGACGCGCCTTTGCGAACGTTCACCACGCGCGAACCGGCCAGGACTCCGGTGTCGTGCGGTTGACCGCCGCCGGTCGGATAGAACGCCGTGCGATCGAGAGCCACCGACGAACCGTCCACACCCACCACGGCCGCGTCGAACTCCCGCAGATCGACGTCACGCAAGTACACGAGGTCGGTGTCACCTTCGAATCCAGCCATGTCACAGTGTCGCCGATCCCGAGACCTGGATTCGACTCGGCTCGATGACGGCCGTCGTAGGCTGGGTCCGATGCGTCGATCGATGCGGTGTTCTCTCGCGGCGTTCGCGTGCAGCGTGGCTATGGCCGCCTGTGGTGGCACCACCACCTCCGCCCCGGTCGACTCGGAGCCACCTCGCACCACCACCATCGCGCCGCGCATGAGTGATGGGATCCTTCGTGTCGGACTCCTCGTTCCACGATCGGGTCCGGGCGCGACCATCGGCGAACCTCTCGTGGCGATCGTCGAAGCCGCCGTGCGCGCCATCAACGACAACGGTGGAGTCAATGGCGTACCGGTCGAACTGTTCGTCGAAGACGAAGGCGGCGACTCGGCCACAGCACTCGCGGCCATCGACACTCTGATCACCGGCGATTCGGTCGACGCCGTGATCGGCCCGTTCTCGTCGTCGGTCGCGCTGTCGACCCTTCCCACTCTGCTCACCGCCAACGTGGGTGTGTGTTCTCCGGCGGCCACCACTGCATCGCTCACCAATTTCCCCGACCGCGGAATGTTCGTGCGCACGAGCCCTTCTGATTCGCTCGCAGCTCTGGCCATGGCCCAAGAGGTGGCGCGCACCGGCATTCGATCGAGCGTGCTGGCCTATCCCGACGATCCCTTCGGCCGCGACTTCGCCACCGACGTGCGTCGCGCCCTCGGCCTCGAAGGAATCGCCATCGTGTCGGAGATCCAGTACGACCCCGGCGATGACGACTACTCCGAGGACGTCGCGACTCTGACCGATGGATCAGTGGTCACCCTGATCGGCGACGAAGAGAGCGGTGCCAGATTCCTGTCGACGACTCTCACGACCTTCGCCGATATCACGGTCGTCGTGAACGACGCGCTGGCCCGCGCCGACTTGTCGTCCGATCCGATCATGGAAACCGATGGTCGCGCGGCGATCACCGGGGTCGCGGTCGACGCCGCAGCCGGCTTCGACGACCTGTACGCAACTCTGCAAGAAGCCGGACTCGAACTTCCTCCCGCTCCGCTCGGTCCGAACGACGACCCGTTCGCCGAGCCCGATGTGGCGCCGATCCCGTTGGCAACTGCCGCTGTCGATTGTGTGAACCTCATCGCGCTGTCGTCGTTGGCCACCCAGTCGGATGACGCACTCGTCTTCATGAACGAAGCGATCCCGACCAGTCGCGGCGGTTCGGCCTGCATCACATTCGACGAGTGCTCCGCGTTGATCGCCGCCGGACTCAACATCGATTACAACGGGCCAACGCGACTCTTGGCTCTCAGCCCGAACGGTGACCCATCGATCGCCACCTTCGTGACCTTCGGATTCGACGACTCGGGCAAGGCCGTGTACCGAACGGAAATCGGAGTCGTCAGCGCACCTTGACGCTGCGCGCGAATCAACCCGGGCTGTAGCGAACGGCTTGCGGGCCGCGCGCGAATCCGTACAACACCAAACCGGCGCGCTTGGCCGTCTGCACCGCCAGAGCGGTGGGCGCACTCACCGAGATCAACGTGCCGAATCCGGCCGCCCAGGCCTTCTGCACCATCTCGAAACTCGCCCGACCCGACACGAACAAGCCGAGATCACCGGCCGGCAACTTCTTGTCGAGCAGAAGATGGCCTACCACTTTGTCGACGGCGTTGTGTCGGCCCACGTCTTCGCGCACCACGAGAACGTTGCCCGCCGCATCGAATGCCGCCGCCGCGTGCACCGCCCCGGTTTCGTTGAACAACGCCTGATCGCCCAACACCACATCGGGAATCGACAGGACCACGCTCAGGCTGATGCGCACGACCGAGCCCGATTCGAGTGGGGCCAAACGAGCACTCAAGTCGTCGATCGACTGCGATCCACACACGCCACAACTCGACGACGTGTTGCCGAGTCGCGGTGTCGGCACCGGAGCCCGACCGCCGGTTTCGACCGTGACCACGTTGAAGCTGCTGTCGACGGCCGAACCGTTGGCGCAATAACGAACACCAGTGACCGCGAAACCGGCGAGAAGTCCATCGCCGTGGCAGAAGCCGACAGCGAGTTCGTAGTCGTGACCGGGAGTGCGCATGGTGGTCGCCACCACGTTGCCGTCGAGCTGAATGGTCATGGGCTCTTCGACCACGAGTTGGTCGGGCACGCGGCGATCGCGATCACCGTCGATCTTCACCACGAGGACCGTGTCGGTCCGCTTCCGAGCCATGGGCCCAAGGCTAGGCACAGATTCGGGCTCAGATACCGCGGTCGAGCGCGGCACCGATCGCCCGGGCGATGTTCGACGGTGCAGCGGGATGCATGGCCAAGAACAAACTCGGCTCGGTGAGTTCGAGTTCGACGATCACCGGACCGTCGTTGGTGGGCAGCAAGTCGATGCGCGCATACAGCAACGTTCCGAACCGCTGATCGAGCCAGGCCATCGCACGTTCGCCCAGAGCCAGTTCGGCCGATGACGGCTCGCGCGAGTCGATTCGCTCGCGCGCGAAGAG
>Ga0194130_10001479_pt1 | contig 37705 bp, 14 predicted proteins | sample TA2KigsurfametaG_FD_160084 | JGI IMG/M metagenome (GOLD analysis project Ga0194130, IMG submission 160084) | Freshwater microbial communities from Lake Tanganyika, Tanzania - TA2015050 Kigoma 12 surface | ecosystem: Environmental > Aquatic > Freshwater > Lake | place: Tanzania: Lake Tanganyika...
CAATATTGACTTGAAGGACAGGTTCGCCAAGCTGCCTCTTACAATATGTGATAAGACTAGCTCTACTATTTGGAGATGCCATTAGCCACAAAAAACCCTTCTTACATATTTAGTAAGAAGGGATCTGAGATTATTCTACAACTTCTGTAGGTGCTTCTTCTGTTTCTGCTTCTGGTTCTAGAAGAGTTAGAGTTTCTAAACCGCCTTGTAGTTTCAGTCTATATTCTCTTGCCTTAGCAATATTTTCTTCGAGGTCAGCAATTTGCTTATCAGTCGTAGCAAGTTGCTCTTCAAAGTTTTTCTTGAGTGTTGCAGTGTCCATGGTAATCACAAGTAATCGTGTGTATTGTTATTTATAAGTAAATGAAGAATCACCCTTTCCAACGGTTCCTCTTGGCATTATATTGAATGATAAAGAATATCTAATATTTTCTGAATTGTTTGGAGTTACCAAATGCCTGACTTCGCTTGGAAAGATTATTATCATACCTTGTTGTGGAGATAATGTCAACCATGTAGAATTAAGAAAATTATTTTTGAGTTGATTTACTAATATTCTGGGAGAATCAGTTTTAAACATAATCTTAGAAGAATTATCATCATAGTCTCCAAAATATAAAACAGCACTATACCAAGAATTGCAATGAGAATGCTCTGTACAATATCCGTTCTTGAAAGTTCTTGTAAACCAAGAAGTTGTGATCTGTATCTCAGTATCAAAATTTAAAATACCTTTCATACAGCTAAGAGAGACAGAGTTTAAATATTGTTTTATACCTAAGTATTTGTCCAATATTTCTCTATTTTCAGAATATCCACTTAGATGTCCAGTTTCTTGATTATCATCTATCCATGAAACTGTAGAGCAAATTTTTTGTAAATTTGAACACGTATTATTATCTATTTCTGCAATAGATAATACTTTTGAAAACAATGGAGTTACATTCCATTCTAGTTTTGATTCTGTAATTTCATCATTTAAAGTAAACGTCACATTTCTGCTCCATCTATCGGTCTCTTGCTACATTTTGGTTGTTCTTGACATAGACGACATAGCGGCATTTCTATAACCTTGCCATCTTTCATCAATCCATTTGCTGTCATTTCATATCCATTATACCAAACAATATTTTTAAAGTCATCTAATGTTTTCCAGGAAGATACAACTTCTCTTGGAATATCTGGTTTTAATAATTCATACCAAAACCACTTTAATGAAATTTGTTTATCACTGTTACCAACTCCTACAAAAGTATCACAAGCATTTCCATCTATAAAATCTTCATGTATAGCATTTGCAGGGCAGTTGTTTATGCAGTCGTTGCATCCATCGCATAAATTCAACATTTGTCGGTTGATTTCTGGTTTTGGAAAATTAAGAATATCTTCCAAAAATACAAAAGCACATAATTTACATTGAAATCCAAATTTTTTATTATAAACCAACGAGTTTTTTGCTCGTACTCCAAGACCCGAATATATTGCTGCTTCTTTAAAGTTTAAATAAACTTGAATACAGATACCAGAATCAATATAATCTTTTAATAACACACAAGCTTCTTCATATAGGGAATAATCTGCAGCAACTTTTGAAGATCTTGCAAGAACTAATGTGTTGTTAGATTGATATGGTGCTTGAAGTCTATTCGTTAGCATTTCTCCTTTAAAGTGACAAGCTGCTTTTACTGGAGAATTTAATACTTTTTTATATTCGGAACCATTTAGAATACCTATGTCCCATAGTTCATCTGCAAATCTATTCTTTATGTCCATAAAATCTATTGACATTATGTATATCTCACCTTAAAACCATATCTAGAATTACTAACAACTGTCGGCATAAAATTCATTGATAAAGTAATTCTGTTATCTGCTAAATTTTTTGGAACAGAATGTGACATATGTGACTCCCAAAGATAAACTTCTCCTTCTTCTGGATAAACAATAGAATCTGAATTGTATTTCGTGATGAAATCTTCCTTTTGCAATAATGAAATAGAGGGTTGATGTGGATGAGATAAAGTAGATTTTTTATTAAACATTATAGGAGAATGTTTCTCTGGATCAAAATTTAAATAATATGTTCCAGATACAAATGAATTTGAATGATAGTGGGCCATTTGCTCACCGCCAGCATTACATTTATTCAACCAACTATCTGTAACAATAACTTTATCAGGTAGTTCATATCCCAAAAGGGAAGTGATGTAATTATAACACATATCTTCTAACCAAATTTTAAAATCCGAAAATATCGGATCATATAAAATTGATTGATCTAATCTGTTTTTAAAATGAAGTAGATTTTTTGAGGAAATATTTTCTTCAAAGTCATCTATATGAGTTTCTACAATTTCTAAAACTTTTTTCTTTAGACATTGATGTTCTGGATATTGTGTTCCAAAAATAGGACATGGAAAGATATCAAACAATTTCATTTTTTTAGTACCGATATAAACAAACCATTCCACCAACTATTGGCATCTTCATATGTTGTTGTTAATAATTGATTTTCATATAATGATGTGAGATTATTTTCTGTAATAAAATCTTTTGCAGATTTTACTACATCTGTAAAATTGGCATCATCAATAATTAAGATAAAAATATCTTCAACTAATTTTAGCATAGAAGATAGAGATTTTTTTTGTTCCTCATAATCATGATTGCCATCATAAAAAATTACATTCACTTTTTTATTATCAATATCATAAATGCCAACGTGTTCTATTTTTTTGTCGATCAGTTTTCCTATTTTATACTTTGATTGATTTTTTAAAAAATTTACTTTTGGAGCAGAGTATCCATTCCATTTTATATCTAATCTTGCTGGAGACACATTAACAAGATAGTTATCTACGGCATACGCTGGAATATTATTATTCATTGTAGCCGCAAAAAATGTGCTACCAGCATATGCTCCTATTTCTAAATATCTTACATCATTTAAAGAACATATGTTATTTAAAAAATGTTGAACTCTGCCAGAGGTAAGACCTTCAATTTGATATTTTGTATCATCAAATTTTGATTGGTTTTTCCCAGATTTATCCAAAGAATTTATTACATGATAAACATATGGATGATGATCTCTATCATATTTTTTAACTCTAGATTCTATAACAGATTCGCAGTAATTACATTTCCAGCAATCAAACTTGCAGTTTTTAATTTTATCTCTCCAAATATCAATAGGTTTATTTTCTATATGAATATCATGTATAAACTCATTAAAATTTGGAAACAAATAAATCTCATTGTTGGACCAATTTTTGATTATATCCATACTTTCTTTCAAACGCAAAGCAGTTTCTCTACCATGCATCTTAAAAACATCTATTCCGAGATCTAAAAATTCCTGCCAATCTTCTCTCCATGGTGGAATATTAGCAGCTTTTAATGAATGGGATGAATCTAATATATCCCAAGTAGAACAAGAAGTTCTACTTATTGCATCAGCAAAAAATTCTGGGTTATCAATTCCCCTTGTGTTATTATAATGATAATGCTCTGGCATAATAGGGCATCCACCCCAGCAATTTTCATTTGCAAGTAATGATAATTTAATTGGTTTTCCTATAGAAGCGCAATAATTTTTTGCTTCTATAATACGAAGAAGTTGATCTCTATCTCTCATCAAATCTCTATCAAGATTTATATAGTGAAATCCTGCTTTTGCTAAAGATACAATTTCATTTGGTCTAGTTACTTCTCGTAAAATTGTATTTTTTATAAACAATTCTGGAAATTCTTTTTGGATTTGACCAGTCATCAACCAAGAAGTATGGGGAATAGTTGCTATTTTAACTCCTCTGTCATAAACAAATTTAAAATTTTTTATGAATAAATCTAAATTTTCTTGATCTGGTCTAACAAATATATTATTAAAAGTTGCTGATAAGGGAATTCCAGTTTTCTTGGAAATGTAAAAAGCACCAAATGTTGTATCTTTTGCATTTACAAAATTATCCCCCATAGCATCTTGTTCAAAAGGAGGCATTCGGCAAGTAAAATACAAATCAAAAATATATTCTTTATTTTCTTGAAGAAATGGGATAAAAATATTTTCTACAAAATCTTCAGGAAGTTTTGGGTTTATAGGTAAGCTGAAGATTTTTTGACGGTGTTGGATTTGATTTCGATTCATTTAGTTCACCCCTCACAGTTTTTAATTCACTCAATAAAGAAACTTCAAAATTCTCTTCTATACCATGAAAAGTTGGAAGAGCATTTGAATTTGATTTTTGTAACTCGTTTATATAGGGAGCAAGTTTTTGTTGTATCTTATTCATACTGACGTTGAATAATGATGAATATTGAATAGCAACTTCAAAAATAGCTTGTTGATCTTGTTCTGACATCATAGCAATGGAATCTAAATTGCCAGTTCCTATTCTTCCTTGAACAATAAAATCCAATGCTGCTTGTTTCCCCATACGAGCGATCCAATATTTTCTTTCTTCTGTTGGATCGTATTCTAATTTTTTTTCTAACTCTGCTTCATCGATATCTAACTTGATTAAATGATCATAGAATACATTAAGTTCCTTTTTCATAGTTTCAACTCTTCTATTGAAAACATTGAAATCAAGATCCATACTTTCTAATTCTAATTCTAATAATTGTCTTTCATATGGGTCACTCTCTTTTTCTAACTCTGCCTGTATTTGCTTATATTTTATATCATGCTTTCTTTTTTCTATACTAACCTTGTCTAAATTATGAGATCTATTTTCTATCTCTAATAAACACTGTTTGATTTGCCTATCTTTAGTAACATGCGAGTGAATTACATACCAATCCATTTGCTCTGTTGACATACCAGAGCTCCATTTTCTAGCAATTTTTTCAACAGTATCTCTATCAAGTGCCATATTAATTCTCAAGTTTGTATATTAAAAAATTAAAAATTTATACCAATGCCAACATTTTTTCTTTCGTTTGGCTTGTCTTCATTTACTATTTCTCTTCCAATTTCTATTGCTTGTCGCCCGTGCATTGGAAGATTGAAATAATCTTCATACAAAAGATTTAGTTCTCTTATTGTTTCTGCGTCATAGAATTTTTGTTTTAATTCCTGACACTCTATATATAAACGTTTTACTTCCGCCTCATACGAAGACTGCTTTGTAATTATAACTTCGGAAAATTCTTCCTCCTCCTTCCCCTTTAACACAGCTAATGAGTTCCTAAATGAGTTGTCAGAAATTTGATACTTCCAACTTTCTCTCTCTAAAATAGAGGTTCTGGAAATAAAATCTTGATATCTTCTATCATATTCGGTTTCAACTAACATTTTTGCTACTAATTTCATTGCTTTAATAACAACAAGTTTTCTTTTTTCAGATAATGGAATTTTTACTTTGTCCAGAGGAGTTAATTCAGTACCTTCTGGTATTAAAGATAGAATATCAATCTCATCTTCAAACTCATTATCATTATCAATATCGATTGAATAAACAGAAATTACATCTCTAACATCTCCCCAAGATTTAATACCATATATCGCTACATATTTTTCTACTTCAATTAATTTTGAAGAAGCATATAATTTTAATTTTTCAAAATCAATCTTTTCTACAGAAAAGAAAATCCATCCTAAAATATTTCCATGAGAATGAAATGAGTATAACTTAGATACCTCAGTGCAGTTAGTTAAAAAATATTTTCTCATTTTTAAATACCGTCGTAACCTGTAAGAACTGTCCCGAATTCAGCACCTGCGCCAGAAGCAGATCCAGGAGGACCTACTCTATCTATAGAACTATTTGCAGAAAATGTTTCTGCAGCATAGTTTAAAACCGCCCCAGTATTTTTCTGAGCTCCATCATACATTCCACACATAAATCCCTTATCCATACCAGTATGCCATGTTTCTTCCCCACATTCAAATTTACTAACTTGAGTTGCTTCTGTTCCTGTATATGAACTTCTTTTAGATAAATTCGCAGAAGTTCTGTATCCACCAGCAGTATTCCAATAATTAAATCCGTGTCTTGCAGATAATGTTTTGTTTGTTCCATCACCTCCAGGAGCATTAGGCCAAGCAGCAAATGTTTCATTTGCCCAGGAGAATAAATACGCACCATTCCTTCTGCTCCACCCATAAGTTGCTCCATGTGCTCCAGCAGGATTATTTTCATCTCCTGCAGGATTTCCATTTGGAGAAAATGCACAAGTGTCATTAGATAAATTAAATTTACTTGGTCTACTATCACCACCACCATAAACATAAGCAAATCTAAAATCCCTCCTCATTAAAGAAGTCGCTGATCTATTATTATTAATACTAGTAGTACCTGCGTTTGAACTGTTATTCATATTAATTTTAGAACACGTACTACCTGTTCCACCAACACCATTAACTGCAATGAATACATATGCTTGCATACTAAGATTTTGTGCTCCAGCGCAATATCCCTGACCGTTTGTTAATAAATCTCCGTGATTGACAAGAGTAATTGTACCATGATTTATAGAGCACACGTTTTTATAAGAGACGCTATCTTTATATCCAGCCATAGCGTATCCTCTGGAAATTTGGAACCCAACTCTGTATCTATCTTCTGCATTATATGGAAGAGTAGTAACAGTTCCAGAAGCAGTGCCAGCAGCATTTGTGACCCCTGTGGTTCCACTGAAAGAAGTTTGTACATCCCAGAATGCGGTTGTGCCATTACTTCTTAACGTAGCACCAATAGTTGAAGCACTTTGAGTTGGTAGTGGACTAAATACAGCTCCGTTCTTTCTAAATTCTCCAGTTGTATTAATATCACCAGCAACATCAAGTTGATATCCAGGTCTTGTAGTTGTACTAAAATTACCAATACCAACTCTTAATGTTGGTCTATCTAAAGTAATTAATGGGTTAGTATTATTTCCATTATCAACTGCTCTAAAGAAAAGCATACCAACTGAAGAATCGTCTTGTGTAATACGGAAACCGTAATCATTTGGTGCTTGTCTGAAATAAATATACTGATTATTTGTCGATGAACTATCTGCCCTAATAGTAATACCAGAACCTCCAAGAACGCTTAAACGAGTATATTGTGTTTGATCTGCCGTACCAATAGAAACATTACCAGAGTTCCAGATCATTATTTTTCTAGATTCAGTAGTAGCACCACTTCTGGTATAAACTCCTAAATCAGGACTTCCACTATTTCTATATTCAACTCTAATACCAGCAAGAGGAGTTCCGCCAGCGTCACCTTGAGTAAATCCAACACCATCATACTGACCGTCAGCAATACCACCATTAACTTGTAACTGTAAAGAATATCTTGTTCCTGCTGTTGTTTGGACGATTGCTAATTTTGGTGAAGTCGCCGCCGTCACTCCTCCAACCATAGCAACACCAGTTCCAGCAGCACCGATCTCAATAGTATTAGTGCTATTTTTTATATTAAATAAAGTTGTTCCTCCACTATTATTAACTCTAAAATTGCCGCTAGCTGATAAACTAGTTCTTATTAAATCTTCATTGATAGAAAATCGTTCGGTTCCACTATTATTTAAAAATGCTAAACTATTGTCATCATTTACTCTAAGTAAACGAGGAGAATTTCCCGTACCAACAAATCTAATTTCTGGTAGTGCCGCCTGATTTCTATTAGGCGTTATAATGATATCCTTATCAGAATTCGCCATTTGTTACACGCCTTTTATTGAATATTTATAAGTAAGCATCATCACTCTTCTTCCTCAATTGGTAACTCAACTGGTAACTCAACTTCAACCTCAAGTGGTTCAATATCCTTACGCTCTGCCTGAACAAAGTAGAATGATTCTCCGCCACCAATAAAGATCTTATTATTTTCAATCTTTTCAACCCATGCTGCGTGGTTACCAATAGCTGTGAGTTGAACTGTGATGGTGTTCTCATCAACAAGAGCAGTCCAGTAATCTGGCAGAGTAATTACATTAGATGCCTTGCCACGAACATATACTGCGTGTTCTGGTCCTTCTAGCGAACCATATACGAGATTATGGTTCTCTTTGGTTGGGTGAGAAATACAGAATGACTTGGATGTGGCAGCAAAGCTTCCAACAACTTGAAGCTGATATTGTGGATCTTCAGTTTGAATACCAACAAATCCATTTGTTAGTTTAATGCAGAAGTTGTCATCATCAGCAGTTCCGTTAGTTCCGATAGCATTGGTAAGTCTGCTAATAACAAAGTTACTGTTTGGATTTGAAGCAACACCCCACTCAGCTTTACCAGATCTATCAAATCTCAATCTGTTCCAAGTAGCAGATTGTTTTTCGAGAACAGCGGTAGCGAAGTATCCCTGATCTCCTGATGTTGGAGCATCGGCATTCTTGATACGAACCGTTAGAGGAGCATAAGCAGCAGTTCTTGGATCTCCACCAACATTTAAGAAACCTCTAACACGAAGTTCAGCATTAGTGTCACTATTAGGAACCAATCGCATTGATTCATACGTTGTTGATCCAGTGAGATGTGTCCATCTAAAATATTCATTATTATTATCAGTTGTTTGGAACTCTAATCTTGAATCTGCGTCACTATCTCCAGTATTGTAGAACTTGATGGATGCTCCATCAGTATTCATTCCCCAAGTTAAACCGAAACCAGTAGTCCCCCAGTTGAGGTTACCAGTCATCGTATCGCCTGCTTTCAATACGTTGAGAGAAGCAGATCCAGTTAAAGTTCCAATAATACTATTAAAAGCAATATTACCACTACCATCTCTTATTGCTGCTTTACCATTTCCTTCAGCGGCATAGGAAGATCCACTTATTCCAGTAGAAAATGTTAGATTTCCCTCATTCCAAATTTTATTATTGTTTATCGTAACAGCATTAGTACTGCCAGCAACAATATTGAGACTTCCACTTCCAGTAGTTGATGTACCACCAGAAGAAATTAAAGCAACATTATAAGTTGCCGCAGAATCACTGCTATTAAAGTGTATGGCTGGAGATGACGCAACCCCATCAACTCTACCTAATTTGAGAAGAGCTGTTCCAGAAGTTGATTGTAATTTAGCAACCTCAATTGTATTGTCTGTAGTTATTGTAAAATCTGCGAAGACAACACTATTAGAAATATCTGCACCAATTTTTACAGCTTGTATTCCACCAACAATAACAGCTCCACTAACTACTCTAGCCCTAACTATACTAAATCTCAAACTAGTATCAGTGACAGATGCTGCGTTGTTAGAAACTGATGTTACCTGTACAACGCCATTTTCAACTCCATTTGGTTGGAATAGTTTTACATTTTTCCCTAGGGAAAACGGGTTTGTATCAGGATTTCCATTTGGCGCTCCAGATAAGAGTTGATTTGGAATATAAAAGTCGTATATTATCGCAAGTTTTTGCCAACGAATTGAAATATTATCATCATGTGCTTTTGCTGTTTGATAGAAGGGAATTCTATTATCAGATAATTGACCAACATTAATATTATATGCGGTTCTATAAAATTCTTCTAATTTATTACTAAGTCTAAATGCGTCTGGTCCAGATCCAGATCCAGTAGAAGCATCATTACCAGAATGCCATATTTTAAACCAAGAAGACCATGCTGTCAGTGATGTGCCAGAACCACGCAACCACAAATTATTATTATCTGTAAATGAAAGTTGTCTTACACCGCCATAAGAAGCATCAATACCATTTCTAAGATTAAGAACAAAATTTCTTGTTCCACCATCGTTTAATCCGTTTGCTGAATTATTTCTCAGATCCGCACGGACGCCCGCGTCGCCTGTCCCAGATGGTAATGGATCGGAAGATCCTTGGTCGAGAGCAGTGATCAGTTTGCTCGTCTCCGCATTATTACAATCAATATTAAATTTACCAGTTGTAAGTTTATCAGGTCCAATACTTCCAACATTAAAATTAACCCCATTTAGATAGTGTCCACCATCTTGGTTATCCAATTTATCAGCATTTAAACCACTTCCCTGACCAGTTTTTATAGCAATCGATCCATTACCATCGGCATTAATAATAAATCCTGCTTGTTCGTTAGTAGTATTTTGAGTACGTAAAAATCTAGCTACGCCAACAGTTGAATAAGTATCAATTGCAGAGTCTGATACTCTTGTAACATCTAGAATAATATTGCCAGCATATTTTAGGACAGAATTTTTCTTCGCACTTAATACTAAACCAACACCAAAAGTTCCTAGACTAGTTGAAAATCCAGTAATTGTAAAGTCTTCATTATATCCATTTCCAGGTTCTATTACTGTTACAGATGAAATCTCTCCTGCAGTAACAGTAATATCTGCTCTCAAACCAGTTCCAGAACCACCTTGTAGACCTACATTTGTATAAACACCATTTGTAAATCCAGAACCAGGACTTACAATAACAACAGTGGAAATATAATTATTATCTGTTAATGGTGTATCAATTACTAATGGAGAAGTCGGGCGTGAAAATTCAACAATAGATCCTGCAGAAATAAGTTGTGATGTTGGATTATTAATATTAACAGTATATAATCCAGCATTTAATGTAATGCTAGTAACAGATGTTCCAGGAGCAATACCATTTCCAGCAAGAGTAGGTATATTATGACCTTTTAATATAAGAGCAGCATTTGATTCTGTAAAGAATAATTGTTGACCACCAGCCCCTGTTGAAGATGAGGTTTTTACAAAATAACGTGTTTCAGTTCCTCTAATTGTTTGAGTTGCTTTTACATATGACTGATCGCCTCTTAAGAATGTGAACGAGTTTGCAGCACCCGCATTTGTTGCTAATCTTGAAGTTGAAATTACACCACTGGTAATTTGATCTGCGGCAACTTGATTAGATGAAAGTGAAACCCAGTTTGATGCAATGAATGATGAAGTATTAACAACTCTACTAATGTCTACAAGAACTGGTGTTGAATTTGAAGATAGGATTGTATCGGTATCAAGTACTTTTTTATTATTAGTGATATCGCCATATAACCTACTTTCAAGTAAAGCTATTGCTGTAGCAGTTATTCCAGCTCCACCAGGAGACGCTATAGTAATAGTAGGCGCAGAAGTGTATCCTCTACCACCAAATATTCCACCATTTGATGTAATTTTGATACTTGTAACTTGTCCATTTGCTATAGTAGCTACCGCAGTTGGTAAAACCCCACCAGATTGTTGTGGGTTACTAAAACTTATATTTGGTGCTTGCGTATATCCAGATCCAGCGTTAGTAAGATTAATTTGAAAAACTACACCCTGTCTATATTCTTTTGCTTGAATTTGAGCACCACTTGGACTAGAAGTAAATAGATTATTGATTGTAAACTGTAATGATGTATTGACTGGGAATGCTGCAAAAAGACTACTTAAGTCATTATTCAAAATAAATGAGGTGCTTGTATCTGCTTGAATAGCAATGTCACCAGCTAGGGCTCCTTCAAGATTTAATCTCTCTGATTGATCAGCAACCGTAAAGACGCTAAATGGTCTTAAAGCAGGAATTTGGTCAATAGAGATCTTACCACTGTCTGTGAGTTCTACAAGTGCTCTAGGAATAGCATTTGTAGAGAATGGTTTATTGACATATGAGCCAAGATTTGTTGTAATATAATCCTTAACTGCTTTTTGAGTTGGTAGTAGACTATTTAATGCATTAGCACCACCTAAAGTATTATCAGCAGAAAATCCAGTAACAACAACGTCGCCACCTTTCAACTTAAGGAATTCAACTTCCGAGATCGAAACTGTACCAGTGAATGTAATATTACCAGTTCTGTTTTCAATCTTAGCAAAGTAACCTACTTTGAAGTCACCAAGTTCATCAGTACCTGAGGTATATACACGCCCATAATTCTCGGATACCTGTTCGAATAATTCTTTTTTTATACCACCATTTTCTGGTAATGCATTATAATTAATTCCAGAACCAGCATATTCCCAAGTATGTCCTGAAGAGTTAACAATGGATGGTCTAAGAAAATTGATTGTTTTCCCAACAAATTCAGCCGTACTTAGTGGAGCATTGAATAGTACATTATCTGAAGATCTCTTCAGCATCATTGCAGCATTAACTTCAAATGTCGATTCAAAAATTGGACCAATAGAAGAAGAGGTTACTTTTTCAATAGTATATTCTATTGCTTCAGTTTGATTGACGTACCCAGGAATTTTTATAACATAATGCTCTAGTGGTTTTCTTCCAAGTAATTCAACTTTTAAAATTGTTCTTCCAGTAATTGTCTCACTAATTTCTTTAATTTTTCCAACATCAAATACATATGGGTCTTTTCTATATCCTACAGCACGCAACGCATAAAGTCCGAAGTTAGTTGCTGCGTTGGTAATAGAAACATATCCACCAGATTCTGCTAATACACCATCAGCACAGAATAGAACGAATACGGAAACTAATTGAGCATATCCATCATTATTGATTTTATAACCAACCCCACCAAAAGAAACAATGGTAAACTGAGCAGCAACCATTGATTTTCCTTGATTTGGATTACTTGCTTTTCCATCTTGCTCTAAACCAGGGAAAGGACAGTTTGGTGATTTAACTTTTGATCCATCAATTTCACATCCACCACCTCCTAAGAATGAAATTACAGAAGCATTTTGGATATATGGCGATCCTTCAATGAAAGGTAGATCATCCCATCTTCCTCTGGGAGTAATATAAAATCCATCTTGATCAACCATTACATTTTCTGGATATGTAATAGTTGGATCATATAAAGTGCCGTAGGTTTTTGCTATTGTTCCTGGTGTAACAGAACCACTTAAAATACTATCAAATATTCCCATCTCTGTGTTGATAGCAGCTACAATAGTAGCGCACTTATTTGCAGCGGGGTCAACTAAAACTATTTCTTGAATATTTCCTACTGGACCATACTCTCTTTGTAAAGGAATAACAGTTTCATGTACTGGAATATAAAGAGCGCCAGTACCATCAGTTCCTGTCTTCCAATTTCTCATTGCAAGAATTGCTAATTCCGCAACCTTAGTAAAAGCATATCTAGTTGCTGTAAGTTCATTTGCTGGTAGACCAGTTAGTGTTGCTCCAGTAAAGTAAGACTCTGCGGCAGTTACAATTCCACTGTTCCCTCCAGCAATTATATCTCGTGTAAGACCCTGTAATACAATTCGAATATCTCTCTTACACTTTCTTTCTTGATCTGATGTTAACCCAAGTGTTGGGAATAATGCTTTAGCAAATCCAAGTGCCTCAGATGCGATGAAATCAGCATTACGCATGATGAGATAACCAGCATCATTCCTAGTGCTAATTGAGGGAGTATTTGGGTTTTGCTTATTTGATAAAATATCAGCATAAAGATATGCTAAAGTATCAATAGCACTAGCAACATTACTACATGTGAAACCTGTAGATCCAGCTCCACTAGTATCTTCTGATACTGTTCCATCAACGTAACGTGGCAGTGTAGAAAATTGTGGTACATAATCAATTTGATTATATAATCCACTATTCAAATTCCAATTACGCATAGCATATAGACATAGCAGTCTTGCGACATTAATCGATCTAACTGTCCATGCTAATTCATTTCCAACATAACCCAGAACTCCATTAGTTCTATATCTTTTTGCTGCTTCGACTACGTGATAGTTTCCACCATACTCAAGATCCATAATGATAGCATTTACAAGATGTCCGATATCTCTACGACATTTTGCTTCATTTGGTGTGGAGAATTTTCTTTGAAGATTAGGTCTATATCCAATACTTGCTAGTTTAACAGTAATATTGTTTGCCGATGTGCCACCAAGAGATGTTCCTGGAATTGTAATTGTATCGCCTGGTATGTATCCAGCGCCAGTATTATTTACAGTTACAGATGTGTATACTCCACCAGAACGACTAACGTTAAATGTTGCTCCATTACCAGATCCAGAACTTGTTGACTGAGCTATGTTAGTATAAGATTGATTTCCAGTAACTGCTGTACCACTAAAACTAAATTGCCCTACAGTTCCTTGTGTAGCTTGTCCTAAAGAAGGAGCAGTTACAAATGTGTAGGTACTTCCTGATGTTAAACCAAGTGATGTAATAGTTCCTGCATATTGAACTTGAAGAACTGTAGTGCCTATTACATTCGTAACAGTATAATCACCATTTAATAAATTATTTGCAAAAGTTGATCCTAGTTTTTTAATAGTAATATCATCAGAAATATGGAATCCGTGAGCAGCACTAGTTGTTATTTCTAAAATAACTTTTCCTAAATCTAATCCAGTTCCACTAGTAGTCTTAATCGAAGAAATATTAAAATTTGGATGGAAATCGTCTGCAATAATTTGATATGTTTCATCTTTAATAAACTCTACATTATTTCTAATTAGAGTACAAGCATCTTGGAACCTGGCACCAGCTGTCGCGCCTCCTACAGGATCTGTAATTCTAAATTTGTTTGGAGAGTTTAGAAGTGATAGTGTAATGTAGTGAGAATATGATTTTAATTTAGCAGTTGCATTAACCGAGCTTGGACTAAAATTACTATCTGTAAATCCTACTCTACTTCCTTGTTTTGAAATGACTATCCTTCTTGATCTACTATCAGCATCTTCAATAAATTTATAAACTCTTTGCTTTCCATTCAACCAAGAAAGATCTGGAGATGATGTTGGGAGACCAGTAATTTCAATTTCTTCCCCCTCTTTAAAATTATGAATACCTGATACTCCAACAGGATTACCAGAAGAACTACTATTTGTATAGATTACAACACCACCATAAGTATTATATGCTGTAGAAGATGCATCAATTCTTGTAATGATGTGTTCCGTGGTTAAATCTTGTCCAATCTCTACAACTTCGCCTTCTGCTCTAATTGAACGTGAAGTTGTAGAGGTAAATCTAAAACGATCTCTTACATAGGTTAGATTTGATTGTGTTCCAGTAGTATGAACTGGTACAGAAGCACCAGTTGTAATAGCTGCGGTAGTAACATATACTCTTCCAGCTGTTCCAGTTGTTCCAGCAACCCATAGATATACACCAGCAGCAAATGCTGTATTAGCTACCCATGGTACTGTAAATGTTCCCAGGGTTGTAGCAGGACCACCGTATAAGAAATCAGCTCCAATATCTAGTTGATTACTATTTGGATTTAAAACAACATCAACAAATCCTTTATCAAATGCTTGATCACCAGTTGTAGCATTATACGAAACAGCAATTACTGTAGCACTTGCACCATTAATTGATCCATGAATAGTTTCTCCAACTGCGATTTTGTCGGTTGTAGCAGAATTAGCAGTAAAAAATACTCTTGTTTCTTGTCTTCCAAATATTTGATAACCAATTGGTAATTTTCTGAAATAATCTCCACCACTATTTAAGTCATAATAAATTCTTTGTCTATCATCAAATACGCAAGCAAAGTCCCAAGTAAAAGCAGAACCACCAGAAGCATTTAGTTTATCTCTAAATGTAATACCAGTAATATAGTTTTTGTCGGCAAACTTAAACATATGCTTGCCAGCATTTAATGGTCTTACATTAACAATACGGAGAGAGTCACCAACAACTGAACAATCTGGTGGAAGGGAAATTGGATTATTTTCTTCGTAATCTCCACCAGAAACAATAACAGTTTCTCTGACACCAACTGTGCTGGTAGCAATTTGACAAGCTTTTTTAATGGTTCTAACAGGAGCAACTGCTGAACGACCATCATTTAAATCAGAACCAATTTGCTGCGAAACATATATACGACCACCAACGTCATTTGTGGCAAGACCAAGAACATATTCGGTTGTAGCAATCTTATCAGATCTATCTCCCTGTAATGGAGTAACTGATCTTGGAAAAAGACCATCTCCAGTAAGTCCGAACAGCGGCAAAGAAGAACTATTAACTCTAAATCCTACATGTTCTAATTCAGTACTTCCATTTGTTACTGTTCCCGTAGTATGAGTAGGAGCATTAGATCCAGTGGTTCCGCTTGTTTTTACCCTATAAATATTATCTTGAAAATATCTAAATGTGTCTTTAGTTACATTAGTATTTGGTAACCAAGATAATCCTGTATTATTAGTATATAATTTTAATTGAGGAGCACGAAAAGTCCCATCTGCAGTTGTAAGATTTACAAAGTCTAGATTAATAACTCTAGCAGTATCTGAAATAATAGAAGTTGATGTTCTAATAGCACCGTTTACATCTAATTCGAATTCAATCTTGTTTAAGGAAGCAGTTGCAGAAGCTCCAGTCCCACCACCACCTGTAAAACTTATCGTGGGAGCAGATAAATATCCATTACCTGGATTATCAATGACAACAGCAGCGATCACGCCAAGATTAATAAGCGCACTAGCAGTAGCTTGAACTCCACCTGTTCCAGTCGGAGCACTAATAATTACAGATGGAGCAGAAGAGTATCCACCACCTGTGTTTGTAAGTGTAATTTTTTCTACTTGCTGACCATTTCTATTAATGCCAACACGAGTAAGTTGTTGCGTCGGATCTAACTGCCAACGCATTAACTCCTTTTCACTAGTTCCAGTACCAGAACGTACTGTAAATTCGCTAGTTCCTAGAATTTGAGGATTGGTGCCTTTAATATACTGTTTGTCAGCATTTAATTCTAAACTCATTTGCCCTTGGTGCTCCGAGAGTTCTGGTATCTATCTTGTATTATTTAGCATTAGGTCCAGACAACTTTAACTACCTCAGAATATGCAAACCATTTGATAGCAGCAGATGTGCCACTTCTGGTAACAAAATAACTAAATGCGTTTGCTTGGGGAGTGCTAGGAGAAACTGTCCAAGTTTGTCCAGTTGGAATGCTATCTTTAATGATAGTATCTAATGAAGAAAGAATTTCAATAATTCCAGAAGGTCCACATTTAATTACTACTTCATTTTTTAATGAGTAATGACCCGCTCCAGTTGGATCAACACCAATTACATGAGATGTAATAAAATTAACTGTATTATTAGAAATTGGTATTGCGGATCCAGCATTGTCTGTACCCAATGTAGTAGTACTATTTCCTTTTAAGATAAATTTTTTACTGGACCCATCAATAAAATTTGAATTTTGTAATTCTAAAGTATTAACATTTTTTACATCAAGTGTATTTGAAATTAAAGAAGTTCGATCAATTCCAAATCCACTTCTAGAGTTAAATGTTTGTATTGTAGTAGCCATGGTAAGTTACGTTTTAATTTGAATTTTGTTAACAACTATTTTTACAATATTACCATTCGCAACTCCAGATGAAAGAGTTATAGTAATACGAACATTGCTAGTTACATCAAAATCAAACGCAGCAGCATATAAATCAGTATTACCCGTATTTATGTTACCATACTCCACGGCAACAATATCAGAATCTTTAGCAATGACATTGTATTCAGCAACTTGCTTATCCCCTGTTGTTATGTTGTGTACAGATAAAAATATTTTTGCCGAAGAATGTTGTGCCACGTCTATACAGGTTGTTGCTGTAATTTCACTCGTTCCCTTAGTTAAAGTATCTGAAAATGTTTCATTACGAACATCATTTAATTGGAAGAATTTCAGTGTCTTATCTAAGATGGAAATATTATTTTCTACACTGGATGTATCATAATTTCTATTAATTTCTAGACTACCATTTGCCCCGTTCACTGTTAGTAATGTATCAGGAACCCCTAAAATATTACCAAAAGCAAATTTTGTAGTAAGTAATGTATTTTCTAAAATTAAACTCTGCGCCCCGCTGCCATATCCATAGATGTTTAATTTATCATTAATATTTACTCTGGTTCCTAATTTTATTTCGTCTCCACGAATTTCTAAATTAGTATAACTATCACTGATCCAAGTTAAGGTTGCGGATCCATTTTCAGCAGCACCAGTGGTATGAGATGGACCAGTTGATCCTGTTGTCCCTGCTGATGTTACCTCATAAATGTTATCACCAAAATATACATATGTGTTTAAAGTAAGTGCAGTGGATGGTTTCCATAGTGTTTTATTTTCAGTGTCTTTTGCCGAAATTTTTAGAGCAGTTACAAGTTCTAATTCTGTTCTCTTTAATCTTGCAGAATTCGCACCATCGTTATAAAAATACAATACATTATCGTTTTCACCAACAGTTTCTTCAGCAATAATGAAAGTATTTCCATCAACGTCTCTTACACCACCAAGAGAAATGAAGTTAACGCCATTAGATCCTTCATATTGAGAAGTTTGAGTATTATATCTAATAATACCAGCAGTTGTAGCAGATGGTCTATTTGTAGAATTACCAACTGGAAGTTTTACACCACCAGTTCCAGAAACAGAAAGTAATCTAGAAGAAGCTCCTGGAACAACAGTAATGTCTTCATCTTGAGTTGAAGATATTGAAGTTCCGTCAATTGATAATTTATTATCTACTAGAATACCAGATCCAACAGTATTAAGAGCATTAACAGTAATCGTTCCAGTTGAGACAACAGCTGAAATTGTATTTGTGATTGTTGTATTTGTAATTGTTACTGTTGCTCCAGTGGCACCTGGAATGCCTGCTAAATTGACAGTAAGAACGTCTCCAACTTCATAACCAACTCCACTATCTGTAACTACAATTCCAGTTAAAGCATTTCCAGAAACTGTGGCATCGATTGTAAATCCAGTTCCAGATCCACCAGTCGGTTGAATACCACTATAAGATCCATTTGTATATCCACTACCACCAGTTATAGATGTGCTAGTAACAACTTTATAATCAAAATTTAAATCTCTGTATGAAGTAGTAACTAAATCTCCAAATCTCAGAGATTCTCCATTTCCAACAGTTGCGGATAATGTGAGAGAACTACTATTAAATCCAATACCATATCTTGTGTTACCAGTGAATGTGTATGATGGTATTTTAATGTCATTAGATGGTGATGTTCTATATCCATTAGTAGAAGAAATAGAACCATCAACTTGCAATCTTGAAGTTCCAGCTAGATTAGCAATATCTCCAATTCTAACATATTTTCCAGAAGCAGAAGAAAGATATGCATCTCCAGTATTTTTTACATCACCATCAACTTCAAATTGATAAGTTAGTGGAGTTACTGCGGGATCTATATTTACAGATACTTTGTTGTTAACAGAATCAACATATAAAGTCGATCCAAATGCGGCATCTGATAAAAATGATAGATCATCATTTACTGTAAGCGTACCAGCGATTGCAGTATTTCCAGTCGCTGCAGCAATAGTAAAATTATTACTTACATTGAGATCTCCAAAGAAAATAGAATCTCCATTAACTTCCAAGTCCCCAACAACAACTAACTCACCAGTAGTAGTATTTCCTAATAAACTAGTGCCATCTTTTTCTAATATTATATTTGAAGATTCTGTTACTGTTCCAACTGTTAAAGAAATTCCACTGCCAACTAATGGGGCGGACCCACTTATAGTAATAACACCCTCTCTATTATTATACCCGCCCTCATCTAAGTGTGCGTTTCCACCTTCAAATCCAGCATCACAATAGTAATAAAGCGTTGTTGGAGTACTATCGTTTGGAATGATAGCAAGAGAATTTGAAGTATAACTGTAATCTACTTCTGATCCCTCATATTTTTCACCATATTCTGTTGGATTTGGCACAACAACTGTATGAAATCCATCTCTTGTTGTACTAAAACGTAATGGGTGACCAATATTTGTAGGATCTGATTGAACAAATTCAAATCTTTTATTTTTCTGGAATGTAAAATCTGGGATATTTGTATATGTACCACTAGGCGTAGGGCTAAAGAAATAATTTAACGCATTTGTGATTGCAGATACTGTAGCAGTCGCTCCACCAGAAGATGCGGTTAAACCATTAGCGAAAACTAAATCAAACTCATTTACTGTAACAGCATTTATTGACGACCCAGTTGTAAATACTTTTACAACAGTAGCAGTTGCCCCATTGTAAGTTACAGTACTACCAACTGTAAATCCAGTAGTTGGCAAAGTTCCTGTAAATTCTATAAGTTGTGTAGGAAGAATTTTTACATAAGTTGTAACTGTTTCAACTAATTCTGACTGTGATATTGTTAATATATCACCAGTCTTATAATTATCGCCACCATTAGTAACGGATATGCTTGATATTGCTCCAATTGAAGTGATAGTATATTGTAATCCACTTCCAGATCCGCCCAAATTTGTATTATTGACAGATAAAACATTCCCAACTGTATATCCAGAACCACCAGAAGTAACTGTTAATTGTGAAACATTGCCAGATCCAGTTAATGTATAATTAAATCCAGTAACTCCTCCAATACTTCCAGGTGCCGCAGAAAGAATATCACCAGGCTGATAACCAGAACCAACACTTGTAATTGTAACAGTTCCAACCCCAATATTAGGTCCAAACTGATTAGTACTAATAGTTGCAACGGCACCAGTACCTGTGCCAGTAATAGTTGTTAATGAAACGTTGTTAAATGTTGATGTACTTGATCCTCCAGTTCCTGCTGCAGTTACAGATCCATCAAAAGCAGTAACTGTGATACTGGCTCGCATACCAGTTCCAGATCCCTGCGTTAGAGGGACATCAGAATAATTACCTGCGGCATAACTACTTCCGCCATTAGTTATATTCCCAACAACAGAAACAACAACAGATGCTCTAGCTCCATTTCCAGAACCACCTGATAATTTTGCTTTTGGATAAGTGCCAATATTGTATAAAGAACCAGGATTTGAAATTGTTAATGATGCATTTCCTGTTGGTATTACGGAAGATAAAGTTCTTATTGGTTGTAAAGCAGTCAAATGTGAAGAATTAAAAGATGCTACAGCACTCCCTTCTGCACCAATTATTAATTGTTTTCCAGAACTTCCCCTATAAATTCCTACATCAGTTGCATTTGTAAAAAACAGTGCTGGAGATTGCACTGTTCCATCACTCATACTGAAAGCACCTTGACCAACAGAAGTTTGAACTAAAAACAGCTCATTGGCAATTTCGTTAATTTTTAATCGTTGCTGTTCAAATGTATCTGTCTTGGCAACACTTCTAAGAATTGGCATTTCTTATTAACTCTCTTAGTAAAGATTTGATCTCAAAGACTTCATTCTTCAACATATTTATATCTTCCAACGCGGAACTCAGATGTTTTGATTTCCTTCTAGCTTCTATAGCAGCATCATCTAAATTAATGATAGCACCTGTGTTTTGGTCCCTTACAAGACCATCATGACCTTCTACTTTTGAAAAATCCATAAGCGGAAATTAATAAATTAGAATGAAGCTACAGCACGAATATCTTGAATCTTAGGTACATAAGCAGGATCAACCGATTTCATTACAATCTTGACAGCAAACGATGAGAATTCTGGCAAATTAGAAATACTATATTTGAATTCTTGGTATGAAGATTGCTTCTCTGTGGTAGCGGAAATTGTATTTTCACTACTTGCTATTTCTAAAGTGTCTGGACTTCCTAATGTATTAAAGTAGATCCAATCGATGTCTTCAAAGTTTTCTTGACTTGATGCTTTTTTAAATCTGTATAGAACTTGAATATTAGAAATATCTTTAATATTAGCAGTTAAACGAACATCAATAGAAGTTGCGGGATTACTAATACTAACTTCCTTAGTCACATACTTAGCAATTGAAGAACTATTCTTTGATGTATTGTCGGGAACAAAATCAATACCATCATCATACCTAACTTTACCGACTTGTAAGAAAGAAGCTTCATCATTTGGTTGATTGGGATACTTAACAATATCTCCAACTCTAAAAATATCAGCAGCTTGAGAAGTTACTACTGAATTTCTATTATAATTAGGATTGTCAACAATTCTTCCAGTAAAATCATTATTGATTGGTTGTGCGTCATTTCTTACAAAAAGTTCTTGGGTTTTATTATTCCATAAAACTGTTTTTCCAGTTATAGTATTATCATAAGTTTGTAAGATACTAGATGGGTTTCTTGCTACAATTGTTGAGGAGTCTGGAATTGTTGCAAAAACCTGATTTGGATTTGAATCAATAACTACAGCAGTCAATGTAGGTTGATTTCCTAGTTCTACACCCTCCCCTTTTTCAAAAAATTGAGATGTAGATACTCGAACCCAAACATTTGAACCACTAATTTTGGCAATAGTTCCAGTAGCTTTGGTTGATTTACCTTTAACTGTTTGGTTAGATTGAATAGCAGTAGTACCATTTCCAGTTAATTGGAATTGATATACTGGATAAAACTCAATGATTTGATCTCTCCTTCCAAAACGATCTTCCTGTCCAGAAGCATATTCAATTCTATTAGTAGAGAGTTTTACACAAGCACTTGAGAGATCAATAAGAGGAGACAAATAATCCTTAGTTGATGATAATTGTAATTTATATGTTAGTGATCTTGTGAGATTATTCAAAGTTTCATTAATTCTTGAAGTTATTACTTTTTGATTTGTAAAATAATGAGTTTCATTGAGGAAAGTTTTTTCATAATCAGACGTTTGTGAATATGACACATAGTTTGTTGTAGAAGAATCTACTGGAATAATATTTGTAGTTTTGACAGAACTTTCTAATTTTGTCCCAGTTAAAGACAAGTAATGGATTTGTGGGTAAAGAATTTCAAATTTTCTATTATAAGATGCATATACACCAGATCCACCTCCAAATGAATTTGCTGATGCGTTTGCAATAGAAATAATATTATAGGTGTCTATTCCAGAATTACTTATCTGGAATAATGTATTGTTCAGAATATCAGCGGTTACTCCTGCTGTCTCTAAAGCTGATCTAAAGAAGACATAAGATTTACCAGAAGTTTCAAATCCATGATTTTTATGAGTTACTTTTACAATGCTATTATTATTTTTAAATAACTTAGAAGTTGCATTTGTATTAGAACTTGCATTAGTTTCAAATGGATTAGAATCTAGTTTTTCATATCCTAGATTATTATTTGTTATTAGTAACTCTGCTGTTCTGGATATATCAAACTTGGCACGATATAATTTGAACTTTAAATCTTCAAATAAATCTTCAGTCCAGTTATCAACATTTTGTGATCTATAAACTGATCCAAGAGAAGGTTGTGTAGTGATTACTGTGCTAGTAGCAATATCAATTTCACCAAGTTTTGATGCCCAAACTTGATAATCAACAGAATCTGTTTCTACTACTAGAGCATACTCAGTGTCATTTTGTAGATAAACTGGATAATCAAATGCAAAATTTGTTGGCACTGTTGATTTAGTAACACCATCTACATCTATGGCGACACCCATCACAACTGCTGGAGTATCAATCTCAATAAACGTTTCTATCTCGCAACCACCAGCACCATTGCCAACACCCTTCACAACAACTGATGGTGGTTCTGTATATCCAAATCCTGGAAGAGAAATTTCAGCGTTGTATATTTTTCCACCAGAAACTTCAATACGAGCAGTTGCTACAGCTCCACCAGGAAGTTGTGGACTTTCAACAGTAAGAATAGCACTGGTATAATTTTGACCAGTTGTTTTTACTTTAATATCAGATAGTTTACCACTATTTTTTGCAATTGTCAGTTTTAGATTTGTCCCATTAGTGGCATTAGCTAATGTAACGGAAGGAATGTTAAGATCCTCGTTTTCTTTGAATGATTTTCCATTATGATTACTCAGAACAAGAGTATAAACTTGTTCATTAGTAAGAGAAAAAGTATTGGATGTCGATGCAATAACTTCTACACCATTCTTATCAATTAATTTTAAAATTGGTCCGCTTGCTGAAGAGCTTGCTCCCGTAACATTTTCTCCTTTTGTAATAGTTACATTACCATTTGCATAACACTTCAAGAAAGTATTAGGATTAAGAACTTTTTCAGATCCAGGAACAATATTTTTTCCAGGTTTTCCAGAGATAACATCACTAATATAAACTTTAATTGGAACATTGGTGCTCTTACTAGAGAAGAATAAATCAAGACCAGTAGTAAATAATCCACCGCTGTAATTTTCAATTTTAAATGTTTGAGCAAGAGGATTTGGTCTAAGTGGATTTGCTGTATTATTATCAATTATTTGAACACCCTCATTTGATTTAAAATATGCTGGTTTTGTTGAGACGATGCTAGATGGATTTTCTGGAAGAATACCAGTTGCATAAAACTTAACCTCTGCATACGTGCTAGCACTATCTTTATCTTTTTCTGAATATGTTGAACTAGATGTAAATCTAAATGTTAATACTCCTGTTGTAACTCTAACTTCCTTACCAGTTGTATCATAATCAATCGTATCGATATCTCCAGTCCAAGTTGCATTTTCTCTTGGTGGAACACCAGCAGGAATTAAAACAATACCACTAGCATTTCCGTTTTCGTCAGTAATAACCTTTCCATTAAATGCTGATGAAGAATTTCCTGCTACACCAGTAAATCTTAAATCTGGATTAACCCAGCGATTTATATCTCTTCCTTCCAGAAAAACATTTACAACAGTATTTGGCTTAAGTCTTCTAATAACATATTTTACTGCTACACTTCTAGCAAAAAATGATAGCGCGGATGAAACAATATTACCTTTTACAGACTTTGTTTGAACACCTTTTGCTATATCATTATTTTGTGGACTAATATTAGACGAACTTGATATAGAAGCAGAGGTAACAGAAGCATTTGCTTGTTGACTATTAACTTCTCCAAGTGAATTAATTGATGTAAATGCTGGTGATGTTCCAACCCAATTAATAATAAATGAATTGTATAGACTTGAAAAACTTTCTTTGGAATTTGTTTTTGCTAAAAATATATTGAAGAGACTTGTATTTGTATCAACAACAATTGGATTTATAGTTTGATCGTACCAATGATCAATACTTGGAATAATCTCTGCGTCTCCAACATATTGAATAACAACAAATGGATTTGGATTGATAGTTTTGAAGGCAAACGAATTTCCTAGTAATGGAAGACTAGAATATGGAAGTGTTATAATACTTCCAGATTTCTGATAACCAGATACTGATCTTTGATCTGGTCTTGTGTTAACTTCTCTCAAAGTAATAGAATCTTCCTTGGATTGAGATCTCAAAACAGATTGTTGCGTATCAACAGAGCATTGATAATCGAGAGATGCTAAATTGCCAACCTTGTGAGATTCAAAATTATCAACAAAGAAACCACTCTTAAATCTATCTAATCCAATTTCATCCTTAACTTGCATATTAAGAGCTTGCTGCTCAAGAATACTAAGAGTTGTATAATACTCTAAACGTTCAATACGCTTTTCGAGTTTACCAATATCTCTCATCGTATATCTACGATTATCTACAGGAGTAATCCTCACATCTTTACCAGTTTTTGTATATGCTGGAACGTAGATATAAAATAGAGGAATACTATCATCAATAGTATCTGGTTTTGACGGATTGAGAGAAGAGTTACCTTCTTTTACAAAAAATTCTCCTTTTTTATTCAAGAATACTCCATCAATACGATCTAAGTATTGAACTTGACTAAACGAAAATGTATATTCTAAGTTTGGATCTGGAGCAGGAGTTGATGCAACAACAGCACCAGATCCAGAGAATTTTCCAGTTGTAATCGCCAAGGATGCGGTATCTTGGAAACCAGCAATAATTGCAGAATTATCAACCTTTGGTCTAAAATCTAATACATTTTTCAGTTCAATATTTCCAAGAACTGATGAATTAAAGGAAGGAATTTCATCTTCAGTAACTCCATCTTCATGCAAGTAACTATCTACAGTACAGAAGTCTCCTTGAGAATGCTCGAAATAATCAAATGCAATCAATAACTGACCAATCGTTGGCTCAAATCCTGGTTTTAAAACAATTCTTGATACATCATAAACGGTATCTCTTTGACCATCATCAAAAGTAAATCTTGAAGATACATCAGTTCCAGATACTAAATTACCAGCAGTATCTACTTCTGGTGGTTGAGTAGTTGTCCCTTCATAAACGTATCTTAATTTGTAGGCATCTGAATATGATAAAATATCAATTACCTCATCATCAGCATCTTTTCCTCTAAATGGGATAACTCTATCTCCAGCAGAAGCAACAATAATTCTTTTGTTAGTAACAGATGTCTTAAGTCTTGGTTTTGCGTTACTTACTTCTAGAGTTGCCGTTAATTTTAACTTAGGGAATGTTCCGTTTGTTGGGATAGTTCCAAAATACGTTGATGGTAATTGTAGAGTAATACTTCCCGAAGTTAATCCACTAGCACTATCAGTAGATGAAGATATTTGAACAGCATCTGGATTGACATAAATGATATCACCTGTTTGAATATTTGGAGCAGAACCAGGATTTAGAATAGTGATTACAAAATTACTTTCTGTAAATGCGGCAAACCTTTGTGTTCCAAATGGAAGTTGTGCGGCAAATGTAATTGTTCCACCACTAGCAGAAGCTACAGTTACAAAGTCTCTACGGAAGTAATACTTGATTTTAGTATCACTTCCTCCAGCAGAAATTTTTTCTACTTGCTTACTACCAGTTGAGTAAAGTAAGGTTCCTGAATTTGGATTTTCAAGTTTTGGTCTTAGACGAACAATGCTGGTGTTATCAACATTTCCTGGAAGAACTGTGTCCAGATAAATTCTTGTTTTTGCTGATCCAAATGGTTTCGTAGCATATTGGACGATACTTCTTACAAGATTATTTGCTGTATCAGAAAACTGAATTAGATCTCCTTGTTGTAGTAAAGTACTAGCATCAGCACTAAAACTGGTTGACTCTACAAAATCGCTTCCTTGAGATCCAAAAAATGTGAAGTCAGTTACAGATTTAATCTCTGCTAACAACTGATCATCTACAACGACATCAGCTGAAAATGTATTTACATTTCCAGAACCAAATTTACATCCAACTGATTTTACATTTTGTGGAGTATATGTTACGACTGTATCTCTGAATAAAACAGGAACAACAGCTGCAGCAGCTGATGGATTTGATGCTCCTGTAGGAATTTTTACACTAACTGCTGGTGGTTGAGAATATTCTGTTTGGACAGCAGCACGATTATTAATAAGAGCTTTATAAACTCTTCCATCTCCACTTAAGAATAGTTGAATTTTTGATGGATCAAATTCCAAACCATTAACAATAATAGTTGAACCAGGCGAATAACCAAGTCCTCTATTTTGAACTACAAAATGTGAAATGGTATTTTCTTTGGCAATCTTTACTGTAGCACCACTTTCATCTCTGACTGTTTCACCTGATAAAAATCTACCAGAGAGAGTTTTGACATACAATAAATTACCAACACTATAAACTCCAGACGGAGACCCCTCTACAACGCCGTATGCGCCACTGTTTAGTCCATAGACGTATGTTCCTTCATTAAAAGATGTTAGACCCGTTGGAGCGGTTTCTAGAGTAATCTTTGTAAAGAATGCGGGATCAAAATATGAAAAACCAAAAGTAGTGTTATAAGCAGATGATCCGCCTGAAAGACGACCCTTAGATAAAACAATGTCTGAATCTGGATTAAATCCAGATCCTCTTTTTTGTAGATAAAAATTACTTGGCTTAACAGTTCCAATTACAGGAGTTTGCGTTTGTCTATAATCAACAATAAATCCAAACTCAGTAGTATCATTTTGTGCGGTGCTTTCAGATAAAAATATTTTTCTCTTATATCCGCTATCTCCATTATCGTATTCAAGCATTAATAATTCTAACTCATCCTTATTTCCAATAACTGTCAACTCTAAAAATTGAACTGAGACAGATGGATTAATAAGTGGTTTATTTACAGTTGCGTATGAAATTGATTTTATTGTTCCAGTAGAAGTTGGAGATCCCACATCACTTCTGGATTTGATAAAATACAAAGTTCCAATAAGATTTTGGAATGTCCCATCAGTAATTGAACCAATTAAAGTTGTTGTATTTGTTACTTGAATTGTAATAGTTTTTATTCCGTCGTTCGGACCAAGAATCAATCCTCTTCTATTTAAAGTTTGTCGATGAGCGGTAGTTAATTCTGTATTATTCAATCCAATAGATCCATCATTAAAAGTAGAATATAGAAATACTTCTGGATAAGCAGTAAGATCAGATCCTTCTTTGTTTAATGGAACACTTCCATAAACGTTCGTAAGATTAAAAGTTGGAAGTCCTTTGGTTTTGATTGTTACATTATCACTACTGAGACTTGCTCTTGCCTTGTTAATTACTTTATATTTTGTTTCTTTATTAACAATTTCATATCCTTTTACATAGGCTTTTCCTGGACCAATACTAGCTATTAGTTTTTTAGTAGCATCGGTTTTTGAAATTGTTGCGCCTGTTTGAGATTCTACGTCTGGATATGTGCCACCCGCACTTTCAGTGAAGATACCACTATTTCCATTTTTTTGTGCGTATTCTCTAACATCAATTGCAAATGTATCTACAACATAATCTCCACTCTCATCAAATGTTCTTCTAGCAAGAGTTTCTTCCAATAAATTATAACTTGTTGGAGATACTTTTTTCTGTACTACTCCTCTGAAAACTGTTAATAATTGAATAAAGTTTTTATCTGTAATTGCGTCTAGAGAAAATTCTTTTAATTTAAGAGAAATACTTAATCTATGAGCTCCTGGTGATGTATAGTTAGATGATCCTATAGAATTATCATATAAAGACGCATCTTCTTCTGGAGTTACAATTTTTTCATTAATAACAAAACCAACTTTTGCGGATGGTTTGTCGTAATATTCCTCAATAACCAACAATTGCTGGTCAGCACGAACAAAATATCCATTTACAAAATAAATTCCTTCTTCTACTTTTACAGCAGAAGCATATCCCATTGCTGGACTTTGGAAATTTGTTTTTTCTTTTGTATCTGGATCTATAACATCAATACTAGTTGGTAAAACACTTCCATCAGTTCCTACTACTAGTAATGGTGTATTAACTCCATCGACAACTTCTAAAGTTTCTCCCTGCCTAAAAGTTTCTTCAGTTTTTGCATTACCACTAGTTAAATAATTTACATATAAAGTATCAGCAGTTGTTTCAGTTGCTGTTTTTACTGCTAGAATAGTTCCAATAACTCCAGAGGTTAATCCAATAACTTGCCTGGATATTAATTGCTCAATATCATATTTTTTGTAAACAATATCATTTCCATCGTTTACTGCAACTTCAGATACAGAAGATAGCTTAACATAATCTAATTTTACATTAAGACCTACCTCTCCAGGTATAACCATTTCTCCTTGTTTGAAAGTATACTTACCAAAACTTTCAATTTGATTTTGGAGAATTGATTGTAACTGAGTTAATTCTCTTCCTTGAATAGAGTAACCAGGACGAAATAGAATTTTATAAAAATTCTTATTTGCATCAAAGTCTTCGTAGTAAGGACTTACATTAAGATTGGTCTTCTGTGGCATTGTACCTCGCCAATAATACTAGCATTCTCGTTGAAGTATTTAGCGAAGTTTTGAAAGATCAGAACTCAATAACTAACTTAATATCTTCAATCTGGTCAGGAGCACGGGTGATAAGTTTACGATTTTCTACGTAAATAACTTCACCCGAATTATTCGCAATTTCTGGGTTTGCTAAACCAGAGGTAAATGTTAATCCACCAGAACTGCTAGAGAAAGATGTAACAACAGTTCCAGAAGCAGCAGATGAAGAACCAGTAATAGCATTAGATGCATTACTCTCAAATGCTCTTACAACACCACTGTTTAGATGGAAATCAGTAGTTTGAATATACTTAAGAACTCCTGCAGTTGTAGAACCACTATCTAGTGTCCAGGAAACTACAGTACCAAAGGCAGTGCCTCCAGTTACTGTTTGTTGAATTGTTTCATCTGGAATGTAATCTGCTGTTGCTCCGCTAATCTTAATTGCTCTTAGACCAGATAGGGTATCAGCAGTAGAGAATGTAGTAGTACCATGGTTATATGGATCCTTTAGAATACCAATTCTACGGAAGTCGTTATCAACTGGGAAATCTCCTGAACCTTCCGAGTACGTTAGACGAATATTCGTCATAACTCTCTTAGCATTTAGTTCAGATTCATGGTCCTTACCATGACCACCTAGAGGGGGAAGAATAGCTTCCAGAGCTCCTTTCCATCCAGATGGAGTGGCGACACCAGTTGTTAATCCTACATTACTGAATAGGTTACCATTACCTAAAAGAACATTTGCATAAGTATATCCAGATCCTCTTGCCTCGATAGAAGCACTAGTAATACCACCAGAAGAATTAGTAGCAAATTTGACAATACCACCAGTTCCATCTCCTTTGATTGAAGCATAAAGAGTTTGTGAGGCAGGAAGTCCAGAACCAGTATCTTCAATTAAAACAACATCAATTGCGCCAGCAACTGCGGCTGCTGTTACTGCTGTACGCGAAGGATTTGATGGAAGAACAATTGGTTTGAAATCTGAAGAAAGGAATCTTAGTACGTCATCAGTTGGAATAGTATACATATACTTCCAAATGTAACCAGCTCCAGTTGATTCTGTAAAAATGCCAGTTGAGGAAACATAACCAGCTGCTGTTGTGCTAGGCATTGTGGTTGCGTTTTGTCCAGTGGCAGCAGCGGGTGTTTGACCGTTATACAGACACTTAAATACTTCATAATCAGTATTCATTACATAGAATTTAGCATCAGCAATTGAACTTGCTCCGTTGGCAGCTTGCTTTCCAATTTGACCACCAGTTGCTGCCGTAGCTGCGTAATCTGGTTTCCACATATCGTACTTTGGATTTGCTACTAGATCCCAATTGTAACGACGAATTACTGCTCTAGCAAATGTTTCAGTAATACGCTTGGCAGCAATAATTTCATCATAAATTACATTAAATTCGGTTAAGTTATCTAATGGAAGAGGTGGTATATCTTCTGTGGCATAACGATAAACGCCAGTAACTGCTGTTGCGTTTGCCACAATTGTTGTACCATTATCTGCCGTTGAGGAAATTGTACTGCCAAATGGAGGGGTTGAATTAACACCATTGCTTCCAGAAACATCTGTCAGAAGGATCGCATTTGTGTAAACCGCCGCAACAGTTGCTTTAAATGCTGAAGCAGCATATTGAGCAGCGGTTGTGCCAACAAAGATCTTATGCCCTACTGTAATAGCAACACTTCCTTTTGAAAATACTTCTAAGTATGCTCTCCAAGGTTGGGGACGCCCAACAAAGAAGTACATTCTAGTACGCTCGGAACCTGTATCCGTAGCACCTTCAGTTAGCGATTCTAAGAATTGTTTCGCGTTAAAAATTCTAAACTTATCAGAAATAATAGCAGCCATTGGTTTTTCGTTCCGACGTGATTTGTGCCAAAGTTATTTATATTTATGTAGTTATTTAGGTTATTTGGTGAGGAATGATTTCTGTACCTACACTTATAGAATTTGAACCTCTAACGACGGTACAACCAGTAAATGTGATTAAAGTTTTACCCGTATATTGAACCACACCACCATTACCAGTAAATAAGTATCCACTAGTTGGGAAGTATGTAGTGTTTCGTACAAACATTGTTGTACCAATTGTTCCAGGGTTTTGAGAAATAGTAGTAACTGGATTTTGAATTGATGGAGGAAGTAAATTAAAATAATCTCCAGCTAAATTAAAACCAGATTTCCCTCTAAGTTCAAAATCTAGAATAGTCATAGTAGGATAATATAATCCAAATGCTTCTATCGTTAAAGCAGAAACATCACATACTCCATCATCAAATGTTCCATTAAAATGACTTATAGTATGACCTACTCTAGATCTTTCATATGTTCCAATAAATGTAAGGTCATCTAAAGATATATTTTTAATTTGAACTATAGTGCCATCTCTTTGGATAACATGTTTTCCATAAATGGAATTATCTAATATTACAAATGACCCACTTCTTTGTAAAATAGTATCATTCCAGAATAATGTTTCTTCAATAGAATCGACAATACCAGAATTTGGTACAAAAAGCAATACTTCAAATATTGTTGTATTTACTTTTGCTTCTGTCTTAATATCAAAAACTGTAGTAAAGTATTGATTGGATGATATTAATGATACAGATTGAATATCCGATAGAATTGTTTCTACTACTGTTGAAGTGGTATATGATATATTAGATATAGAGTTTACAACGCCATTTAATGTGATATCGATTACAATCTCTTTTTCTATAGAGGTGAGTGTAGTAGATGGAAGTTGTATTTCATATCTTGTTATTGTATCAGACGCATTTATTGCTCCCAAACCGCCTTGTATAGTAACAAGTTGAGATGAAGATTCAATATAAGCTACACCACCATATACAGTAGAAATAGGATCTGGTATTTGTCTTACAAATGTTCCCGCCACCCATGCTTGTGGGGTTGTATCATACTCTCCTCTACTAACTCGTAAGAAACGATCATTGATCTTTCTTAGATATCTTACTATTTCATTACCAACTAATAGATATCCATTTGACTTAAATTTACTGGTATCTGCAACGTAAATCACAGTTTCAGTAGCACCAAGATCAACTTGTAAGAATGCGGCAGTTGCGTAGTAGTTTATATTTGATAGAGCATCATTTGGAATTAGATTTTCAAATGTTGTAGTTATTTCTCTATTTGTAGTAATAATAGAACTAGAGATAATATCTTCAACTCTTCCAGATATTGTCGCAATTATTTCCGTAACATTATGAAAAGTATCAATTTTTTTAACGTCTTCAAAATTAGGAGTTGTTACTCTTAGTAGTTCAAATGCAAGACGTTGTAAATTTGTTCCTGCTTTACCTTGGAGTTGAATAATTGCTGTGATATATCTTTCAAGAGTTTCTGGACTAGAAAAGAATATAGAAGTAAAGGAATCTACACCAGAAACTTGGTTTCCTAATACATCAATATTTGAAAAAACTGCAAATCCAGCTCCAAACGCACCGTTAGAATCGATACCAAGATTAATAAGTGAAATACCAATATCGCGCTCATTTAAAATATCAAATCTTCTTGCTACAACTATTTTTGGTGCTTGCGTGTATCCAGACCCACCATCAAGTAAATCTACACTTATGACTTGACCTTTACTTACAAGAACATTTGCTCTTGCTCCGCCACCATTTCCATCTAATGGTATAAAATGTAATACTGGTGGAGTTTCATATTGATACGCTGTTGGCGGTGTTATAGGATCATAACTTCTTTGATTCCATGTAAGGGATACAACCTTTCCATTTTGAATACTCGCTACAACAGACAATCCCTCGCCTCTAGTAATTCCGTTGTAATTCTCAATATCTACAACTCCAAATAAGGAATTTGATACTTGATTGTCTGCTCTTTGTTCTTTACTTGTTACTATATTAGGAAGTCTTTTAATTTTCCTAAGTTTATCTTGCCCTTCTATAAGAATAGAATCATTATTAGATAGACTTACAAATGGTCTTTTATATGTCTTACCAATAATTGTGCCAGACCATATTTGGTCTAGATCAGACAATAATAGTCTTCCATCATCATCAACTTCATATGTAAGAGTAGCAGAGGATACATTTATAGAAGTATTAATATTATAAAAACTTTTTACAGCAAAATAAACTGGTTTTGATACATCAATAGATGCTTTATTACCAAATACATCAAATTGTAAATTATTTCCAACGGCATACAAATTAGAAATCTCGCCAATCATTTGATATGTTAGATTAGCATTTAATTGATACGCATGGATCGGGGATCCAATTTTTTCTCCCATCCAAGAATACTTAATAAGATTTTCCAATCCAGAAGTTACAGTTATATTTGCTTTTGCTTTAGAGTAATATGTGTCTGGATTATAATCAAAAATATTTAATACTTGACCAATATCTCTTCCATACAAATATCTCATATCAATTTTCATTTCCTTCAAAATAGGAACATTGAAGAAAATATTTGGACCTGATACGGTATATGAATATCCTTTCCTTTGAAGAACACCATCTAAAAATACATATAGAAAATCTGGTTCCTCAACATTTTGAACTGTTTTATCTTCTACATCAAGAATTAAGAATGGTCCAGTTCTGATATTGTTAACTAAGTCGTAATCAATAGTAAGTCTCTTATAATTTCCAACACCAATACCAATAACTTTTTCAACAGCAGTTGGTTCGCCAATGCTCTTGGCACCAAAATCTTGGTCCCAAATAGGAGCAACATCGAATATTATTTGATTTGGTATTGTATCTCTATTGATGTAATAAGCATCATCTCCAGGATAAGTTTCTGTGTATTTTGGTCTTTGTAGTACAGCGTTAATAGTTAAAAACAGATCTTCATCAACATCAGTCTCTACTTCTTCACCATTTTCCCAATACAAATCGAAGACTTTAGTTTCACCATCAATAAAATCTGGTAAAACTCTAGAAACAGATTTTTTATCTAAAATATCTTTTGTATTTAAATATAGAGTATTAATTGATGATGTTACATCCGAACACTCATTAATTAAAATATTTGGATCTTCAATTATATTATAGTTCGAATATGTAAGAGTATTCGTCCAATTTCCTGGTTTATTTCTATTAGTTGGGGTTATTGCTATTATACCAGCTCCTCCTGGATTATAACTACCACCAGACTGACCAGCAGCAGGGGAGAGAAGATCTTCTATCGTTTCAATCATAGTATTGATACTAGATGCAACTTCCTGACATGTTGGAAGCAAGAAATTGTTTGGAGCACTAATTACAGCAGAGGGAGGAGTTGTATATCCCTGACCTTGATTTGTAATAGAAACCGAAGAAACTTTGTTATTGGCAACAGTAATACTTGCAGTTGCTCCAGTTCCAGAACCACCAACCAAATTAATTGTTGCTGATGAATACCCTTCGCCAGCGTTAGTTAAAGTTATTCCTAAGGTATTTCCAATACTTGCGGTTGCAGATGCAGTAGTAGCGAACAGACCTCCAGTAAAATTAACTGAAGTTGTGGCGGCATTGTAGTTAGTTCCTCCGTTCACAATACTTACTGATTGAACTCTTTTACCTAAAATGATAGTAGCAGCTGCTGAAACTGTAGGATTACTGACTTGTAGTGGATTTTTTGTCAGAGTTATAGTTGGATTTATGACATCTATAGTTACATCACCGAGAAATGTTACACTTAATATTCCATAGTGGTCATAATTAGCGCCACTATTTGATTGTTGAAATAGTCTAAAGTAAACGTTGGGGGATTGTAAATTTGATGGTAAAACAAAGTCATAATTATCCAAGACCCCAGTTCCAGTTCCATTTGGAACTGCTGGAATTACAATACCTAGGTCAGTCCATCCACTAGCTGATGGTGTTCCAGATGTAATTTGATATTGAATTCTTAGATCTTCGTCACCTTGAATATCAGGAGTTTCACCGCCATTACTTCCATTTCCTCGTACAGCGTAAACTCTTACTGTATTGATTGTAGTGGCATTGATTGGATTTAGTGTTACAAAACGAGTTCCAGAGGATCCTCCAAATCTTAAGTGCGAAGAACCAATATTAAATCCTCCAGTGGTGCCAGTTCCATTTCCGTTGGGAACAATTGTAGTACCATTTCCAAATTCATAAACTTGATTAGCATTTGTCAGATCAAATTTAATGCCATCTAGAGTTATTCCAGTAACTGCTCCACTACTAATTTCTGCGGTTGCAGATTGACCAGCAAGACCACCACCAAGAGTTACGATAGGTGGGTATGTATATCCAGCACCAGGATTTGTGATTTCAAAGCGTTTGAAATATCCACCATTTGATAAATTAGCAACCGCAGTTGCTCCTGATCCTGTTGTTGTATCAGTAATAGTTACGATTGGAGCTAATTCATATCCAGAACCCTGAGAAGTTACATTAATTGATGCAACTGGTGTATTGATTATTGATACTGAAGCAGTAGCCTGTATTACTAAAGTTGCCACTACTGGATCAACTAAAACAGCAGGATCTGAAAATGGCAAAGCACTTCCATATGTTGGACTAAGAATACTAGCACTAGAAAGTTGATTTCTCATTGCTAAGATCATATAATCTCTCAAAGAGTACCAAGCATCTAAAGCAGCTGCGATTTCTGTTGGGTTTCTATTGATGTAAGCTAACTCTTCTCCATATGGATATTTGAAAAATTCATAGTATGATTGAGCAAACTCTATAATTTTTTGATTTCCTCCAAATCTTAAATGATAAACAACAGCATCAATTAAAATTCCAAGATCTCTTTGACACTTTGCTCTGCCTGCAGGTGGCAAAGGATAAACATCATAGATATATCCACTAATTTGTTCTTGTAAGAATGCTTTATTTTTTAGAATGAGATTTGACGCATCATAAAATGTTCCATTATTAATTGCGCTGAGATAAAATGTCGCCTGATCAGATGTAGATCCAAAAATAGCATTTGAAGAAAGAGTTATTTGTGTGGCACTATCAATAGAAATAATTTTTGTATTGGCAGCAAAAGATTTTCCACAACTAATGAACATCCCGATTGCTAATCTATCCGTATTTTGAACAGTTACTATTGGTGATCCTACATTATAAACAATATTATTTTCAACAATATCCCAATTGTTTACTGCTAGATTTGCTAACTTAGTAGCATATTTAAGAATATCTAGAGACTTTGTTTTATTTTTTGTAATATAATCATAATCACTATCTGTTCTGAAAATACTTACATAGTCTACAGTTTTTACATTTCCTCCAAATCTTACGTCATGTTGATATGCATCTAAAAGATATCCGATATCTCTTTGATAATCATCTAATTTTGTACTCCAATCTAAAGTTGGATGTTTTGATTTTCCATATCCAACAGACTCTTCAATAATAAAAGTTCTGTTCCTTTCTATTTGATTAGCAGAATCAATCCATCTTCCACCGCGTTGGAAAATGTTTCTTATTTTTCTTAAGTATTTGTTGTTGTATTGATTATCTTTAAAGGCAAAATATTTGGCATAGAAAGTCACACCATTGTATAGTGTAAGATCTGATGGATTATTACCAGTTTTTACGGATCCATTTCCTAATGGTGGGTTTGAAAAAACAATTGTGTCATTTTGAACTGTGTAAGCAAATCCTGGTTCCTGTAAAACACCATCTAGAGTAACAATTAAATTTTTATCACTGTATGGAGTAAACGGTACATTTGTATTTTTATTTCTCAGTTGGAATATTTTATTCCCCTGTAATCTTCCATCACTATCATAGTATCCATTGAAAGGTGTTGATAATATAACTTCAAATGCTCTATACTCCGTAAAATTAAATTCAGCAGGCGCAGCTGATCCAGATCCTTTACGTAGTCTTTGATTTTCTACCTTTTGAATAGTTTGGGTAATTGTTCTTCTGGTATTTTCTACAGTTATTTTATTTTTGTTTGGATCCCAGAGTTGAATAATAGAAGAATGAGAATTCTTATGTGCCTGTTGAGGCATTACTGATTGAGCCGATGCTTCAATATCAACTTGACCAAATAGTTTAAATCCAGATGGATGAGTAGTTGATTTAATTAATTCTCTCCACTGTTCAATTGGAGTTTTTGACTGAATTACATATGAATAATCTTGATAGAATTCACTATCTGTTAACTTTTGATTTGCTACACCAAGTCTTCCTTTGTCTGATTTATAATATCCAAGATTATCATAAAAACTGGTAATCTCATTTTCAAATCCAGTAACAAAAACTGAAGAAATTACTCCAACTGCATTCGATGCCGCTGCTTTAATTTGATATCCTTTTCTAAAAATTCCAGTTATATTTTCAACTTTTAGTAAGTTTGATCCAGATCTCCAC